>Ga0131853_10027593_pt1 | contig 10184 bp, 6 predicted proteins | sample TergutLab28metaG_FD_92764 | JGI IMG/M metagenome (GOLD analysis project Ga0131853, IMG submission 92764) | Labiotermes labralis P1 segment gut microbial communities from Petit-Saut dam, French Guiana - Lab288 P1 (version 2) (version 2) | ecosystem: Host-associated > Arthropoda: Insects >... | reverse complement strand
TTTTCTTCCATTCCGTCCTTTCCTTACTCAGTTTTCTCCACCCTCTTATTCCCATCGTCTGGATATCTTCCTCAACGTCTTCAATCCATCTTTTCCTTGGTCTTCCTCTGATTCTCCTACCCACTGGCTTGCATTCTAATATTCTTCTAGGCATTCTCCCTCCAGCCATCCGCATCACGTGTCCTAGCCAGGCCGTTCTTCTGCTTTTTATAAATCTTACTATGTCTGCACTTCCTATGAGTTTATTCAGTTCATGGTTCTTTCTGATTTTCCAAATTCCATTTTTGGACCACGCAACGAAGCACAGAATGCACATCCGTAGCAGGGCTCTCTTCGCAACATAACATTACACAACACGGCATACTGCCATAATACCCAACTGGTACAGCGAAATTAATGTGACTTTTTATAGTGAGACTTTAGCAAGGATGATATGGCTCCCTGATGATGGTCCTAGGACCAAAACATGTCAGAGCGTTTTAATGTTATAATGTGTAAATTTTATATATGTGCATTAGTTGGTATAATAATTGATTAACTCGACAACATGCATGGTGTAACAATAAAAATAGGCATTATTCAGGTTTGCTAAAGTTACATTTGTTAAAATAGCCAATTATGGTACACCGGTGTGTAATTAATTTGATGGTGATGTGGCTGTATATATTAGTAGGGCCTTGTTGGTGCGTGTACGTCGCGCTGTTCGGAATTTTAATATCGTTTTGAAGACAATCACTTGTGCATTAGTTGGTGAATAAAAAACTTTGACATACAACAGATGTTCATGCCTCAAATGCCATCTGACCGGCTGGGAATACAAATATGTACTCCTCTCTTTGCAGTAACTGTTATCATTTTTAACATTATGAATTAAAAATTCCGGCAAATAAATGCCAGGGATTTACAATCTGCTTACGTAAAGATGCGAGACAAAGATAATTATCAGAAAAATTCGATTCAAAGACAATGTTGGAATTGTGTTGAAGGCCAGAGCACCTTAATGACAGTTCTCAGGGACCATATCCATGATAATGGAATGAGAAGTCATGACAGGTTGAACTGGCCGAAAATGTGTTACTACTAATTTATAAGCAGACACGCTGATAGGAGCGATACGTACCTGCGATCATCGCTGTTCTCCTGATGAACATTAATGTCATAGCTGGTAAAAGAATCTTTAACTTCAAACTCCACAGGCGTTAATTCAAAGAACTTCTTATTTGACTGTCCTACAGAAGTGCCATCAGAAAAGTGAATTTCTTCATCCTGTAACTTTAAATTGTACCTGACAGTACACTGAATTCGCACCTTAGCACGCTAACTCCTAGACATACCCTATATTTGTAACCATGTTTGTACATACACTATATCCCTAGCATAAGAGTAGTACCCACTTTGAAAAATAAGGGCACTACATAGCTACTGATGGTAGTCCACCTGATAAAACCCGGGACCATGGTACCCCCTGTTATAATGAGATCTCGACCTGCCCCCCTCCCCCAGAACTCCCCTAAAACGCTCCATGCATTCCTGTATAACTGATCTGAAAGTCCAGTCACAACCTGACTGATCTGAAAGTCCAGTCACAACCTGAAGATGCCCCACATATAGGGCCGAAACATGTTGTTATAATCCTACTGTAATACTAGAGGCAAATATAGTTGTGTTTGACTGTAAGTATTAATACACCAAGTTCCTTACTACTGTACTAACACAACAGGGATGACGCACATCAGAATAATGTATTGATCATTTTGTACAGTACAAGAAGAAAATACAATGTAAGCAATTTGTAAAGCAGTCTGAATTCTGTAAAGTCTCCTTTGTCATGCAGCATACTAAAAACTGAACAACAAAATCGTAAGTCACTGGGGAAGGAACAATGCATTTCTGGTTGGAACCCTGTAATTTGGTACAGTCCTGTGCCACTTAACGACGGGGATACGTTCTGAGAAATGTGTCATCAGGCGAATTCGTCGCCGTGCGAACGTCATAGAGAGTACTTATGCCAACCTTGAAACCTGGCCTTGACTTGGCCTCCTTATGGATGAAAGTCCTTTCAGGCATCCGTTTCCAGAATAGGGAGGTTTCATCCATATTGAAGATATGCTCTGGCAGGTAATTTTCCTCCCCCAATCAGGTTATCTAGAGTTTCCAAAAATTCTTACCACCATCGCATATGCGGTCAGTCCTTGACTGAAATGTCGTTATGTGGCACACGACTGTAATCTCATCTTTAAGACACTGCTCTTGTTCAAAAGTGCTCAGCTGAGTCTCTCTTGATACCACCGCACAACAATGTCTTAGCCTCATCCGAAGCTCACAATAAGCAGTTCAATAAGACAGCATGGTACAGGACTGTCTTGTGAGTTCTGAACCCATTAACAGACTCTGCTACTCCAGTGCTAATTATCAACTGCTGCAGCACAGACTTGGTAGGCAGGCCTCGCCTCCAACATTAAATTGCTTCTTGACATTTAACACTGCCTGGCAGACAAGAGCAGTCAGCACCGCATCATGCGGTGCAAAATCAACAAGAAAGATCCTATGGATGTCCCAAAACAGGAAGACCTCTTTTCTGACTTACCCTCACATATTATCACAACAACCTGTCTGATGCCTTGCAGCAATAACTGGCCTATAACAACAAATGGCCTCGACCACTAGCACGGTTCACAAAACCGATCAACCCACCCATCAATACAATATATGGCACACATCACAAGGACGCCACATGTCACAAGCTGTGCAACACACATGTGGAAACAACCTTGGAGATTATCCAACAGAAGTGAGAGCACCATTTTGCCACTGTACATGCACAAGAAACTGAACAACTGGAAAGGTATGCAATTATAACATAAAACATATTAAATGGGTAAGAAGTTCACAGCGTCTTTAACTCCACATGCTTCTTACGTGAGAAATCCTTTTTACATGCTAAACATTACAGAAGAGCAAAGCATATAGTAATCATATCAAAGAAATTTCTTGCAGCTGCTATATTATTCTAACACCTAATGCAGGATAACTTAAGCATGACATTACACCACACCATACATCTCACATCAAATTTTATCTACATTGCACTGCACGTAACATGTTCTGAACCCAGGGGCTCTTTATATTGCTAATGGGATTACAAGTTGCCATGGAACACAGTAGCTAGAGTGTCTCAAGGAATGTAATCTCCAATGAGAACACACAGAAGGAGGCTTCACTGGTAAAGTGATCCCGTTACAGGCCCGGTGTGGCCCAGAGGGTGGGTAGAGGTATAGCTCTACTCTTCCATGACCGCGGCACTAGAAGGGGGTGAGTGGACAGCAGTACGCCCCGGCCACACTTAACCCCTGGGAAAGACCCGGTACCCATTGTACAGGAGGCTGGGTGGGCCCCAGGTCCAGTCTGGACAGGCGGAAAATCTCGTCCCCATTGGGATTCGATCCCCGACCATTCAGCCCGTAGTCAGTCGCTATACCGACTGAGCTACCCGGCCCATTGACTTCACTGGACTGTACTCTATAACAGTGCAGATGCAGTGCTTACAAATGTGGCTGAGTTGCTGTTTCTTTTGTCTGAAAATAAAAGTCAAACAAGATGCCAAGTAATGTATACAATGTAGAAAGTGAACTGACAGTATTTGCAGGTGATTACAAAAGGAAATATGTATGTTATATGGGCATACCAAGTCCTCTTTCTTAATTGACAGTAAGATGTCTGGCTCCAGTTGTTCGGTGGCTGTCACATTACCATTCTCTAGCAGAGTGGCACTGCTACATGCAACTGCATCTTCCTGGTACACATCATTCAAATTAGGATCCATTTCTAAGAAACCTGTAATTAAATATCACTGTGTACATAAACGAAAACAACCACAAGACTGAATTTGACATTATACACTCAGTACATAATTCTTACATATAATTACAATAACCAAAAATGCACATGAAATGACTAAAAATTATACATGAAATACTGCATTATATGTCATGTATGATTATGCGTATTTCTTGGTTACTGTAATTAATTACAGGACTGAATCATGTACCAAATGCTACAGCAGTAGATAAATTTTTGAAACAAGGTACAAGGGCATAAAGTCACCAAACACTTTTCAATCCACTGGCTCCAGAACCCACCTGTAACTTGTGAGGACAGTGAGTGGTGGTCGAACACCGAACAGAGCAGTGGTGGCTGCATTCACACAGCAAGGGATCTGTCACTGTCACACAAAATAAAAAGTAACACAGAATGGACTTAACCACCAATCCAAATCTCAACCTACTGGCAGGTCCAAAACAACAGCAGCGGTCAACAGCATCAGTTCTCAAGTGTGGTGACCAAAACCAGAAAATACTCTTATAGGGACATGAGGTTGTCACAGTGACACCACTGAACAGCAAAGTCTCCTGGGATCTCATGCTATCATTGGGCAGGCAGTTCTAGTCTATCTGAAGGCACCGTGGATCTTTGATCAAGAACTACGCACCCCCTGAAGCAGAGTTGTCATCACAGAAGACCCGAAGTTTCAAGGAGTTTCAAATTGCAAATATTTTCCATCCCTATGACAAATTATCTGCATATCTTCTACACAATGATTGGCTATTTTAGTGTGGTGCTTACATCTCTGCCGCATGGTCACAAGCCTTCACTTTCCAACATACTATGCCATGTGTGCTATACTGCTCTGAATTTCTTCAAGCTTTGCTTTGAATTGTAAACTAGTAACAATCTTGCTGTATGCTTTCTTCTGGGTAATTCCCTGGTGTCTGCAATTTATATGCTGATGTTTCAGAACACTCTGTTCCATCTTCACAGGCAGGTAGGTATGAAGAAATTCTTCATACCTAAAGCACACAACATTCAGAAGTCAGCGAAAGTTTGATATCTAGTAACAATCTTCTTGATTTCAAACTTTTGCCATGATCTGTATGTTGTATTCTTTCTTTTGGGTGAATCCCCAGGATCTGAATTCTACGTGCCAGCATTTTGGAACACTCTGTCTGTTCCATCTTCACAGGTGGTGTAAGGTGGATGAACTGCCTACTTACACACAGTGTTCTGAAACATTGGCAAATAAACTTCAGTTGCCAGGGAATCACCCAAAAGAAAGAATACAACAGTAACAACCCTGTTCATATGATTTGTTTCACATGCAGAAAGTCGTGTGTTCACATCATGTTAACCATCCTGATTCCATAGTCAATTCCCAACTGATCCAGAACTCCTGCCTAGCTAACATTCTCCTCATTGAAAGTCAGAACCACATCATAAACACGCGACACTACGGTTTCATAACCCACCACTACATTGATACCTCGGCTAACGAAGATAATTCGTTCCAGAATCACATTCATTAGCTGAAATCTTAGTTAGCCGAAACACACATACAGACGGAAAAGATAAGCTCCTGGAATGGCCCGACCGTTCATGTTTGCTGCTTTATGTTAGCGCGTGCATCCATTAAAACATTCGTTAGCCGAGTCCAAAAAACAGCGAAAAAAATCTTCGTTAGCCGAAAAATTCATTAGCAGGGTCACTCGTTAGCTGAGGTATCACTGTACTGTCTTACGGAGTCTCTTCCGAATGACATCACTGAACCATTCACTTGGATGTTGAGATTTTGCAGGTAAACACTTCACACCAATTCTGGATGGATACTTCTAAACACAGTGGCTTGACATTAACCTTTTGGCGCCGGAATTATTTTTTTAATTTTAGCACACCTGTATATAAAATGTGAATAATACAGGAACCAAATATGTTAGAATTATGAAACAAACTGCATTCTGAAGAGAAAAAAACAGAGAGTATATACCATATTTAAAATATTCAGTACCTATATTTGTTGAATAAATATACAAAATGCAACTTTAGAGGTTAGTGGTGCGGTATGACCACTATAGCTGACGTTAGGCATCAAAGGGTTAAATCACACCACGGAAGTTCACCCTTAAGCCAAAATGCAGCCCTGATTCTCCACCTTTCTATATTTTGTGGATGGATGTTGCATACATCTCTCCTCAGTGCTTCTCCATCACAGTTATGTGTACATCTCATTTTCTGTCAGCGTGCCCTTCTCTGTCAAGAGTTCACCACCATCTTGATCCACCCCTTATATTACATGTAGGTATGTTTTCACCCTTTTTATAGGCTACAAAGGCCCTTAGGGTCAACAGAAATAGCTCTAATCTTTCTAGGACCTTGGCACTAGATGGGGGTGGAGGGGGTCAGCCCCACGCCCCGGACACCTCTACCCCCAGGAAAGACCCAGTACCCATTGTACCGGAGGCTGGGTAGACCCCAGGACTGGTCTGGATGGGCGGAAAATCTCGTCCCCACCTGGATTTGATCCCGGACCAGCCTGTAGCCAGTCGCTATACCGACTGAGCTACCCAGCCCACTGTATTACATGTCATCTCTGAATAAAATATCACATTTTCTTTTGTACATGCATATACACTCAAGTCCTTCTACGCCTAGGTTGTACTTTCTACCACCTTGTTGAGGACTTCACCCTCTCCATCACCAAGCTAATGTTACAAAACACTTTCTTATACAGCATGCAAATGTAACAACTGCACCAGCTGTTTCCTTTCCATGACTTCTATCACAGTAAATTACAAGCATCACTACTTTTATGTTGCTTCATTTCTCCCACATTACCGCTCACATTGCCACACCCTTTCCAATATTTTGTTAGTACTTCAACATCCATCACCTTCTCTGTATCTACACAAGGTGGTTATACTGCACGACTGAAGCTTACATGCCCTTGCTTTTGAAAGGTACCATCCAATGTTAGTGTGAATATTTCTGAGCTTTGTTTAATGAATCAGATATATTATACAAGGTGCACAATTTCACTGTTTTGTTTGCATTATTATAAATCTGGGAGGAGGAGGTTTTGGGAAGTTCATGATAGCACATGGTTACCTTAAGTTTCATCATTACCTGTTGAACATATCCTGATGGTATCGTACTATTCTCATATGCATTCTTAGTGCCTTGAGGGGGTGCAAAATGTGTACTAGGGACTACAGTTTGTGCACACTAATACCCACCTGGCTACTGCAACTTGTCTTTTCATGGAAACTTCAAAATATTCCAAACAAACATATTTATTGCAATATTTACACTGCAGAAGGCTATTCAAAGCAAGTGAAAGTAGGCCCAAACTTATACAATCTCCACTTGTTACCTTAGAATTACTTTCACTTGTGCAAGCGGGAGATGTGTGAATCTTTGCCTCTGTGTCCATACTATTCCCATTTGGGTGTCACTTGATTAAACTTTGTGATCTGTTCAAATAAGATGATTTTGTAGATTTGGGCTATAACATGCTTGGGCAATTATCAGAAAGATTTGCCAATACGTTAACATGGGATACGAAAGAAAATTCAGAACAAAGAAAATTATACGCTCTCCACGTTAGAAATAATGCTTGTCCATTTTATTTCTGGACCACAACATTGCGTGGGTGTTCAGTCATATATTATCCGTGGCTTCCCATAAGACAAACATACATTCAGGTCAGACAGGTCGGGAAAACATACTATCTCCGTCTTCAGTGCCTATTTCTTGACTGCCCAGAACCTTAAAATGAAAGGAGCACGATTCACCAAAAACTTCAACAACTATTTACCGTTTTACACGGCGACATATCCCAGAAGACTTGAATCTCATCAACAACGCTGAAAAACTCAAAGACCTCAACAGTTACATTATTGTTACATTACTATACATATGTAGGAATTCACTGCGACGTTGGTTTTATACGAAAGAAAACAGCAATAATTAGACACATTCGCAATAGACTTATCCCATTTAACATACACACCGGGGAGAGTGGTATAATCACCATAAACTCAAACTGTCTTGCGAAATACTTACCATTCGTTTAAATCTAAACTTTCTGTGACTGTTGCCATGCGGTTAAAACATAACCTAAACAGTGAAATATCCTGTTCCAGCCAGAGTAAAATGAAACGGTGTCACATAACGCGAAAACACATACGCAATGGAATAAGAATACACTAAACCCTTTGCGCTTATTAAACATACATCCTTAAACACGTCACAAACTGCCATACATTTCCACACAATTTCTTCCACCACGCACATGTCAACCTGGTCACTCACCATTCACGAGCGCACTTTGTCTCACAGTTCAAACCCACTACATTACTATGAAACCCTCGCACGAGAGGGCAGTACTATTCCTAAATTAAAACTATTAACTTTAAAGGTATTGCCATCCTTCAGGATAGGAAAAATTCAATTGGCATTATTTTCGTGAATTCAATCGGTTATAAGAATTAGTCCAAAGTATTTTAAACGTAAGATAAAACCGTTTCTGAAGTTTAACCGCACTCTGGGAAAATGACACGTTCTTATAACAAGGAAGCTATCATTGTTCCTGCACGCACAGCAAACGTTAACAGACTCGCAGCGCGTAGCGCTAACCGGATATAGTGATGCTAGCGACCCCTGGTAAGAAACAAAGCAACAATGACATGAATGATAAACTTACTAGCCCTTGCAATACAATGTTTGAGGCAATACTAACGAAATCTGCTGCGCATGTATGAAAGTACCACCCCAATAAATAACAACTTGACTACTAAAGCTGGCAGTAAAAGACACAAGAATTCCTGCATCTACGGTATGAATACGTAACTCCCTCCACTCTCAATCGACCTCATTTCATTTCATTCACTTTATTTTCCATATACAGGTAAAGTACCAAGGATGTAGAAATTGTCAAAGTAGTTGTATAAGTATCTGTTAAAAATACAGATGTCAAATGCTTAAATATAATTATAATATAATGGTCATATAGTTATTAATCATTATAACATCAGAACAATTACAATTCAGATGTGTGAGTTGTTACTAGTATCCTACACTATTAGGAGGGTTAAAATAATCACAATTAAGATGTGTGTTGTTATCAGTATCATATACTATTAACAGGGTTAAAATAATGTATCAGTGAATCAGCCTCTTAAGGTTTATATTCTTCTATCTTCCTTATATTCATAATATTCATTCATTGAGTAGAAAGAATGATAATATAAGAACCTCTTCAATGTGCATTTAAAATCTTTATGGCCATTAGTCAAAGCTTTAATATATTGAGGAAGCTGGTTAAAAAGTTTCATACCTGATATACAAGCTCCTTTATTGAGTTTTGATAAGTTAGCTATTGGACGGTGTAAATTATTGTTATTCCTAGTTTTATATTCATGAATTTCGTTATTTGTATCAAATAGGTCTTTATTATTGTGTATAAAACTAATGAATATATGTACTGAGAATATTATTATTTCCATACTCTTGAAAACTTCCCTGCAAGAATCTCGAGGTCTAGTGTTAGTTATAATTCTGATAATTTTCTTTTGGAGTATAAATACCTTGTTGGCATAGGAGGAGCTACCCCAAAAAATTATACCATAGCTTATAATAGAGCGTATATGAGCAAAGAGATTACAAGTGACAGTGAAAGTATCCTATGTGAGGAATACATTAAACAAGTTAAGTCCTTCTTATTTAATAAGGTTCAGCCTCATTTAAATTATCACTTAAATATCAATACACCATCTATACAATATCAATATTAATATCAGTCACCTTCACATATACTAATGGTCAATGTAATTAATAAACAAGACCTTATACCCAAGAGCTACGCTGCAAAACTGAACAGTCTTGCGGATTACAAATTTCATGAATCCAGTGACTACAATGTTTCTGTAACGATTTTATTCTAATTTTAATTTCAACACATTTTAACTATGAAATTACCAAAAAGAGACAGAGCTACACTAAGCCATTTTACCAGTAATATATTTCTTATGTAACAATAGGGGCTCATTCTTGATTTGAAGTGACAATATACTTTATTATGCATTGTGTATATTACTTTTCAATTACTGTAGAGCCAGAAGATGGTTTATGGTTAGCCAAAACCTGTAGCTATATCAACTGTATTAAAACATGAAAGAGTTGTGATTGAAAATTTTGTTATCATTTATGGTACCCTAAAACAACCAAATATTTTCACATATATTCACCAACACATGCACACTTTTTAAATGACACTATAAAACTTTAATTTGTTAAAATAGTTAAAATCTCCGACATGTTTCGGTTTATATTTAAACCATCTTCAGGGAGCTATT
>Ga0131853_10027591_pt1 | contig 10184 bp, 10 predicted proteins | sample TergutLab28metaG_FD_92764 | JGI IMG/M metagenome (GOLD analysis project Ga0131853, IMG submission 92764) | Labiotermes labralis P1 segment gut microbial communities from Petit-Saut dam, French Guiana - Lab288 P1 (version 2) (version 2) | ecosystem: Host-associated > Arthropoda: Insects >... | reverse complement strand
GGCGGGGTCGCTGCCCTGCTTTTGAGATATTACCCTTATTCCGGCCCGCTCTCCCCATATGTGCAGTTGTTCGGCTGCGGCAGCGCGGAACGTATCAGCAGCCGCCAGTACAACTTTTTTCCCGCTGTTCGAGAATTGAGCCGCCAGCTTGCCTGCTGATGTAGTTTTGCCGCTGCCGTTGACACCTACCATCAAAAGCACAAGCGGGGCTTTAACCGTGCCTTCCGATTCCAAGTCAAATGGTTTTCCCATGCCTTCCACCGCTGAGAGCTTGCCGGATATCATGGATACGAAAATGTCTTTAAGGGCATCTTTCGTAAGGATATTTTGCTTTTTTGCCTCGCGCTTCAATTCTTCGACCAGTTTGCCGGAAAGGTCGGCTCCAACATCCCCGATTATCAGCCGCTCTTCCAGTTCGTTCCAGAAAGATTCGTCAAACGGCTCTGCGGTGAAAAGCGAGCTTATACTGTTACTCCATCGTTCTTTTACGCCCTTCAGGCTTTCTTTCAATTTGGCGAAAAAGGCCATTTTATGAATCTCCCTTCTTTGTTGCGCCGGTGTTTCCATGGCGGTCATGTCCGCGGTTGTTGCCTCTATATCTTGATCGGTGGCTGTAAGCGCCAGGTGCCCGTGTCGCGTCTGCCGAGTCGTTTTTTTGATTTTGCTCAGGCGGTTTGGAGTACTCTTTTGTTGTTTGCGCCTGTTCTTCCTGCTTCCGCGAATCCGGCGGCATGATTCTGCGCCTGCGATGACGTTTTTTAAATTCCACTTTCTGTTCGCTTTGCGAGTCTTGTTGGTTCTGCGTATTTGGCAAGTTTGGCGAATCCTGCAATGTTTCGCTTTGCAAGTGCTGAATGCTTTCTCCTAATCTATCAGCTATGTGTTTTTTAATGGATATTTTTTCAGGCTTTGGCCTCCTGTTGTTTTTGATGTTTTTAGCCGAGCTGTCCTGTGTATCTTCCGCTTTTGTGTTTTTGCGGGAAGCTGAGGAAAGCTGCGTTCTGGAGGAAAGCGGTATTTTGGATATCCTGCTGCGCGAAGATACTAATTTGCCCAACCCCGCGTCTTTTTTCTCATCTTCTTCATCTTTTTGCCATGCTTCGCCGCGCAGAATAGTTTCCTTGAAACGCTCAAATTCCACAATCGGCACTGCAATGCTTCCGCCTACAGGCTGGTTGATTTTCACCATTTCCCGGTGCAAGTCCACGCCTTCCAAGATGTAATTTCCATTAGGCGCTTTGATTTTAGAGCCCGGGTTGGGAAGGTTTTTCCAAAGCTCGCTGTACGTGGAGTGCTCGTAAGACATGCAGCACATCAGCCTGCCGCAGATTCCCGATATTTTCGTTGGATTCAGGGCCAGATTTTGCTCTTTGACCATCCGTATGTTAATTGGGGTGAAGCGGTGCAGCCAATAACTGCAACAGCAGGGCCTCCCGCATGGAGATACCCCTTTGACTGTTTTAGCCTCGTCCCTTACGCCAATCTGGCGCATTTCTATACGCACACGGAATTCTTTTGCCAGGTCGCGGACATATGCCCGAAAATCGACGCGCTGCTCGGAGGTAAAGTAGAAAAAGAGTTTTTTGCGATCCAGGGTGTACTCGACGTCGACCAGTTTCATTTGAAACTGGTGGGCCTGCAGAATCTGCCGCGAGCGGATCAGTACCGCGTCCTCGTCTTTGCGGCGCACGGTAATCTCCTGAATTTGAGATTCGCTGGCCGGCCCTACAAGCGTTACTTCCTGCAGCATTGGCTCAGGGCCTCTTGTATGCTCGTCGCTGGGTTCGTCTGCGCAGGCACTGCGATATTTCCCTTCCTGCTCCTGTGAGAGAGTTCCACCAAGAAGCCCAATTTCCAATCCCCTGAGCGTCTCAATGACCACCCAGCGCCCGGCGTTTAAACTCAGGTCTCCGATATTAACCAGCCCAAGGTAACGCGGTTTACCAAAAACCGTCAGATATAGGCTCAAAAGGAAGTTCCTCCTTTAGTGTCAAAATTAAAAGATCGTAAATCATGTTTTGCGAAAGTTTTTTTTGCTGAACCAGCAGACGCAACCTGTCGGTTCGCGCGGCAGTTTTCACGTCTCCAGTTTGCAAAAAATGCGACGTCCACGAGGATAAAAGCGCGTCTTCATTGCCTTTGAGGTCGCACAGTTCGGCCCATTGCGCCTCGTTGGACGGCATGGGGCTTGCGGTGAACGAGGGCGGCACAGCCAGCACCGTCATACGCGAGCGGCTTCTCAGCGTCGGCAGAAAGCTCTCGCCCTCCATCAAAAACAAAAGGCAGGCGTGAGATGGAGGCTCTTCCGCTATTTTAAGCAGGCTGTTGGCGGCGCTTATCAGCAGCTTGTCTGCCGCCAATAAAACCCCCAGGCGGCGCGTGGCCATCACTGGCTTCATTGATAATTCTTTTATCATCAAGCGGCAGGCATCTATGTTACACGCTTTGTCGAATTCGCCGGCGACGATTATATCCGGGTGCGAAGAGTTCCCGCGCTCCCATCCCATGCAGCCAGCGCAATAGCCGCACGCGCTTCCTGAAGTGCACATGAAAAATTTCGACATAGCCTTTAAAAGGCCGCTATGCCATTCCAACGGGGCCCTTACCGCCCAGCAGTGAGGAACCGCGTTCTTCCGAAACGTTTCTGTAACGCTCTCCCATACCGGAAGAGCCTCGAAAGAAAAACCCGCCATATTTGGCGCGTTTGGCATGTTCAAAACAGAAGGGAGATCAGGCATCCTTTTATTTCCTCCATAAGCTGCAAAGCCTTTGTCCGCCCGCTTTCTTGCTGAAAGGCTTCTTCCAGTTCGACCAGGGCGGCCTCCGCTCTTTCTATTGTTATATACGTGCTACGGTTTGTACGCCGCCATTTCAGGTCTCGTTTCAGGCTGAAACCTTTCACGGCCCTTGCCAGCAGCTCCTTTAAAATAAACTTGTACTCAGCGAGCAGCCGCTCTCCCGGAAATAGCGTAAGTTTGCTGGCCGCCGCGTCAAGCCTGTCCAAAAGCTCCCGAATTTCAAGCTCTGCCGAGGCTTCTTCAACGGACACGCCAAAAGATGGGCGCGCCGTCGCGAGTGCGTGAGAAGAGGCATGACGGTCGGTTCCCCCTCCCCTTCCTGCAACTTTGCCTTCTGCTCCACCTTTTACCCTCACTCTTATCCCTTCCGCGCGGTTAGCGCGGCAAAACTCGCAAGAAAACCGGCCAGGGTTTTTTCCACTGCGGCACAGACGTTTTTTGCCACCTGCTCTGCGTCTGGCGCGGCGTCGATGGTTATTATTCGCTCAGGGCTGCGTTCTGCCAATTCTTTGTACCCGCGGGCCACACGCGCCGTAAAATCATCCCCTGCTGTTTCCAGGCGGTCGGCTTTCCCTCTCTGGTTCGTTCTGTGTTTGGCCGTTTTTTCATCTATTTCGAGAAAAATGGTCATATCTGGTGCGGGAAAGCGGCACCAGTTCAACAGAGCGTTAATTTCCTCGAAAGAAATACCGCGCCCCCACGATTGATATGCAATGGTGGAGTCCGTGTAACGCTCGCAGACAACCCATTGCCCTCTTTGAAGTGCCGGGGAAATTTCCGTGTCGATATGTCCGCTCCTGTCCGCCAGAAAAAGAAGCAATTCGGTTTTGGACGTCAGCGCGATATCCCCCAGCAGCAAATTGCGTAAAAGTTTGCCGCCTTTCCAGCCGCCGGGTTCAAACGTGCGTATAACCCTGCCCTTCCCAAGTTTATTTTCAAGCCAAGCGCAAAGCAATTCGGCCTGCGTGCTTTTTCCGCAGCCGTCTATTCCCTCCAGAGTTATAAATAACCCTCTGCCGCTCATGTCACTCATCGGCGTTTTCTCTCAGGTTTATGCGACGCCTCATAAGGCCGTCTACTACGTATTCTGCGCGGGATATTCTAAGAGTCCCTTCCCTTATGCGCCTCGATTTTGTTTCACTCAAAAACTCTCTTTCCTCCCGTGTCAGTTCAGTTCTCTGGTTTGCTGGCCGAGGTTCGCGGTCGTAGGTCAGATCCAATATAAGCTCGTTGTTGGCTTCGGCGGCGTTTATTTCCGTAAGCAGGCGTTCAAGGCTGTCGATTGACTTCCAGCCGCCATCCAAAGCCGCCTGCGAAAGGGAATTAGTACCTCCGCCACGCACCGTCAATTCGATATTTCCAGTCGCGTTTTCTGGAATAGTCAGCTCAAAGCGCCTCCTAACCGGGTCGCGCCGCCACGGGCGTAAAACCACCTCTACATCCAGAGTGTCGCCTGGCGCAGCGTCCGGCGGCACAACTACATCTTCTATGAATAAAACTCTCGGTTCGCGGGTAACTTCTACGTCCAGCCTAAACCCGATGGGATAGATGTTCGTGAATGGCTGCAGCATTATCATGTCAATTATGGCAGCCGGTTCCATCACCGCAACACTGCCTATGTCGGAGTGAGAAAAAAATGTGTTGGTGCGAGTCCAGCCCCTCAGCAGGTCGCGTCCTTCCACGCGCAGGGTGACAGTTGCGGTTCCCTCTCCCCTTCGGCCCCACTGAGTGTCCATAAGCCCGCTGTAAACGCCCGCCAGCAGCCTTGCGCCTAAAAATGCGTCAGGGACGACTCGAAAATTTTTCTCGATGCGTTCGCCGCCAACGTCCAAATCTCTGAAAACAAAGCGGGCCGGTATTGACGGCGTGAAATACCCCATACGCCCGCCGACGGCATTCGCTCTGTCTTGCGTAGCGGTTCCCACAATGACGGTCGGGGTTCCTATTTTGAATGGAAAAACCTGGCTGAAAATAGTTTCGTGAACTGTGGCGCGCGCTACCGGAAAATTCACCGCCCCGCGCTCCAGAAAAGAATGTCCGAAGGCCAAAAAGCGCCCGTCTCTCGAAGTGGCCGTGACGGTTCCAAGCGCTGACATTTCAACGTCGCCCCAGACAAGAAGTGCAGAGATCGCGTCTCCCGGAGAAAAGCGCGTAACGTCAACCGGAAGCGCACCACCAGCGCCGTGAGGAGCGGCGTCCAGAGTAACGCCCAGAGCGGATTGAAGCCCTTCCACCGCGCGCCCGCTCAGGCCGCTCACGGTGAGGCGCGATACTTTATTCATAAAATCAGCGGTATTTGCGCTGCCAAGCCTTATCAAATTATCCGGCCACGAAAATACCCTGCTCATGTCGTCAATAGGCGTAACCATGACTGTTTGGTGGTCGCTGAAACCCCATCCCATGCTGACGGCCCCGATAAGTTTTCCGTCCACATAAACAGGCGATCCGCTCATCCCCTGAGCCGCCCCGCCGACATTATTTAAATTCGACGGAAGCAGGCGTATCATTATGGAATGATTTGCGTGCCGCCCTCTCTGCGGTATAACGCTTACAATTTCAATGGGCAATCTGACCGGCTCTGTTCCCCTGAGTACGGTCAACATGTGGCCTCTCATACCTGGGCGCAGATTTTCGGCCGACATAACGGGCTGCTCCGGTATAAAAGCTGCCGCAAAAGCGCCGCCTGCCGGTGAAAAAACACACATAACATGCCATACAAACGCTAAAATGATAAGAAATCGAGTTTTCCTGCGAAATTCGATACGCAAATCAGCCATTTTTCAGCTCCCGCAGGTAGCCCATGATAAAATCTCCGATATCTCCATCCAGTACGGCATGAACGTTTCCTTTCTCTGTTCCGGTGCGGTGATCTTTTACCAGCGTATATGGGTGCAACACGTAAGAGCGTATCTGGCTGCCCCAGGTGCTTTCTTTTTTATCGCCGACAACAGCGGCCAGCGCGTTGCTGCGCTCCTGAATCGCACGTTCGTAAAGCTTGCTTTTCAGGATGTTCATGGCAACCTGACGGTTCATGTGCTGCGAACGCTCGTTCTGACAGCTAACCACAATTCCGGTGGGTGTATGCGTTATACGAACCGCCGAATCTGTACGGTTGACATACTGCCCCCCCGCGCCGCTGGCCCTGAACGTATCCACGCGGAGATCTTCGGCGCGAACCTCTATTTCCACGTTATCCGGCAGTTCTGGAGACACGCCTATAGACGCAAAACTTGTATGACGCCGGTGCGCGGAATCGAAAGGAGATATGCGCACAAGGCGATGCACTCCCTTTTCGGATTTCAGATAGCCGTGAGCGTAATCCCCCTCGACCATCACTGTGGCGCTTTTTATTCCAGCCTCGGAATCTGACGAGACCTCCAGCACTGTGGCTTTAAAGTTACCGCGCTCGGCCCATCTCAGATACATACGCAGAAGCATCTCCGCCCAGTCCTGCGAATCGTGTCCGCCGGACCCAGCGTGAACCGTCAGAATAGCGTTGGCGTCGTCATATTCTTCATTAAGAAGAATATGGAGCCGGTGGTGATCCAGCGTGTTTCGGAACTCGCCCGCTCTGGCCTCGAATTCTTTTTGCAGCTCAACGTCTTCCTGCTCGCGCAGCATGGCTTCGAGCAGTGCAAGTTCATCGGCTTCGCGGCAGACATGCTCCCATTCCTCCACGCGCTTTGTTACGCCGGACAGCTCTTTTAAAATTTCCTGGTTTCCGTCGCGCGTCCAAAAACCTGGCTCCGCCGCCAGTAGTTCAAGTTCCGAGGCGCGCGCTCGCAGTGCAGTCAGGTCAAAGACTGTCCTGCAATTCCTGTTTCAGGAACTGCAGTTCTTCCAATACGGAAACGTTAGCCTGTATCATTCCCATCCCCCCACGTCGTTCAACCCTTAAAAGCTGCTTCTGATGGAGCTTTCAAGATATAAAAGGAACTCAAAACCATCCCTCAGCTGCATAACTATATCCAGGCGCTGCGTGAATATGAGCCTTGACACTCTCCATAAAAGATAAATAACCGGAACCGCGACTATAATCGCCCCGGTTTTGTACAAAATCTTTGACGGAATAGCGCCGTAGCTCTCAAACAGCGCGTCCACCAGCCACCCGGCGGTCATGAGCGCGAAGCCAAAAATCCAGACCGACAAACCCATAAAAAACGTTGTGTTGATGAACTGCACGTTTAGCCCTCCTGAAAACAGACCGAAGCAAAATTTAAAACTCAATGCCATTATACAGGCTTACGAGTTAAAAGTTCACGCCTTCATAAAGAAAGCCTAACGTTATCAGGCAAAATAAATTATGGCGCAAAGTAAAAATTAGATATTAAAAACGTTGCTTTCTAACCGAAAGGTTGGTTTAATTTGAGGAGCTGAAAAGAAAGGATGGTTTTACATGAAATTTAAAATGGGAAAACTTTTTAGACGTGTGCTTAAAATGACAGCCCTTCTCCTCTTCTTTTTCCTTGCTGGTACGTGCGGTATCTTCGCGCCAACTGCGGAAGGCGAAACAATGCAAATTTCCCCCAAATATGTCGAAGGGGAATTTCTTGTCGTGATACGCGCTCCCGAAGAGTCTGCTTTCTTCAGAATGGGAGTTTTTGACGAAAACGCCTTTTCGCAGGCGCTTTTGAGAGACGCGGAGGCCGTCGCGCAAAGGCACAGGCTTAGAGCTTCCCGAACCTTCACTGGGATAGCGAGAGTTTCAGAGAGAAACATACTGCACTTAACTTCGGATTCTCAACAAAGCACAGAAGAATTGATCCAGACGCTCTTATCCGACCCCAGCGTGGAAAGCGTGCAGCGAAACTACATAGTAAGAGCAAGTCAAACCCGTCCGAACGATCCACTATACAAAAACCTTTGGGGAATGGAAAACATAGGAATGCCGAAAGCCTGGCACTACCACGCTACAGGCAGCCGTGATGTGGTGGTCGCGGTTTTTGATTCTGGAATAAACCATGACCACCCCGACCTCCAGGCAAACATGGCGAGAGATTCTTTTGGTAATCATGGCAGAAGCTTTCGAGGCAGAATATCAAACGGCAATACCAGAGACGATGACGGCCACGGAACTCACGTTGCCGGAATAATAGGCGCGGTGGGAAACAACGGCGTAGGAGTTGCCGGTGTCAACTGGGAGGTCGGATTGCTTGCGGTAAAAGTTTTGCATGGTTCCCCCCCCACGGGTACTGTTAATAACGTAATTGATGGCATAAATTACGTGTTGTCGGAAAAAAGAAATGGGCTGAATATCCGCGTAGCCAATATGTCGCTGGGAGGATGGATGTCCCCTCAGGCAAATAACTCTCCGCAGGCAGTCGCCATACAATCACTGAGCGACGCCGGCATAATAACCGTGATGGCCGCCGGCAACGAGAGTCAAAATTTAAACAACCCAACCGGCAGATACGAGGGACAAAGACATTACCCATCGTCTTTCAGGCTTAACAACACTATTTCAGTTGGGGCAATTAACCCCCAAAATGCAAGAAGCACTTACTCCAACTACGGCAACCAGTGGGTTGATATAGCCGCTCCTGGAGATAATATTTTAAGCACGCATCTGGGTGATGGATACAAGCAGCTGTCCGGGTCATCAATGGCCGCTCCTCACGTTGCAGGGGCGGCAGCTCTCCTGATCGCGTACTCAAACGAACCTGCCCCAATTATAAGAGCGCGCATACTGCACGCGGCAAGAAATTACGGAGTGGCCGATGGGCTTTGGGCTGATGGGACTCTTGACGTTATTGCCGCGCTGAGCATTCCGGATATATCCGTTCCATGGATAATTGAGCAGCCTCAGAGCCAGGTGGCGGAACCGGGAGGAGCAGTATCATTCAGCGTTACGGCGACCGATACTACGTATTGGTTTTACCAATGGCAAAGGTCGAATAACAACGGCGCCTCATGGAAAAATATCGGTACTGACCAGTCCACTTACTCCCTGATCGCGCAGGCGTACGACAACAGCGCTCAATTCCGCGTGATTGTGAGCAACGAATTTTGCCGCATCATATCGGAGGCGGTGACATTGACGGTACCCTCAGGCGGCAGCGGCGGCGGGTGTAACGCCGGGCATGGGGTAATTGCGCTCGTTTTTGTTGGAGCGGTTGCGTTTATTGCCAGAAAGAAAAAATAGTCTAGTAATGAAAATCCCGCCCGTCCTCTGCTGCCGCGCACGTATGTGTAATTTTTATGCTAAAATTCCACGTACCGGATATTTACAGCGATATATCATTACGAACGGAGGCGAAGATCAATGGAAGTTCGTTTTGTAGCGAGAGGAACGGAGATCGACGCGGAACTGAAAGGTTATATGGAGAGCAAAATGTCGAAGCTGGAAAAATTCTTCGGCAGAATTTTAAGCAGCCAAGTAGTCGTCAGTTCCCGTAAAGGTAAATTTGGCGTAGAAACTACGGCTAATGCCAACGGGGTTATGCTGCGCGCTGAAGAACATGCGCAGGAAAAGCGCAAGGCCTTTGACCAGGCGCTTAAAAACCTTGAGCGTCAAATTAAGCGTCACAACGAATACCTGAAAAACAAGGGCCACTTCCAGACACATGGACACGGGCACTTCTTTTTGAGCGATGACGGCGGAGAAGCCGTTGACTGGACAACCTACGACCCGGTTATAGAGAAAGTGAAGAGAGTTCCGCTGCACCCAATGGACGCGAAAGAAGCCGTCATGCAAATGGAACTGGTTGGGCACAACTTTTTTGTGTTCCAAAACGGCGAAACCGGCGAAACCAATATCGTATACAAGCGTAACGATGGCAATTACGGCCAACTGATACCGGTAAAATAACCCCCTAATACACCAGCCAGCAAAACAAACGAGCCGCCGCCGCTATATGGCGGCGCTCTTTTTTGATGACTCTCCATTTGTTTTGACGGCAGCTTCGCAGCGGACGGGAACGGTAATATTTTGGCGGTTTTTGGCACGCGTTATCAACGTTTTGGCAGTTCTCTTCGGCTACGCGATTAAAGGCGTCAGGCTGCCGGAACGTAACCGGAAACGGGATAATCTTCCTGTTTTCCATATCCGCAGGCTCCAGTTTAGTAAATTCAAACGGTGTATAGTCCCAAATTGAAGGTGTCCGGTTCACGAACAAAAATATTCGGATTATCCCCCCATGCTTTAACGATGAATTGATGAGGCGTACTTCCATTTAGCGTTTTAAGTCGTTTTGCAAAGTTGTAAGCGCATAAAAATGTATCAAGATGCTCCTGCAAATGCTGATGGGCTGCATAGTAATAACGATGAACGGTAGCGTCTTTGATCGTGCGATTCATTCGCTCTACCTGACCATTTGTCCACGGGTGGTTCGGTTTCGTTAAGCGATGTTCAATACCATGTTTTTTACAAACTCTGTCAAATGGATG
>Ga0131853_10027588_pt1 | contig 10185 bp, 3 predicted proteins | sample TergutLab28metaG_FD_92764 | JGI IMG/M metagenome (GOLD analysis project Ga0131853, IMG submission 92764) | Labiotermes labralis P1 segment gut microbial communities from Petit-Saut dam, French Guiana - Lab288 P1 (version 2) (version 2) | ecosystem: Host-associated > Arthropoda: Insects >... | reverse complement strand
CTTTCAAAAGCCAAATGTTTACTTTTCTCTTGTTATTAAAGCTATAAATCATCTCACAAGTACCATAATACCGGCAAATTATTGCTTTATTATTTAAAATTAAGAATAAATTCTAACCAAAAGATAAGAACCGCTAACTTATTCTAGTTTTATAGTACAAAAATTAGTTAAAAATAAGCAAATTTATATCTTAAAATTTATTAAACAATTAAAAACTAGAATAGAAAGTTGACTTTAAGTGTAATGTATGATAATATGACTTTATTAGACAAAATTTGGCATTGTTCGCTATTAGTGGCATAAGCTAGCATTATTTTTGACAGACCCTTTCAACCAAATCCAAAGACCTTCGATTAAATTAGGAATCATTTCTCTCTTTTACATCATAATACGGGGCGTTTTCCATATAACTCAGAATGAGTAGGAAAAGAATATAAAGATGAAATTATTCAGGAGGCAAAATCCATGAAAAAAATAATTGATGTGCAGGGATTCGTCAAAAATTATGGAGATTTTCAAGCCGTAAAGGGGATTAGCTTTTATGTAGAGGAAGGGAAACTATTTTCATTTCTTGGACCAAATGGAGCGGGGAAGTCGACCACTATTGATACTCTATGTACTTTGATAAACTTTAATGGTGGAAAAATTACGATTAATGGCTTCGATTTGAGCCAAAAAGCACAAGCCATTCGGCAAAGTATTGGGGTAGTCTTTCAAGATAGTGTGCTTGATGATTTATTGAGTGTTCGTGAGAATTTATATATCAGGGCTGGGCTGTACATACAGGATAAAAAAGCTATTAAAAAAATGGTGAAAGATATTGCTGATATTACTGGACTATCTGATTTTTTTAATCGTCCGTATGGGAAATTATCTGGCGGGCAACGGCGTAGGGCTGATATTGCGTCTGCACTAGTTCATAAGCCCAAGATTTTATTTCTTGACGAACCTACAACAGGACTTGACCCGCAAACAAGGGTGGTTATTTGGGAAACTATAAAAAGCTTACAAGCTGAGACTGGTATGACTGTTTTTTTAACAACCCACTATATGGAGGAGGCTGCCGAATCCGATTACATTATCGTGATAGATCACGGAGAAATAGTCGCAAAAGGAACACCTGCTGAGCTAAAGACCCAATATGCTTTTGATTCCTTACGTATTGTTCCAAATAATAGTACTATTGGCAGCCAATTTGAGGAATTGCTTACAATGATGAAAATCGAGCACACAACAGCAAGTGGAATTATTACTATTAAACTGTCCGAAACAATGTCGGCTTTACCGATTTTGGACAGTTGGCGGCAATTTATTTCGAGTTTTCAAGTAATACAAGGAACAATGGATGACGCTTTTATCGGTATAACTGGGAGGAAAATTAGATAATGTTCGTTATGTTAAAACGAAATATTAAATTATACTTTCGAGATAAAAGAAACTTTTTGCTTTCCTTACTAGCGATTATCATTATCATTGTTTTGTATGTGTTGTTTTTAGGAAATGTTTGGGAATACGAAGAAATCATGGAATTGCCTGAACTTGATATATTAAGAGATAGTTGGCTTACAGCAGGGATACTAGCTGTTGCTGGAGTAACAACCTCAATGGGTGCTTTTGCTGTAGTAATTGACGATAAGACCAAGAAGATAAATAAAGGTTTCTATGCTTCTCCCATCGAAAGAAGCCATATAACTAGAGGATATATCCTTAGCGCCTTTACCATTGGCGTTATTATGACTGTAATAGCTGCGATTCCTTTAGGGGTATATATTGTTGCTCTAGGAGGCGAACCGTTAACAGCGATCGCTTATCTGCAAGTTATGGTGCTAATCATATTATCATGCCTTTCAAGCACGGCTATGGTATGTTTTATCGTTTCATTATTGAATAGCTATAGTGCATTTACTACCGCTAGCACAATATTAGGCACACTTGTTGGTTTTCTTATGGGGATCTACTTACCAATTGGTTTGTTACCAAGAGCTGTACAAACAGTAATGAAATTGTTTCCACCATCTCATGCTGCAATGCTTTTGCGACAAACGATTATGGATAGCCCTATCGAAAGGTCATTTGATGGTGTTCCTATACAATATTTAGACGAGTTCGAAGAAATGATGGGGGTTGTATTCTGGTTTGGGGATTTTGAGGTGACTCCTCTTATTAGTATTATTGTTTTGCTAGCCTCAGCATTATTTTTTTATCGATTAGCATTGCTTAATTTGCAGAAAATGGAGAAATAGCAAAGAACATATCATTGATAGAAATATGTAAAAACTTGAAAAAAAAACGAAGGAGAACTATTATGTTGAAACAAAATGATGACCGAATAGCGATTGTGGGAATTGGCTGTCGATTTCCGGGAAGTGCTAATAGTGCAGAGGCATTTTGGCGGCTGTTAGAAAATGGGGTAGATGCCATCACCGAAATACCAAAAGATAGGTGGTCAGCGAAAACATTTTATCATAGTCATCGCAGCTTTAAAGGAAAGACTGTTAGCAAATGGGGGGGATTTATTGATGATATTGATAAGTTCGATGCTGCTTTTTTTGGAATTACCAACCGAGAAGCCCCTTATATTGACCCACAGCAGAGGCTACTCCTTGAAACAACTTGGGAAGCTTTTGAGGATGGTGGTCTTGTCGTGGAGAAATATTCTGGAACTGATGTTGGTGTTTTCATCGGTGGTTTCACTTTAGACTATAAGATTTTGCAGTTTGGTAGCGATAACTATGATGAGATTGGTATCCATGCAGCTGCTGGGAGTATGATGACCAATCTTTCCAACCGACTATCATATGTGTTTGATTTTAAGGGTTCTAGTATTTCCATCGACACAGCTTGTTCTTCTTCTTTGGTGGCCTTGCACTATGCATGCGAAAGTATTCGCGCGGGAGATTGCAGCATGGCGGTTGCTGGTGGAGTTATGCTTAATTTAGCTCCGCAGTATACTATTGCTGAATCACAAGGTGGTTTTTTATCTACGACTGGCAGGTGTAAAACACTGGATTCATCAGCGGATGGATATGTACGAGGTGAAGGCGTGGGGATTATTGTTCTTAAGAAATTAGAAGATGCCATCAGGGATAATGATCATATTTATTCCATCGTTAAGGCGACAGGAGTGAATCAAGATGGCCGCAGCAGTGCGATTACAGTTCCTAACGGAAAAGCTCAAGAAAGTTTGATGCGCAAAGTTCATCAAAGAGCTGGAATTGATTCGAAAGATATTCAGTATTTTGAGATGCATGGAACAGGCACGCCGATTGGTGATCCCATTGAAGCAGAAGCGATTGGGAATGTTATTTCTGCGGGGAGACACGTAACCAATCCATGTCTTGTTGGTTCTATCAAAACGATGATTGGTCATACAGAATCTGCTGCTGGAGTAGCCTCTATCATTAAAACTTCTCTAGCACTTTCGAAAAAGAGAATACCGAGACATTTACACCTTAAATCATTGAATCCGCAAATTGATCTGTTGCAGTATTGTTTAAAAGTTCCAAACGACACAACAGTTTGGCCTGAACATGCTGGAGTTGCTATTGCTTGTGTTAATGGTTTTGGCTTTGGTGGAACTAATGCTCATGTTGTCCTAACGGGTGCTCCAGTTATGCCTAAAATAGATAATAAACATTTGGAAAATAAAATGAAGATTTTTCCTATCTCCGCTCGCTCTAAAGAATCTTTAAGTATGCAAGTCAAAAAATACCTTCATTTTATCAACGAGAATAATTTAGAGGGTTGTTCTTATGATCTTGCCCACAGCATGATGTTACGGAGGGATCAACACCCTTATCGGCTAGCGGTTGCGGTAAAAAATATCACCGAGTTGAGAAATTCCTTGGAAGATTTCTTAAGTGAGGAAAGTAGCAGTCTTGTATTTGAAAGCGACCAAAAAAAAGCAAAGGGAAAAGGCTTAGTGTTTGTCTTTACTGGTATGGGTGTCCAATGGTGGAAAATGGGTAGAGGACTTTATGCAACTGAGGCTATTTTTCGCGAAGTTATTGATCGGATTGATAAAGCCTTTTATCTTCTTTCTGGCTGGAGTTTAGTGGAAAAAATGATTCATCCAGAGGAAGAAGACTCCGAAATGTCTGAAACAAGATATTCTCAACCAGCTAATTTTGCTATTCAAGTAGCCCTATACAATTTACTTGAGTCATTTGGCATTCAACCAGAAGTGATTGTTGGTCATAGTGTAGGCGAACTTGCGGCTTTTTACTGCGCTGGTGTTCTCTCTTTTGAGGATACTCTTAAGGTTGTTTATTATCGAAGTGAGCTTCAACACGAGCTTTCAGGAACAGGGAAAATGTTAGCTGCAAATATTACGAAACAACAGGCAAATGACTTGCTCACATCTTATCCAAGTGTCGAAATTGTTGCTATTAACTCTCAGAATGACTTAACTTTAACAGGAGATGAACATGAGCTTTTTGTTATCTCTGAGCAATTAAAGTCGGCAGGGGTTTTCAGTCGATTTCTAACTGTCGATGTGCCCTTTCATAGTCGCCATATGGACAAAATTGAAGACAAATTTAAAAAAGGAGTCGTCGATATTAGTTTTCAGAAACCTAATATTAGAATTTTCTCCACTGTACAAGGAGCAGAGCTCGTGGGTGAAGATGCTGTCCAATATTGCTGGAAAAATGTCCGCAACTCCGTACTCTTTTTGTCATCAATCGAAAAGATCATTGAGGAGGGTTTTCATTCCTTTGTTGAGATTGGACCACATCCAGCCCTGAGCCATTATCTTAAAAGTATAGCTAGCCAGTTGGAGAAAGAAGTCGTTACTGCGCCGACATTAAGTAAAAAGCAAGAAGATGAGGTCAGTTTTTATTCGACATTATGTCAGCTATATGTAGAAAATCATTTTACGCAGTTTCATAATCTTTACAAGGAGCCAGGCAATTTTATCAAACTTCCTAGCTATGCTTGGAAGCATGAAAGCTACTGGTCTGAGCCAGAGGAAGGAAGAAGGCATAGGCTGGGGATAATTGACGCTAAAATGTTAGGACGCCGCTTAAGCGCTGCCAAGCCAACTTGGGAACTAGAGTTGAACACACAGATGTATCCACTCTTAGAAGGACATAAAATTCAAGGGAATTTAGTTTTTCCCGCTGCAGGCTACATAGAAGCGGCACATCAGGCGGCAAAATGTTATTTAAATACAGAGTTTATTATTTTGGAAGCGGTAGAATTTTTATCAGTTGTTTTTCTAAAACAGGATCGATCCATTAGGCTTCATACCATATTAGACGAAGAAGAGCTTTCCTTTGAGTTATACAAGATGCCTGACGGCGTAGGTCGAGGGGAACTAGTTGCAAAAGGAAGGTATCGGCTTGCTCAAAATACTGGTGCAGGTATGCGCCAAGATCGAGTAAAAGAGCAAGAGTTGCAAGAAGAGGAGCATGTTCTTATTTTTGATGAAGAGCAGATTTATGAAAATTTCGAGGTTAGGGGATATAGCTATTCTGGTGCTTTTCGTTGTTTAGAGAAATTGTGGGTCGGTAAAGATGGCTTGGCGGCAAATGTATTTTTATCTCAGCAAATGCTAGCTGATACTAGTGATTATGTTATTCACCCAGGGGTACTTGATGCTTGTTTTCAAGTAACAATCGCTCTAAACTTTACCGAGCCGGGAGATCCAAGCGGGAATATCAAGTTGCCAATAGGCGCACAATCAATTTCTGTTTTCCGAGAAGTTGAACCGCAAATGAAGGTATACATTCAAGTGATCTTGCGCACTGAGGTTGAAACGCTCTGTAACATTAGCCTTTATTCCACTGAGGGTGAACGTATTGCAAATATTAGTGGTCTTAGAAGCTATAAGGTTGGTGTTTCAGATTCAACATTATCAATACCAATCATTGATTCGTGGTTGTACGGATTAGATTGGATTGAAAAAAATATTGAGAGTACAGCTGATAATAATAATTTAGAAGATGGTGAAAGATGGTTAGTATTGACAGACTCAACAGGAGAGGCTTGCAGGTTTTTAGACTATTGCAAAAAGAAGTTAGTTGATTATACGGAAATGAAATTTTCAGAACTACTGTCTGATGCAACATCAGAGGAGTGCTATTATAAAGCTACAAATGGAGGTAGTTTTCAAAAAATAATTTCTTTTGGATCGCTCGATTTACCAAAAAATGAAGATATAACCTTACGTGGGATTAGGACATCAGGCGATTATGCCCAAGCCTTGATGAATCTTATCAAGATTATTGTCAAAGAAGATAGCCGCCCAAAGTTGTGGTTTGTTACGAAAGGTTCTCAGCAAGTTAATGGTGGTAATGCTTCTATTTTACAGGCTTACAACTGGGCGCTAGCGAGGCTAATTGGTTCCAGAGAGCATGTATCGCTGTGGGGTGGGATTATTGACCTTGATCCTGCTAGTAATGATCATGCCAAGCTGTTATACAATGAACTTGCATTAAATGACGGTGAAGATCAGGTAAGTTATGCAGCTGATTTGCGATACGTTGCGAGGGTTAACCAATTGAGGAATATATCCAAGCCTTTTCCAGTTCAATTGGATGATGAGGCTTGGTATGTTGTTACTGGTGCTTTTGGTTCTTTGGGGCAACTTGTTTGTCGTTCACTACGGGAAAAAGGTGCTCGTAATCTCATTCTACTGGCTAGAGGTACGTTACCGCCAAGAGAGCAGTGGCATGAGGGTACATTTGAGCCAAATATAAAAGAACGAGTAGAGTTCATCCTTGATCTAGAACGATTAGGGTGCAATATCAAATTAGAATTATTTGATCTAACAGATACAGAAGAACTTACGCGAAGATTATCAGCTATTAAAGAGACGGGTTTTTCAATTAAAGGAGTTATTAGCACCGTCGGAGTTGTAGACGACAAGCTGATTACTGAGATGAGTAGAGAAACGTTTGAGAAAGTGTATTATGCGAAAACTTTGCCCCATTGGACGCTGCATCAAATTTTTGGAGATGTTGAACTTGACTTCTTTATTATGTTTTCATCTATTGCGGCTTTAATTACTGCACCTGGCCAGGCAAATTATGCTTCTGGAAATGCCTTTTTAGATGCCCTCTCCCTTTACCGAAGACAAATTGGTCTGCCTTCTTTAAGCATTGCTTGGGGACCTTGGAATGCTGGTATGGTTAAAAAGCTAAATTTAGAGCAGGTGTATATTAATAAGGGTATTAGACCAATCACAGAAGCAAGTGGCATGCAAGTTATGCATCGCTTGATTGGTCAAAATATTGGATATGCAGCAGTGTTAGAGGCAGATTGGGATCGGGTGATTGATTCAGCACCAAGGAGTAAAACGCCCTATTTGGGACATTTACAAAGTCAACAAAGAGCGTCTGAGGCGAACAACTTAACTGATGCGGAGAACCAGCAGTTGCTCTATAATAAATTAATCGCAGCTGAAGAAAGCAAGCGATTTGACGTAGTTGCCGAGGAGTTAATAATACTGATTGCCTACTCTTTCCGGATGAAGCAAGAAGATGTTAGTTTACAAGTAGCATTGGCGGAACTAGGAATGGATTCTATGTTGGCAATGGAAATCAAAAATCGCATTGAGCTTGTGTTTGGGGTTGAGATCACGATCATTGATCTACTTGGGAATGACTCAATTGAAAGATTGGTAGGAAAAATTTACGACCTGCTAAAACAATTGTTAGAGCTGCAAACGGAAGAAGAGTTATTAGCGGAAATAACAGATGAGGAATTTCTTAAGATCTTGGCGGAAATTGAAGGTCTTACTGATGATGAGTCTTTACTTGTTTAGAATCGCATGAAAGGAGACATAAAAATGGATATGAAAAAATGGGAATCCTTACCTGAGGAAACTAGGCAACTAGTGCTGCAGAAAATTAAAGAAAATAAGCGAGAAGAGCTAAAAAACAAGAAAGTAGATACGATTCCTTTGCATGATCCAGCGCTTAAGTTCCCTTTGAACAATAGTCAAAAAGGAATGTGGTATAGCGATAACCTAAATGCTTGCAAAGCGATTAATAATATCATTGGAACAGTTACAATACAAGGTGATTTAAATTCCGATGTGGTTTTAGATTCCGATGTGATTGATGCTAGTTTACGCTATTTGTTTGCACGACATGCTATTTTAAGAACGAAGTTTTTTGAAGAAGAAGGGTCTATCTGGGCTAAAACAATTGATGCGGTTGCTTTTGAGACTGAAATTCTTGATTTTCGCAACAAGAATGCAGATACTCTTAAAGAAATTTTCACAGAGGCTGGGCAAACTATTTTTGATCTAGAATCACCTCCTCTTTTTAGGATCATGCTTGTACGAATGGAAGAGACAGTATGGAAAATCTTGTTAGTTTTTCATCATATTATAATGGATGCAGCTAGTGTGCAAATGATCCTCAATGAATTGATTGAGTATTGTCAAATGCAGTTGAATAACCAGTCTTTTGAACAACAGGAGCTAAAGCTGCAATTTAAAGATTATGTCATGTGGAAAAATCAACAAAAGTTTTCAGATGGTGGATTTTGGCAGCAACTCCTTAATAATGTAAAACCTACGCTAGATTTTTATATCCCGACTAAAATTGGCAGGGTTGAAGACTCTCGATCCATTGGCGCAAGGCAGAGTTTTAAGGTAGATGATCAAACATTTTTGAGATTGCAAAGACTTTCAAAAGATTTATCTTGTACTCTTTTTAGTCTGTGCCTTTCGACTTTGTACATTGTTCTTGGCAAATATACAAGAAGTGATAGCTTAATGATTGGGGTGGTGAGCTCCGGTAGAGAAATAAAAGAGACAGCAACGTTGATTGGATGTTTCATCGAAGCATTACCCCTTCCACTGGTGGTAGAAGAAAATGAAGAAGTTCATGCATTTATTAAGCGTGTCCAAAAAGAGTATTGGCAAGCATTTTCAAACAAAGACAGCTATCTTTATCAAGATAAGCTACAGGTTATGCCTCAAGTCTTGTTTAGTTATGAGGAACATCCTGAAAACCAGTTGACCGAAGTTGAGGGGTTTCAGTTTAGTTTTGAAGAGGGGTTTAATGGTTATTGTAAGAGTGATATTGAGTTTGAGATGGTAAAAAGCAAAGAGGGTATTGAGGGATGGCTAACTTATGCTAAAAATACCTTTCATGCATCTTTTATTAAAAGCTTTTTAAGACATTACTTATTTTTATTGGTGAAGCTTTCTGAACTATTACCGGAATCTACAATCGGTGAAATTCAACTTTACGACGACCAAGACAAACTCATAATTGATAAAGTGAATGATACACATGGGAGCTATCCAAACAATAAGAGTGTAGCAGCTTTATTTGAAGAACAAGTAAGCAAAATGCCTGAGGATATTGCGATAATGTTCGCAAACAAAAAGCTTACTTACAAACAGTTGAACGAAAAAGCTAATCAACTTGCCTATAAGCTACGCGAACTAGGGATTGGGCGTGATGATTTTGTTGCAATTTCAACAGTTCGCAGTATTGAAATGGTCGTCGGAATCTACGGTGTATTAAAGGCTGGCGGAGCATATGTGCCGATTGATCCAACATACCCCCAAAATAGAATCACGTATATCGTCTCTGACTGTAAACCTAAGATCATCTTAACCTATCAGGCAGACGAAATAGCGAAAATAATTACTGACATTCCGATAATAGATCTTAGTGAGATGGATTATTGGGAAGGAAATACAGAGAACTTGGAGATTGTGAACAAGCCAGAAGATTTGATTTATTGTCTTTACACTTCGGGGACAACAGGTACTCCTAAAGGTGTTTTAGTTGAACATCGGAGTATAGTGGATCGAATTTTTTGCTTACAGAGCCACTATCCTCTTTCTGCAAAAGATATAATTTTGCAAAAAGCCACATTTACTTTTGATATTTCGGTGTGTGAACTCTTTTGGTGGGGCTTTGTTGGAGCTAGTGCTTATTTATTAAATCCCAGCGAAGAAAAGGAACCGGATATGATTTGTCAAATCATAAAAAAGAGGCAAATAACAACTATGAACTTTGTACCATCGATGCTAAATAGTATTTTACTATATTTACAAAAGCATCCAGAAGAGGGGAAAAAGCTTAGCTCTGTGCGGTATGTTTTTGCCGGTGGAGAAGTTTTAAAGCTTGCTCATGTGAAAAAGTTTTATCAATATTTCGGAATGTATAACAAAGAGGTATTGTTAGCTAATCTTTATGGACCGACTGAGGCTAG
>Ga0131853_10027587_pt1 | contig 10185 bp, 8 predicted proteins | sample TergutLab28metaG_FD_92764 | JGI IMG/M metagenome (GOLD analysis project Ga0131853, IMG submission 92764) | Labiotermes labralis P1 segment gut microbial communities from Petit-Saut dam, French Guiana - Lab288 P1 (version 2) (version 2) | ecosystem: Host-associated > Arthropoda: Insects >... | reverse complement strand
TATTACCGACTTAATGATCAACGAGCAAATCAGGGATAAAGAAGTACGCCTGATTGACGCAGATGGTACCCAAATGGGAGTTATGCCCGGCAGGGATGCCCAACGTATTGCCGACGAAAAACGCTTGGACTTGGTGAAAATTTCGCCAACAGCCAAGCCACCGGTATGTAAGATTATGGACTACAGCAAGTTTAGATTCGAACAGTCTAAAAGGGAAAAAGAAGCACGTAAGAAGCAACGCACTATAGAAATCAAGGAATTGCGGCTTCGCCCCGACACCGACACCCACGATGTGGAGGTAAAGGTAAGAAAAGCCATTGAATTCTTAAAAAGCGGGGACAAGGTCAAAGTCTCAATCCGCTTTAGAGGGCGTGAGCTAGGTCGTACGGAAGTCGGCTACGGTGTTTTAAACGATTTCGCCAGCAAGATAGCTGAGTACGGTCAGATAGAAAAACCTCCAAAAATGGAAGCACGGTCAATGGCAATGTTCCTTTCACCCAAAAAGGACATGGGTACAAATAATTAACAAAGGAGACTCTCATGCCAAAACTAAAAACCAAAAGAGCGGCTGCGAAACGTTTCAAAGTAACAGCCACAGGCAAGTTTAAGCACCCCAAGGCCAACAAACAGCATATCCTTGGCAAGAAAAGCCCAAAACGGAAGATGACCCTACGTAAAATGGGTATGGTGGATAAAACCAACGAAAAAGCCGTTAAGCAAATGATGCCATACGCCTAGGACACACACAACTTAAAATGAGTAGGAGGAAAAAAATATGGCAAGAATAAAAGGGGCCGTAAAAGCAAAAAAGAAGCATAAACGCATATTGAAGCTTGCACGCGGTTATCGCGGCGCAAGGAGTAAGCAATACCGCGCAGCGAAGCAAGCTGTAATGCGCGCAATGGCTGCGTCATTCGCAGGTCGCAAACAAACCAAGCGCGAATTCCGTCGTTTGTGGATTTCTCGTATCAACGCCGCCGCAAGGCAGCATGGCTTGAGCTACAGCCAATTCATGCACGGTCTTAAAAAAGCCGGTGTGGATATCAACCGCAAGATGCTTGCTGAGCTTGCTGTAAACGATACAGCAGCCTTTACCAAGCTAACCCAGGTGGCATCTGGTTCATAATATTAGATAAATACTGTGTATGCAGTATATGTATAATCTTTGTCAATTTTACAGATACTATGAAAGTCTAAAAGCAAATTAATCCGACATACAACCGAATAAGGAGGAATTACATTGAAAGCAACCGGAATAGTAAGGAGGATTGACGACCTTGGGCGAGTCGTTATCCCTAAGGAAATACGCAGAACTTTGCGCATCCGCGAAGGGGATCCGCTAGAAATTTTCACGGATCGAGAAGGGGAAATAATCCTCAAGAAGTACTCACCCATAGGTGAACTTGGCAATTTTGCGAAAGAATACGCAGAAAGCCTCAGCCAATCCTCAGGTCATATAACCTGTATCGTGGATAAGGATCAAATTATTGCCGTTTCCGGCGGTCCCAAAAAAGAATTCTTGGAAAAAAATATTTCCACCGCGTTAGAAAAGACTATAAACCAACGAAATCCGGTATCCGCCTCCAGAAGTGATGCCGCATTTGTGCCAATATTGGAAGAAGATGATCCAGGCACCTATAACAACGAGTTTATAGCTCCGATTATTGCAGAAGGCGATGTGCTTGGCGCAATTGTATTACTGTCACCGGATAAGAAAATGGGTGAAGTGGAAGGCAAGCTTGCCCAAACAGCTGCTGGATTTCTTGGGAAGCAGATGGAGCAGTAGAGGAAACTAACATGAGAAAAATATAGAGGCTGTCACAGGCATGAATCTGTGACAGCCTTTTTTTAGGTAAACACAGGCGGCAGAATGTCGCTCCTACAAAAACCGTTATCGTAGGGGCGGCATTCTGCCGCCTGTCATTAAGTTAAGCCATTAATTTGTCAACTTAAAAGCGTTGAGCAAAGTAGTCCAGAAACCTCAAAGAGGTTGGATTGCTACGTCGCTTCGCTCCTTGCAATGGCAGGATGGAGCCCTTAGCTTAATGACATTGCATTCTGGTCCGCAGGCATAACTATTGATTGGCGTTCCTATATCAACCGTAGCAATTGATTGTAATTTGCTATTTTAAAATTAATCATTACCTGAATAATTTTTTCTGCTTCTCGGATGTTTATGTTATCCGCCAGTTCAATTAGGGTTCGCAGTGTTTTGCTTTCTTCTGACAGGGCTAGGTTTAGGGCTGTTTCTAGCTCTAGCCCTGTGTTTATTTCTGCTTCTTCTGGGGTGAAGCTGCTGTTCATGTGTGCTGATAATAACTCGCTTAGCTGTCGGGTATTGCGGTTACAGTCTTCTGCTATTTGCTCTAGGGCTTTTGTTGTCCATTCTATATTAGCCGATGTTGCTAGATGGCTGTAGAAAATATGTGCGTTGCGCTCGTCTTGGATTAAGCTTTGTATTATTTCGATTGATTTTTGCATCTCAGATGACGGTGCTTGCGCTGTGGTGGGTGCGGGAACAGGATTTTGAGCGGTGATGGGCATTGTAGCTTGCTTGGGAGCGGGTAGTGCATCGGATATATGCCCGTTTTCTCGCAGTAAGCGCATTGTGTCTTCATCCAGTGGCTCGTAGCGTACTCCATCCGGCAGCCCTCTATTTACACGTCGAAATTCTTGTGCCGCTAAATCCGGAGGGTGTGGTTGAGCATTTGGCGGTGGCACTGTTTGCGTCTGGTTATTTCTCGGGATCATGGGTGTCGGCATCGAAAAGCTTGGCTGTGTGTGGGCAGGAGACCTGGGCTGGGCTGGCTGCCTTGGTGCGTGCTGTAATGGATTGACGGGCATAGCTCGCCCATGTGAATTACTCCCTCTGTTTGCGGTTGATTCTAGGGGATAAAAACGCATAAGATTATCGTCTGCTGCCGGTTTATTTTCACGTACTATATTTGGCAGCATACTTTTGCGCTGCTGAGCTAAGAACGGATTTGGTGGTCGGTTGGCATTCATACGTGGCATACTAAACCCTCCTATCGTTTTATTGTATTCTTCTCCTTAAATATGGGTTACACCTATACAACCCCTTTCATGTTCTGCTAAAATGTGCGGGCTATAAACCAAACGCGCATTGCGTGTATACGAAAGAGGAAATATAAATGATACGCACACGTTACGCTCCTAGCCCTACGGGCTTTATGCACATCGGCAATTTGCGCACGGCACTTTATGAATATTTGATTGCAAAAAATGCCGGCGGCAGCTTTATTTTAAGAATAGAAGATACAGACCAGAATCGCTATGTAGAAGGTGCGGCTGATGCAATTTTTGAGACCATGCGTCTTACAGGGCTTGAATTTGACGAAGGACCGGGCGTAGGCGGTGATTACGGCCCCTATATACAGAGCCAGCGCAAGGCAGATTATATGCCGCCTGCACTGAGGCTTGTGGAAGAAAAAAAAGCATATTACTGCTTCTGCGATAAGGGCAGGCTTGCAAATCTTGCTGATGAGCGGGGCTTGGTAAAGTATGACCGGCATTGCTTTTCTTTGCCTGCCGATGAGATTTCCGCGAAAATATCCGCAGGAGAGCCCTTTGTAATCCGTCAATTAATCCCCGACGGCAAAACCAGATTCCATGACGAAGTTTATGGCGATATTACTTTTGATAATGACGAGCTTGAAGACCAGATTCTTATAAAATCCGACGGAATGCCCACTTACAACTTTGCCAATGTCATTGACGACAATGCAATGGCAATCACTCATGTTGTCCGGGGTAGCGAGTATCTTACTTCGACTCCTAAATATACATTGTTATATGAAGCTCTTGGTTGGCCGATACCCATTTTTGTTCATCTTCCGCTTTTGCAAAATGACGCGGGTCAAAAGCTGGGTAAGCGAAACGGTGCCGTTTCTGTGCCGCAGCTACTTGATATGGGCTTTCTGCCTGCGGCCATTGTCAATTATGCCGCTCTGCTTGGCTGGAGCCCGCCGGGCAACAAGGAAATTTTCTCTCTCAAAGAGCTGGAGGCAGTCTTCAACCCTGCCAATATCAGCAAATCCCCATCGACTTATGACGAAAAAAAGCTTACCTGGGTCAACGGAGAGCATATCAAGGGTCTTCCTGCTGAGGAATATCGGGCTCTTGCTTTGCCGTATCTTAAAGCTGTGGTCAAAAAAGAAGGGGTAGATTATAGTTATCTCGCGGATATTACCCAGTCGCGGGTTTCCTTTATTAGAGAATGCGGGGAACTTGTGGATTTTATTGACCGTTTACCTGAATATGATATTGAGTTATTTACACATAAAAAAATGAAGACCAATCCTGACATTGCCCAGGAAACATTAAAGCTTGCCATAGCTGCACTTGGGGCAATAGATAACTGGAATCACACCGCTATAGGCGAAACCGTAGCTGTGGTAGCCACTGAAAACGGCTACTCCAAGGGGCAGATTTTATGGCCGATTCGCACTGCTCTGTCGGGTAAACCGACCACGCCTTGTGGCGCGACAGAGGTTGCTGAGCTACTGGGCAAGGATGAGAGCTTGAAAAGACTAGCGGTTGGATTAGAGAAATTGGCGGAATAGCTGGGGTTGAAAGCCTTTACCATTATCATCAAAACCATCCCCCAGCCTGTCATTGCGAGCGAAGCGAAGCAATCCAAGAAACCGCATAGATGCTGGATTGCTTCGTCGCTTCGCTCCTCGCAATAGAGTTCTTCTGAAATCACAAAAAACGTGATTTCAGAAGAAGCAAAAGATTGAAAATGAAGCTTTTTCGAAATCGAAAAACGTGATTTCGAAAGAAGCTTAATGACGGAACGAGTAGGGTTTTGACACAGGGTTACGACCAGCCCCCTTCCCTGGAAAGGGGAGACCGCCGCGGACAAGGGGTACCCATAAATACGGAGGATAAAATGGAAATAAAGAATAAGTACTATATCATCGGTCTACTTGTCATAGGCTTCATTGTCCGGTTTTTGGCCTTTCAATCCGGATTTGTGTTTGAAAACGATGTAAATCTCTTTCAGTGGTGGGGGCAGATGGCCTTTGAGCATGGGCTTGGACAGGTCTATTCTGGGGAGGTTATCAGCTTTATTGACTATCCGCCTGGGTATCTCTATGTACTGTATGTACTTGGGGCACTTGCTTCACGGTTTGGGTGGAATAGGCTGGATACGGTTTTTAATTTCGTAACATTTATACCTGCTATGCTGGCGGATTTGGGAATCGGTTATATTATCTATCGGGTGATTGCATATGGTCGCCTTACCAGGGTCAAAGGCGCAAAAAAATCCAATGATTTGCCAATAGGTGTCACTATCAAGGCCCTGGTATTCTCAGCATTATGGATTCTTAACCCGGCAATTATACTTATATCCGCTGTATGGGGTCAGGTTGAGTCTGTATTTGTTGTTTTCTTATTGCTGTCGCTTTTACTCCTTCGTGAAAAGAAGCTTATCGCTTCATATATATTATTTGGTCTTGCTATTCTTATTAAAGCGCAGTCGCTTTTCCTTGGACCGGTGTATTTATACTCTGCGATTGCTTTTTTATTGGACAACAAAGTTCCTTTAAAACTAGAGAGAGAAAATGCCGGAGGTTTTTTCCGGCGCATTGGTAGTGCAATAGCTCTATGTCTAAGTAATGGTTTCTATAGGGTGGCATATTCATTTACGCATTCAGAAATGAAAGGCTACAGAATTCCTGGAAGGGGTTGGGTACGACTTTTTGCCGCAATCGGTTCTGCTGTAGCCCTTATGTTTGTACTGGTGCTACCCTTTGTCCAGGGTGTCAATATCATTCCTATAATAAACTTATATACCGGAGTCATGGAAACTTATCCGCGCGCTTCCGTTAATGCATTTAACTTCTGGGCCTTGATGGGGCGCAATTGGGCTCCTCTTTACCAGACCTTCCTTGGGATTTCACATTCTGCATGGGGCGTTTTAATTACCATTCTTCTTATTGTTGCTTCACTTTATGCCCTGCATCGTGACCGGGTACAATTCGAAGGTCGTCATTTCTTTTTTATCGTTGGCGCGTTGTTCACCTTGATTTTCGTTTTTTCTGTGAGGATGCATGAGCGCTATCTCTTTCCTGCACTCTTATTCTTCTTGTTATACTACGCCGAAACCAGACAGCGGCGGGGTATAGGGCTATATACCGCGCTCTCAGTTACGTTTTTCTTCAACTGTACCGAGATATTGCGCTGGCTGAGGCATGTTCAGGAGCATGATAGGTGGAGCTTGGATGCTATCGAATCCAGTACTCCCCTACTTTCTGCTGCCAATGTTGCCTTGGGTATATTGATTATTATTTTCTTTGTCAGAGCGGAATGGATGAAAGCACTTATTCCGGAACCAACTACCGAAATAACGGAGGAGTCTATGAGCAAAAATACATCAAAGAGCAAGAATGTCAAACCCGCGCCGCCACCACCGCCTACTAAGATCGACGAGCCGCCACCAATGGCACGGAAGGACTGGGGCTATCTATTTATCTTGATTGCGGTGTATTCGTTTATAGCGTTTTTCAGGCTGGGTGACTTTAGAGCACCGGTGACATCCTGGGCACCTGAGCAGCACGACTCCGCGATTATTGACTTTGGGCAAACGAGGCATATAGCTGAGATGCAGTACCGTATGGGGCCTAGCATGGTTCATTGGGAGGGGACAACCTTTGCCATGGAGTATTCCTATGACGGAATGCAGTGGAATTTTCTCCGCCATATGAATCCAGGGTTTACAACGTTTTTCAGCTGGCAATACACAGGGCTGCACATTGAAACAAGATACCTGAGGATTACTGCAGAAACTCGAGAAATGCGTATACAGGAGCTTGCCTTTAGGGACGAAAATCAGGAGATGATTCCCATCTACTGGGTCTCACCCGAGGCTGAAGCCTTGGTTGACGAACAGCATCTTGTGCCTATGTACCGCACCTTCATGAACTCGGCGATTTTTGATGAGGTATACCATCCCAGAGCCGGATATGAGTTTCTACATGGGTTACGTGTATTTGAAACCACCCACCCTAATATGGGTCAAAACTTTTTAGCCCTGAGTATGGCAGTTTTTGGACCGACTCCTTTTGGGTGGCGGTTCCCGGGGACTATGGCAGGGGTGCTTATGGTGCCGCTACTTTACGCTTTTGCCCGGTTATTGTTTAAGTCCAATAATTGGGGGCTGTTTGCGGCGACGCTTTTCACCTTTGACTTTATGCATTTTGCTCAGACAAGGCTTGCTACCATTGACAGCTATGTAACCTTGTTTGTTATTGCAATGTATTTCTTTATGTACCGGTTTATACATGGTATTGAACGGGATGATTTAAAGAAAAAGTTATGGATTCTTGCCCTATGCGGGATTAGTGTCGGGTTTGCGGCGGCTTCTAAATGGCAGGGGATTTATGCAATCCTTGGGCTCCCAATTGTGTTCTTCCCAGCCCTTTACCGGTTGTACCTGCGGGATCGCCAGCAGGCAACGACTATTTTCTATGCGTGTTTCGGTTTCTTTGTTGCGATACCGCTATTTATTTATATCACGAGCTTTATACCATTTGTAAATGCCAACGGAGGGGGTGGGCTCAGGGCTATTTGGGCTAATAATGTCAGCATGTATGACTATCACGCCAACCTGGTTGCTGAACATGCTTTCAGCTCTGTATGGTGGGAATGGCCTCTTGTCCTGCGACCGCTATGGATATACGGCGGACGGGTTGTGGACGGGGTGCGCGGGTCTATTTCGTCCTTTGGTAACCCCGCGCTCTGGTGGCTTGGGATTGGTGCCACTTTATATATAATTTGGTATTTCTTTACCAATCTCACGCCGGGTGAGTTTGTGGCATATATGAGAAAACCTGCGTTTACCAGACGTAGACTGGTTACATTCAAGAACTTTGACAGAGACATTGGTTTCTTATTGGTTGCCTACGCGGCGCAGCTCCTACCTTGGGTGGGGATTGCCCGACTTACATGGATTTATCACTACTTCCCAAGCGTGCCTTTTGTTGTGCTAATAGTCGCATGGGTGTTTAAACAGGCAATTGACAGGCGACCACAGTGGAAGCCCTGGGCGATAGGATATGCATGTCTTGTAATTGCGCTGTTTGCATTCTTCTACCCGATATTGAGCGGCTTGCCTATGAATATGGAGTTCGTTCAAAGATATATGCAGTGGCTGCCAAGATGGCATTTCTAGAAAGGAGCATGGACTTGGAGCGACCCAACCCTATATATTCCGTAGTAATACCAGCCTACAACGAAGAAGAGGTAATTGAGGAAACCTATAAACGCCTTACCGCCGTAATGGTTGGTATGAGCGAGCCATATGAGCTAATTTTCGTCAATGACGGCAGTCGTGACCGCACTGCGGAAATTATTGCAGGCTTCTGCGAAAAAGATGCCTCTGTCCGGCTGATAAATTTTACACGTAACTTCGGGCATATGCCTGCAATTACCGCAGGCATGGACAATGTGCGAGGTCAAGCTGTTTTTATTATCGACGCGGATTTGCAAGACCCGCCGGAGCTTTTTCCCGAAATGGCTGCACGCTGGAAAGAAGGCTATCACGTAGCATATGGCAAGCGCACCAAGCGCAAGGGGGAAAGCTGGTTTAAGAAGATTACCGCTAGGTTTTTCTATCGGTTTATTCGTAAGCTTACGACTGTTGACCTACCGCCAGATACAGGAGAATTTCGCCTGATTGACCGAAAGGTCTGTGATGCGGTCTCACGTTTGCCGGAAAAAAACAGATATATCCGCGGGCTGGTGAGCTGGGTAGGCTTTAAGCAAATTGCAGTGGAATATGTACGTGAGGAACGGTTTGCCGGTGTGACCAAGTATCCGTTTCGTAAAATGATTTCATTTGCGCTGGATGCCATTACCGCGTTTTCATATAAGCCGCTCAAGCTGGCGACCTCACTTGGGTTTTTCCTTTCTTTTATCAGCTTTGTATATCTGGTAGTTGTGTTTATCCAGTGGGCATTTACCGATGCTACGGTGAGCGGCTGGGCTTCTACTATTGGTGCGGTGCTATTTACCCAGGGGATTGTATTGATGATTCTAGGTCTTATGGGGGAATATATTGGGCGCATTTACGCGGAAATACAAGGTCGCCCTGCTTATATTATTATGGAGATTGTGGGGCAGCATGAAGACGTTCATAGCATTTCTGACTAAAATATTAAGCTTTTTTACGCCTAAGCGGTTTCATCGGTTTCTTACTTATGAAACCGTTAGCTATTTATTTTTTGGCGGGCTTGCGACACTTGTAGCCATTGTATTTTTTGCGTTATTTTTTTATGTAGTTGGAATGAATGGAGCATTGGCCAGCGCGGTTTCTGATGTGCTGGCTATTATTTTTGCGTTTATTACTAATAAGCTATGGGTTTTTGAGTCGGGTAGCTGGGAAATGAAGATTTTAGCTCCCGAGCTTATCAAATTTGGATTGTCACGCGGGTTTACGCTTATATTGAGTGCGCTTGCCTTGTATTTGCTGGTGGATATATTAGGCTTTAACGCTATGCTAATGCGGCTTATTACTATGATAATAATACATGTGATTGGAAATTACGTACTTAGCAAGTGGTTGGTGTTTACTGCAAAAAAACAGGAATAGAAAACAACCCTTCGTCATTACGAGCGAAGCGAAGCAATCCAGAAACCGCGTAAACACTGGATTGCTTCGCTTTGCTCGCAATGACGGGTGGATACGCGAAGCATTTTTGCTTGGTTTTGGCTTTATTGTGAAAGGAGAATGATTTAATGCGCAAAAAAATATTTATTTTTTCATTGGTTTTTGCATTACTGATTTTGGGTGCGGTTTTTGTGAATCAAAGATTTTTCGGGAATTCAGAGGAAATCTTACCTATTGAAACCCCTGCACCTACCCCTGGATCTCCAGAGGAGGAAGACAACCCCGAAGAATATTATCCCGACGATGATATATACATTGGCGACATCCCTTATTATGAGTATGATGAGCCTATAGTTTTCGATGGTGATACCGAAAGCCCATGGCATCCCATTCATTTCACAGAAATTCGCACACCCCAGCCTCTGCATCCCGGGGTTCCTCACGGCTATATCTCCCAGCGGCATATCCGGTATCTAAACGATCAATTCTATAGCCGTTTTCCGTTTTCATATCAAGAAAAACGTGCTGCTGCATGGATAATCGAAGAACTA
>Ga0131853_10027586_pt1 | contig 10185 bp, 8 predicted proteins | sample TergutLab28metaG_FD_92764 | JGI IMG/M metagenome (GOLD analysis project Ga0131853, IMG submission 92764) | Labiotermes labralis P1 segment gut microbial communities from Petit-Saut dam, French Guiana - Lab288 P1 (version 2) (version 2) | ecosystem: Host-associated > Arthropoda: Insects >... | reverse complement strand
CCGTCCTGATCCTGCTCGCAAGCTGTCAGCAAACCTGTATGACATATACCATTGCTGCGTGTACAGTGAAAAACTCCTGATGATGGACAGAGGAACTGTCCGAAACATGTAGAGTTTTATTCCCAAAACAAATTTGAGAAATTAGTGCATGTAGTTGGTTTTATTATAAGAAAAAATCTAACCATATTTATCCACATGACACACAAGAGTAGCGGCCATCCGAAACGTGGGCAATATTTTTAATCAATAAATACTTTGTCGTAACGTATTTTTTTGTATTTAGTTTAATTGAACATTATCTTGCTCACGACAAACGTCATTTAACCGTATATATCTACTAAACTAACTCAGTCCAATTTATATTGCATAAGGCATTTATCCGAAAACACTTTAATATTCTCCCGTTGACACTTGGCCAAATAAAACATTCTTTTACGTGAAGTTTTTCAGCCAAAAGAAATTGTTTTTCGCACTTCCATGAAAAAGAGGAAGGCGGTGTTGTATTTCACGACGCTGCCAATTGCTAAGGCTGTATAACGCTCGAAGTAGATAAATGACATACGAGCAGGGAACATTGGTGGAATGGTACTGACTGAGGAATACCGAATTTCTCGGAAAGAATCCTACTTCAGTGCTCCTTGGTACACTGAAAGTCCCACAACTTCTAGCACGTAATCGAAACTAGACCTCCGCGTTAAGAGGCCGACAACTAATAGCCCGATAATGTAAAGGCGATATGTATTACATGTCGCCTTTAAATGTAATGTCTTTAGATTTATAAAAATACTGGATGGCTGGAACTAATTTGGACTTCCGTACTCTGCTCTTACTTCCTACAGTCGTATTCAAGTTTATGCCTTCTCCATTATGTACATGTTAAAAAAGGTACAGGTAAAGTGATCCCGTTAGAGGCCCGGTGTGGCCCAGAGGGTGGGTAGAGGTATAGCTCTACTCTTCCATGACCGCGGCACTATAAGGGGGTGAGTGGTCAGCAGCACGCCCCGGCCGCACTTTACCCCCGGGAGAGACCCGGTACCCATTTTACAGGAGGCTGATTGGGCCCCAGGGCCGGTCTGGACGGGAGTAAAATCTCGTCCCCACCGGGATTCGATCCCGGACCGTCCAGCCCGTAGCTCAGTCGCTATACCGACTGAGCTACCCGGCCCACGCACATATACACATGGTACTTGTGTATTTATAAAACACATATGGGTTGCAAAGCGCAAGGAACACGTGCAGTCTTTAAAATATGCAAAACGTAAATGCTTATACTTAAAAAATGTACTGAAACTTCTTGGATTCCACTCGTAAGTTCATCATTTAAATGCCTACCGAATAACCTGAATGCTTGCAAAATGCACGGTTAATAAGGATTTAGAGCAGGGCAGTTAATATATAACTCGAAGTAATGATGATTGCCATAAATCACTTTCTACTAAAATTAAGCGAAATGAATATAGATGGTTGGTAGATTCCACACAGAATCTAGAACTGCACATTATAGGTGAGAGGGGTGTAGAAATCCAATAAACACAAGAATTTTTGCAATAATTCATCCTGCGATAAAAGTGCAAATAATTTCCCATGTGGAAACCCGTAAGAGCTAAACGTAATACCAACCGTTTTCAACTCTCTCGTCTCGGCCAAAGCGTTATTAATAAAAATTCTAAAAGCTGTTATTCAGTTAGTCGTATATATTCCCTCCGGACCTAATAATTACTACTTCAGAATATAATAAAAACTTCTTCTCATTTTGGTTTCCTCTCGTTCCCTGGAACTTGTAATTAAACTTTCATTCATAATAAAAGAAACCTCGGAATTCTGCAGTAAAAGGGTAATTTAATAGTCTTCTAATAAAAAACTGTAAGTGCACATTTTATTTTGACGTTGTGATCGAAACTTAAGTTTCAGTTTCCTGGAGAAAATACAGACGTGGACCCTGTATGAACTTACCTAACATTAAATTTGAATCTTACAGCTTAAGTATTAGAATGTAATTTAAATCAATAAACTGGAGTTAAGTTAATAATTCGTTATCAGTACCATAGTGACACTAAACTCCGTTCCTTTTCGTAAATCGATTATCAGTAAATGACTTTATTCCTAATATCTTAACCTACAGTAAACGAAAATGGAAAATATCTTCATGAGCAATCTTAGTCAGTTTTACTCAATTATTACACCAACCACTGCACATATATAAAATTTATAAAATTTACACATTAAAACATTAAAAACGCTCCGACATGTTTCGTTCATCAGGGAGCTGTGTTTCATTGCGTATCACGCAACGAAGCACAGAATGCAAATCTGTAGCAGGGCACTCTTCACAACATAACGTTACACAACACGGCATGCTGCCACAACACCCAACTTGTACAACGAAATTTATCTGTGACTATTTCTAGTGTGACTTTAGCAAGGAATATTTAGCTCCCTGATGATGGTCTTAGGACCGAAACATGTGGGAGCGTTTTTAATGTTTTAATGTGTAAATTTTATATATGTGCAGTGGTTGGTGTCATAATTGAGTAACTCGACAACATGCACGGTGTAACAATAAAAATTTAAAAAAATTATTTTTATTTTCCATAAAGCCCTTCTGTCATGCCTTGAAAATGTTACAGCATCCCTTCTCTTGAAACTATCAAGTATAAAGGTTTTCAAATGTTTATTAACATTAAGGCGCCTCATTAACACAAGTACACACCGTCTCTATTGAGATTATTAGAAAATTGTAAATGATTTTTAAGAAAGCGAATGTGGCTTAATCCTGGAGGAGCTAAAAAACACCAAAAATCCCAATCAAAAAAACTAGTGTCGCAGCCAAAAAAACAAAACCAAGTATCCGCCACATACTTCCTCCCTCCCCGTAAAAGATTCTAGCACGTTTCCCCACACAAAATTTCTCAGTGAATTTTCGTTCTTTTATCCACCGCAAACCATTCCCACCCACATAACTGCTTCCTGTTAAATGTATACAATATAATTCACCTCATTGTTACAGTAATGAATGTAATAATTTCATTCGCTCTACCTACGAATGTTCAAATTACACTCACGGAGTAATTAGAGGCGCATTAAGTTCCATGATTGTTTTCCGCCACTGAGTTTGGAATGTTTTGTCTGTCTGTCTGCAAAATAAATACGCCAAGATTAAATATAATGTTGTCTCTTGTACTACATGGGCGTAAACTTCGTCTCTTACCACCAAGAAACAACACACGCAGAAGTTGTTTGAGAACAGTTTCTAGGGAGACGTATTTGGACGTATGAAAGAGGCAACAGACACTGATGGAATCTGCATAATGACGAGCTCCAGAATTTGTAATCTTCACCAAATATGCTCAGGGTAAACAAATTAAGGGTGATGAGCTCGGCCGTAAATGAAGAACGCGCGAAATAATTGATAAATCTTTATAAGATATTTGGAAAACCTGAGGCGAAGATGAACTTGTTAGTCTTAGGGTTAATATTTAAAATATTAATGAATGAGAAAAGGTATGTTAAGGTAAAGGGAGATGAATTTATAGGCTATCTGTTGTAGGAAAATATGTCACTCAATAACTCTTGGAAAACAACAGCACCCGAACTACCAACAAAAAAGATATACCGTTACTACAATAAAAAAAGAACAAAAAATCTGTCGATTACAACAGCTCATACTATTCGCACAAACTTACAGTCGGAGTAAAAACGTGTGAAATCTCAAATATTCGTAGCAATTACCCTAGAAATATCGAAAATTAAGCAGTAAAATACAATACAGACGACAACACAAACACTTCTTATGCGAGACATGTCGATTATCTACACATCCTATATAAAATTAACACAGTAGATTCAGATATTACATGAAACGTACTAACATACAAAAAATTACGAAGGAAGTTCATGTTATATTACAGGTTGCATGCAGCTGGTGACAATATATAGATTCCTTAACTTGTAATTAAGATGGAACAGGCAGTTTTAAAAGTACAGTACTTTAAAACACCAACACTGTAATATTTATGGTTAAAAAGTTGTATGTCTGTAGGCTGCAGTGTTTTTCTTTACATACAAACATCTACTTTCTTCTTCGATCCTTCATGAATCTTCTCCCTATATGATGTGCTGCGAATGCCGTGTGACAGGTAACTCATTAGCCGCTTGTAAGCAAACAAAAAGTTACCACATCTCAATATACAACTTTTTAAACATAACTAATATAAAATTCTTAAAATATATTTCGAATTTCGGTTGGGGGGGGGGGGTGAGAGCTTCCGCACCCGTCCAGACCGACCCTGGGACCCACCAAGCCTTCTACACAATGGGTACCGGCTCTTTACCGGAGGTAAAGCGGCCAGGGCGTGGAATTGACCACCCACCTCAATCTAGCAACGAGGTCAGAGAAATAGTAGAGCTCTACCTCTACTCCCCCACTGGGCCTTCGTGGCTTCTTCTAGGGTGAACTTTACTTTACCTTATCTTAAAATATATTACTGCTTCATTTTTCTCATGTATTATACTTTTGTATTCCACTTTTTTAAAAGTGTCTATTCCACCTTAATCACAAATTACGAAACTAGTATTTTAACACTAGCTGCATGAATGTTTTAATATAATAGGAATTACATTTGTAATGTATTATATTTTAGTAACTTTTAAATTTTAGTGCACAGCTCCCTAAAGATGGCGTAAATGACACCGAAACATGTAGAGGAAATACAAAAATATATTTGTATGTGTCATATGTGCATTGGTTAGTGTCATAAACGAATAAGTTAGTCAAGATGCACGGAATAAACACTGTCTAAATTACTGAAAAATAATTTGCTAGGTACAAGCAAAATTTTAAACTACAGTCACATCGCAAGGCATTTTAGTTTTATTTTTCTTGTTGTACAAGCGTTTACTTGTACCAAATGTAGGAAAGGTAAAAGATAATATCCTTATACATATCGTAATAGAGTTCATTAGAATTCACTTTTGTGCATGTTTCCCTCAATATGGTCGAAGAATGAAACGTTCAGCGAACATTATTTTCAAGATGCATGTACGTGTAATATTAATACAGCTGTACTTTAAAGATATAAAAAGTACAACATTTGTGGAATGTCTGATTCCACTGTTATATGTGTACGGTCAGGATGGACACTTAAAATTTTCTCGCACATTCAAAGTTCAATATTTTATTAGATATGTGACCACAAATATGTAAATACGTAAAGTGCTCCTAAGCACGTCCAATTAAACTCAACTGAACTCAACTCAGCCTTGTTAAAAATTTTGCCCAGCCCATGGGGATATGCAGTCCTCATACAACTTACAGTTTATCAGTGTCATATAATTGTTCATTAACATTTTTAGCTTAAAACTCCAGAAAGACAGAGAATTGTGAAGGAGCACCAACGGACTATTTTCTGTAGAAGGGATTACCGGAACGTAGAGAAACCAGAACTAATTTCCTCTCTCTACTACGGAACGTCTCCAAGAGTGTTCAGTTCTGAATTGATGCTAAGGGCTGTTCTGTTTGTTTAATTCTAATTCAACTAAGTAATCACTAACCGCTTCCTCACACAGTTCAAAGCGCTGTCTCTGGTTATATAACCATCCATAGCAAGGGAACTTAACGCACTTCCTGCTCGAGTTACGTCGAAAAGGCTTCTCAAGTTTCCAATGAGGAAACAGAATGTTAATAGTTACGAACCATTTACAATGTTTACTCCTTACGTACCCACATTTCTCACTACTTCCTTGATCCTACGGTGGAAGTTCTGCATGACAGAACAAATACATTATGTACACAGTCATCATATCAGCGTGCCAAAGCAATAATCCCTTGTGGCCATTGTACACATATTTAGGATACCTAAGGCACATGACTTGGCTTAAAATAAATTCCCATACAAGTCTTAACACATGGAATCGCCTAACTGCTAAAGTTGTGCCATCACAATACAAAAAGTTACAATATAAACTAAAACAAATGTTCTGGGATGGAATGGAACCAGTAATGCAAATCTACCTACGAGACAGTGCAAGTATCTCGAATACATGATGGTAATAAAACACCTGCGCGAGTAAATGTAACGTAGATGGTAAGTAAATCGGAAATCAATTCTTTACGTCCACACTGCATTAATGAATATTATGTAGAATAGAAGCCTGTTATCGTTGCCAGTAGCGACAACTTCTGAGTGAAAATAAAGAAATGAACGTTTCGAAACTCGGTCTTGAAGGGGGTGTTCCTTGGTTTTCCACAAACATCCAGGCAAATTCCTGAATAATGCTACAAACGATGCTGCTGCGGCTTCTTACCACATCCCTCTAAATTCATAGTGCACTGACAAATTTTAACAGTTAATTATAAAAATATAAATAATGCTCAGAATGTAAAATTAATGTGAGTACTTTCAGAGCAGGCAAACTGAATCTTACTGAACAATGTTGAAATTCAAATCCCGAATGTGATCTTATTAGTAAAGATCAGACTAACGACATTTACAACGAGTCTTAGAAAAAACAAAGTCTGCGGTTGCAAATGAAACTCAGATGACCCAGGATAGATTCTGTAAGAGCAATACCGAAATCCTGTTTCGCTTGAAAGGTGGAAATTTTTTGGTTATAATTTAGCTCAAATAAAAATTAGTACAAAAGTAGAGTCACGTTAAGATAAAGTGTGAATACTTTATTCGCTAATTCACCACCTGAATTTTGGAGCTCTCCACACTGTACAATCTTGGAGTCAATCGCTTCTTTTTATTCCAACTAAATGCATATACGTTAAAATAAATATTTATCACTAATTACCTCCTATATATATATATCGGCGTTTGTTACGCTATCTTTAGGGAGACTAATGCGTTACTTGCTCAAAAACGTATTCTTTTCGCAAATAACAAAGTTTTTGAGCAAGTAAGGCAATGGTCTCCCTGATGATGATGTAACAAACACAGAAACATGTATGAGGTAGCTGGTGATAAATATGTGTATTTAACATATTATGTGTATTTAGATGGTATAAAAAGAAATGACTGAAGAAGTTATTCACCCTCTGAAGTCCAAATTTAATCTACACTATATGTGGATTCAGTTCGCACCTCACAGAGAACAACTGCCATCGACAAGAAAGACAAATTATTGAATACTGTATAGGAAAATGGTCAATGTTTACTATAAAAATTATACGAAACATATAAATACGCTGTGTGGAAAAAAATATAGAATTCTAGTTTCAAACCTGGTGGCATGTGTACAAAATAGTATTTTCTTTTAAATTCGTAATATAGTTAACTCCTAGACAACCAATGACATTGTCGTTCGTTGAAATATTTGGTACAATAATATGAACTCAGCAATAATAAAAAATACTTACAGTGGTGTCTATAAAATCCTAGGCAAAATAAAATTTGACTCACTCATGGGAAAACTGTTTATGATTAAAACAGTGTTGATGGTTATAAAATTTGAGGCAAGTTTTGTCCTTATTTCTAGCCATATTTATACGGCCTTCAGGGTCCCGTCCGATAGCTAAATGCTTTGGATTCCGACAGTTACCGTCTGGTTGGAAAAATAGATTTGTTTCCCTTCTCTTCCGATTCTGCTAACATCAAGTATAATAAAGAAAATGAGAAAACCAAATACGTAAAAAATTCATTTGGAAGGTGCATGTACTGAAATCTGAAATATTCTTTCGGTCACTTTCATTATCTTACGGTCGGTTGTGAAGCGAATAAAATAGACAAGTACGATGGTCTCTCGGTAATTCAGAAAGCCGGGTGGTCCGGACAATTCTGGACCAACTACTTCCCAGTACTTCCATATAAACTATTATTATTATTACTATTATTATTGTTGTTGTATAATGTTAGGTACAGTAATTCCCCTTTAAGGAATTTGCTTTAGAATTGAGTGATAACTTTTTGTATGTTACCTATACAACGGATTTTCCCCCCTCATTGGTCCGAACTCCTGGGTAATCCGGACCATCCTTTCCGACCCATGTATATTCTGGATGGCCAACAGACTACTGTAAATAACAGACTGGAAAAAAACAAAAGACAAGCCTATAGTGGGAGGAAAGCAGAAAAAATGATGAAAAAATTGCAGTAACACTTGAGGATTTAATTTCATCTGAAAATAAATTTTCAACGCATAAATTATATTATTTAGTTAATTTGCTTCAGGATTTGTCTTCTTGACAAGGTAGTAAAGCGAATTTTCGCTGTTAACATCTATAAGAATAGCGGTTGCTACAGCTTTGCTATGTGAGTGTCACAACCCTTCCTCACTGTGAGTCACAAACACTTCCTCCCACATTCTTCAGCATTCATCAAGGTTCTCAAATTTCATTCACTGTTATCCAATACGCTATTCAAGCAACATGCTGTCCACCCCACTGCACTATAACCTACAGCGCCGTGGTTGGTAGGCAACTACTCTGACAGATCTGTTAAACGCGTAGTGCAAGCATCTGCCGACAGGTGTGAAATCAGCGACGCTGATGAAGAGTACATCTTCTTGGATATGACAGAGTGGATTTGTATACCCATACATACAGGGTGTCCCGGGGGGAATGTGCCAGACTTCGGGAGAATATTCATTAAGTTAAAGTATACCAATATAACCCAAAACACCTTTATCCGAAGTTGAACGGTTACGGAGATAATGGCGATAGAAAAGTGTGGTCTTCTTGCGGTTCCACGTACTGTACCTGTGTCGCTTGATGTGTTACCCGTACACTGCGCATGTCCGTCCTTTAGCCTACAGCCGGGTCAAGCGCATTCACGCTGCGACTTAGTATCAAAAGCTGTCACTGTTACAGTTAATTGTGAGGAGTTGTAAAAATGCCTTTTGTGTTTTCCCACGTGGAATATTGTGACATGCGTTTTGTGTATGGATTTTGCGATGGGAATGCACGTGCTGCTGTTAACGAATACCGAAGACGTTTTCCCGACCGAAGGATTCCATCTAGGGGTATATTTTCTCGTATTCACCAGACAATGCGTGAAGCTGGTTGTCTTCCGATTGTTGCTGTGCAGTCTGAAAGGGAAGTAGTACCATTGATTAACACACGAGAGAACATTCTTGAGATGGTTCAGAGAAGTCCACGATTGTCCACTCGTAGAATTGCCTCTCGCATCGGCGTGTCACATATGCAGGTGTGGCGAACTCTATATGAGGAAGATTTACATCCATATCATGATCACAGGGTACAACATCTGGAACCAGGGGACCCTGCTCAACATATGGATTTGTGCCACTGGATAACAGCACATCCCGAACTGTTAAGCGTAATTTTGTTCACCGATGAGGCGTCTTTTACCCGGGACGGTATAAATAATTCACGAAATTCGCATACGTGGTCCCATGATAATCCACATGAAACAAGTGTAACCAAGTTGCAAAGGAGATTTTCAGTGAATTATGGTGTGGTTTGCTTGGTAACAAGTTGATCGGACCTTTTGTCTTTGACAACAATTTAACGGGAAACACTTATGAAGTCTTCCTGAGGAATGAGTTACCAGGTTTGTTGGAAAACATCCCGTTAATGATAAGGAGCCAAATGTACTTCCAACATGATGGGGCTCCTCCACATTACACTCGGCACGTGAGGGAGTACTTAATCGAATCTTTCCCTAACCGCTGGCTAGGTCGTAGTGGACCCGTTGCATGGCCACCGAGGTCGCCAGATCTTACATCTCTTGATTATTATCTCTGGGGCTACATGAAGACATTAGTGTATGAAACTAAGGTCGATTCACGAGCAGCACTGCGCCATCGTATTTTTGCAGCGGCAGAACACATACGCAACCATCCTGACAACATTGCGTCTGCTACTCGGTCTCTATTGATGCGTGCCGAAAACTGCACAGCAACTGGAGGAGGGCACTTTGAACAGTTACTTTAAAGTAGGTACCGTATTTTAGTACAGGCAAGTAGTAGGCTTATACTAAAATCCACAGTCATTAATGGTAAATCGGTACTTCAAAACTGTTGGATATTCATGTGCCATGTAAAGTGTTTGGAACCCTAAGGACAACTACGACATTTGTGGGAGTGTTTATGTAGATGAACTGAATGGCTTTATGTCACTCAGATGTTAATTAGATGTTAAGTACAGATATTAACATTACAGAAACCACAAATTGCTGCCAGTTTTAATATGTATTTAGTAATCAATAAGTGTGTAACAGCTGT
>Ga0131853_10027585_pt1 | contig 10185 bp, 5 predicted proteins | sample TergutLab28metaG_FD_92764 | JGI IMG/M metagenome (GOLD analysis project Ga0131853, IMG submission 92764) | Labiotermes labralis P1 segment gut microbial communities from Petit-Saut dam, French Guiana - Lab288 P1 (version 2) (version 2) | ecosystem: Host-associated > Arthropoda: Insects >... | reverse complement strand
GTTTGTATGGCAGTCACTGAGAACGGAGATTCAAGGCTTCTATTATCCACTATTAATAATTATTATCCCATGAATCTTGCTAGACTAATAACATGTAAATATTTATTAACTATAGGCCGTATTAGAGTGGAAGGAAATAATGTTACTAACTTACATACGTTACCAAAATTAGTGTAACTGGTAACATCTTTGGAGTTATTGTCTCTAAAATGTTATAATGTATGAAGGTGTATTTGAACGTTGATGTCTGCTTGTGATAACACTATTGTCGCTAGAGTGAAAAAGTACCGGCATTAGTTTAAAGTAGTTTATACACAAGTGACAATGCACTGAGTTCAGAACTTTTATGAAGTCACAAATTGTATCAATCGTATTTTGCAATAGAAATTGAAAGTTTAAACTTCCACAAAGAAACATACTACTGTAACGAGAATTAGAGCCGGTCCCAGTGACCGCGCGGTCTAAGGTCTAGGTCTGCTGTCGCTCGCCTGCTGAGATTGTGGGTTCGAATCCCACCAGGGTCATGGATGTCTGTCTGTTGTGAGTGTTGTGTATTTTCAGGTAGAGGTATCTGGCGAAAGCTGATCACTCGTCCAGAGGAGTCCTACCGACTGTGTTGCGTCGTTGTGTGTGATCTAGAAACCTCGTGAATGAGGATGCCCTGGCCCACCGGGGGCTGTCGCGCCGAAAACAAACAAACAAACAAGAAATATAAATTATTTTGCGTTAACGAAAAATATGTCACGCTTATTTTAGTCTCAAGTAATATGAGATTTATGAGCTAATGGGAATTTGTTAGAAAATATCTTTAGGAAGGTTGACAGAATTTTAAAGTATGCGTACTTTACCCTATGAAAAACCGATGACGCAGGTAACTGACATCATGCCGAAATCTTAACGTAAATATTTCCTTAGTAAATTGTTGGAAGGAAGACATTATACATTACTGAAAAAGAAAACTTGTAAAGCCCAACTGTTCGCTGCATAAACAAAATAAACCGGAATTTTTAAAGAATTTTTTGACATATTAAAGAGTGATATAAAAAGATCACATTATATAATAAAATTAATTATATACGTCAGCACTACCTTTTTATTAACACATATATCTGTAATATCATAGAAAACAACAAAGACGAACAGCCAACCCCTACCACATAACTAATCGGAACAACAGAGAGCGAAAACCAACCCGACGATTCCCTCCGAACTGGCAGTATCTGACCATCGCTTCCGAAATATACAACACGTGCACCCACGAGAAGCTGTAGTAATATAAGACTCACTCCGGCGGATGATAATATAGTAGAGCCTCACTTTTCAACAGGATACCCAAGTGATAATAGGAACTGTTTTAACTGTTAAATGTCAACCTACGATTTTAAACATTTTAGCCAGATAAGTGCATATTACATTTTTCTTTCGTCCTTAGCAAAGAAACTTACCAGATTTAATGTATTTTATTCATGTAAGCCTATTGGGATCCCAATGTGCACACAGCACCAATGAATTAGTCTGCAATGTAGGCCTGAAGATGAAAGACTGATGGGTCGAAACATGGTAATATATATTAATAAAAGTTAGTGCTGACTTATATAATTAATTTTATTATATATTTATTCTAGCACTTCGTGATGCTTTTTTTCAAGATAACATTACCCAGACCCGTAAGACTCAGAACGGTGAGAAAGGCAGCAATGTCTAATTTTAGCTGTCCCACTCAGCATTGACTGGGAGCTTTGAGGAGTGTCACATAAATGCTGGATCACGCTAACTTGTCTCCGGACAAGCACTTGGAACCGGAGACTAAGTAGAAACAGTGTAAATAAACAAAGTTTTTTTTTTTCCTTTTTAAAGGTGCTGTTACTGACCTTAGCGCACAATGTAGAGTTGCATTAGGTGATGCTGCCACCTGGAGACGACTGTAGCCACATCTGTTATCAAGAATGTTTCTGCAAAGGAAAGAAAACACTAAAAAATTACTGTAACAATTTTCAGGGGGTAATAAATTATTCGCAAATTTCAATTTTGGCCTGGTTTTTGGAAACTAACCCCCTCGTAAAAAAGAGGAACGGGTTTATAACTGAATTATACGAGGTCTTAAAGACCATCGGTATGAAGGTGTGTTTTTTTGTAGGGTATTCAGTAGCTGATCACGGTGGGTGTAATTTTGAAATCCTCTCCACTTATAGAAATAAGTTCATGATATTCTGTATGATTTAATCTGTAACAGAAACATTGAGGCTGGTCGATACCCCATTTATGGACTCGTAAATACTGTGTGAAGTTTCATATTTCCTGATGGGTTAAAAGGAAGTAAAAAGTGTCGTAATCCGTCAAAACTGGAGACCGAGGAAGGAGGGGTCTATTTCTTCCAATCAGAAGAATAGTAACTTATTAGAAACTATGCCATAGCCAGAGCACTTACAAGAGGAACTATTATGTGATTGTTTACTCTGTTTTGGCAGGCTCCAACGAAACTAAATTTAGTAATTGTGATGTTGTAGGAAAATTAATAGAATAAATTGATGGCTTACGTAACTCAGTTTAAAGTATGGGTAGCTACGATGGAGAGGTAAAGTAAAGTTGTTCCTTGTTCTGCGATGAAAGTATGGAGGGGGAGCAGAACTAGAGCTTCATTCATTCGTAACCTCAACACTAGATGGAGGTAAGTGGTTAGCTTCAGATCCCGCCCAGAGAAGAACCCCCAGCCCTTGCTTAGGAGGATGGGTGGTTTCCACTGCCGGAATGGGCATTTTTGAGGCGTAGAAAATGTAATTAATGTAGTGAAAACATAATAAAAATAACAATTTTTGTTGCGACTATTGTATTTGTGCAGTCTCGTCTTTTCCAAATAATGCACATTAAATATACGCGTGTTGAATGAATAAAAATGCGTTCCTTCAGTTTGTGCAGTAACAAACCAGGTGATGCAATTAAATTTTATGGATTGGCTTACATATTGTTAGATTTGAAGGAGGGTCCTCAGTTGTTTTTGTTTGCATAAAGATGTCTCTAAATTAAAGTTTTGTATTTATAATTCGTTTGCCATTCGGTTCAGAACATTTAGTCTTTTCGTTTTGTATCTAACAAACGTAAAGTTAAATTAAACGGAATTATTACTTAGCCTTTTTTTCTGCGAGGTTTTAAGCTTGGCCTCTGATATAACGGGAATAATATAAGTTTAATGCTTTCCAAAATAGTGTATTTGTGCCTAAGAGGCAGAAAGTAACTGGAAGCTAGGAAAAGCTGCGTAGTGAGGAGTTTCATATTTTTTACTCCTTAGAACATAGGAAATTAACCATTTTATCAAAACTAGTAGGATGTGCTGGGTGAGGCGTGTGGCATATGATGGGTACGATATAAAACCATGCAGGGTTACGACAAGAAACCGGAAGAAATGCGATCACTGTGGAGACCTAGACTTATTTTGGAGGATAATATTGAAATGGATTTGTAGGATGGAAATGTTTGGATTGATTTATCGAGCTCAGGATTGGGACTAGTAGCGGGCTCTTTTGAAGGCGGTAATGAACATTATGACCATAAATTACGAGGAAATTTTTGACTTGAGTCTAAGTCAGAACTTGTTAGATAGAGGAGGTTATTTAACTCAAGTTTACATTTGATAATTAATTTATAAATTGTTGTGTTATAGCAGTTCAATTAGGCGTACATACTTATGTAGACATCAGTAAAATGAATGAAGTCTCCGAAATCTCCGAGTGTTTTTTCTTACTTTTTTTCACTGTAGTGACAGCATAGTGCAGTAGAAAAATATGGGTGTTGCCATTTATTCACAATTACCTCTTACTCTAAGGGTTCGAATGGTGTCCCTCTCCTCTCTTCTTCCCCTACGTGTTTTCATAGGGGACACGTGCGCTGAGGTTTCAAGTACTTGTTATACGAACCTTTGCATGGATGGGGGAATGGGCCGGATGGAGAAGAATTCTCAACACGAATAATTTCAAAATTCACTCTAGATCAGTGTTTCTCAACCGCCGGGCCGCGGCCCGCTACCGGGCCCTGGCATCAATAATATCGGGCCGCGAGAGATTCTCCTGGAATTTGTCATTTTAGTTTTCTGAGCAATTTTCATGAATACGTGTTTTATAGTGGAAATATTCTGAGGAGAAAAATATTCATGAATGTGTCGAAAAACTCTGACCCAGATGTTGGCCTGAGGAAACTAAAATATGTTACAAAATTTCATTAGTCCAGTGATTGATAACTAATTTAAATGTAATTTTATATTTGTCAGCATGCCACACCGTATATATAAGTGTACTAACACTCTTGATGACTATGCCATAATTAATTATTAATACTTATGTTAGTTTAATGTATGAACTTAAAAAAATGGAAAGGTATTTGCGAGTAAATTTGTTGGGACCGAGCCCTCGTCTTTTGAAAAAAGAATTTATCAGGCCGCGATCTCACAAAAGTTGAGAAACACTGGTCTAGAGAGTGTTTTGGTAAAGCATACAGTAGTGGTTTCTCAGGAGCTGTGTTCTAGCTCGTTATTATCAGTAGGTCCAAGTCCATGATCTAGTTAGTCTGTATTAGACTTTAATTATTATTGCGTTTTCCTCATATCTTGTTTTATCTTTCACTGGTCAAAACTGCCAACTCGGATTCTTCACATTAACGTGCATGTAACTTGCATCGTTATAGTGGACAGAGCGATCGTTCTTCGTTTTTCCTGGGCCATTTGCAATAACATAAAACCTACTAGGTAACTTGACTTGGTTTTCTGAAAGACGTTCTAAGTTTGTTAGGGCTATCACCCGTTAGGCGGGTAAGGTGAAGGAATACAAAATTCTTCCTGCCTAATTCACACGCCATGAAGGCTTATATGGAAGTGAAAGGAAAACTCCAGTCATGTAGATGTTAGCAGCGACCTTTAAGCTGCTGTCTGTTTATACCCTATTAAAATGTCCCCAATACCAATTGGATAAGAGGCTGAATAGATTTCAGAATCGGCTTTTACGTTTTTGAAATGAGAAATATTACGCCCCTATCGAGAATCGAACTCGATGATTTCTCTGTGGTCTCTTTACTGAGTTATCCCGAATCTATCAATAAGAGTAACGAGAATCACTTACTGTCTCCTAGGCTGTACTGCCCTTTGGGACTCTTGGCCTCCTTAATTATGGATGACCATTCTTCCCTATCGACTGCTATTTGTCGCCATCTCTTAAACTTCATCTCCCTTAGATTCTTCTCGATATCTTCCAGCCATCTTAATCTGGGTCTTCCCCTTCTTCTAATTCCCTCCGGGTTTACTCTCAAATATTCTCTTAGCTGTCCTTCCCTGATCAGTCCTTACTAAATGTCCAATCCATTCCAATATAAATAGAATAAACTTAGTGTCATTAAAGACTCTTCCCAAATTGGGCACTTGAAATCAGGGTTGGTTTCCATGTATTTATATATGTATATGTGTATTTGGGGCACGCGGTGGCGCAGTTGGTTGAGGTACTGCTCCACAAGCCGGAAGGTCGCGGGTTCGATTCCCGATGTTCTCACTGGAATTTTTCATTTCACATCCATCCGACCGCACTATGGCCCTGGGGCTGACTCAGCATCTAACAGAAATGAGTACCAGGAATATTTCCTGGGGGTAAAGGCGGCCGGCGCGTAGGGCAGACAACCTTACCACCTTCATGTGCCGACTGTTTTGAAATCTGGGAACCTCAAAATCCTGGAACCCTCAGGGCCTGTCCAGACCTGTCATGGGATTAAAGGTTTATTTATTTCGGACATTTATTTTTAAAATAACAGGATACGAACTCTACGACCGAAGAATGGGAGTTCGATTAACAGCAAAAGACTTTATCTTGTTTACTGTATCCACAGTAAATCTGGGACCCACTGAACCCTATTTCCATTGGGTAACCGGAGCTTTTTTTCCGAAAGTATAATTTTCGCGACGTGAAGTTTATAATGACCGAAGCTATGTCCATATTTGCCCACTCGTGCTCACGGCAAGTTGTTTAATTATGCACAGAGAAAGCTTCACCTTATGGCTTTAAGCACAGTAAATAACGGGTTAAGTTTTTATATGACCTGCGTTACGAAATAATGGTGATTAATTACTGATGGGACTTCAAAAGTGTAGAGTGGACAATGCTATATAATATGGAATGAGTTTGGTATGTGGTCGTGAGGGGGTACGAATTTTGGAAGAAAGCAATCTTCTTATATATCATACCCACATTTCTTCTGGTTCAAGCTGAATTTCTGGGATGTACCTGAAGAGACTGAAGGAGACTAAGAACCTATTAGCCCTAACGAGTTTCAAACTGAATAACTTGCTTAATGAACCCTACAGGTGTGAACTTATTTTTTTTTGTCATCCGCGCAGTTTCATCTTTCCGGTGACCCGCGGTTTACAGTGTGAGAACCGTATCTAACCTAATACTTGAATGAAAATGACCATTCAAGTCATGCCCGGTTTATTTCAGACTTTACCACTTCACACGACGCAATTTACATGACATTGATCGCCACAGGAACTATTAGGTTATGCCCCACCATTGTTAAACTTTATTCCGTCTGGTGAATATATATAATTTTTCCCCCCCATGTTACTGTTGTTCTGTTTATTGGAGATGTTATTGTTGCTTGGCATGTACTATATAAACGTAGTTTGAATATAACCACAATAGTACAACACAATACAAAGTACTGCACTGTGAACACGTTTACAATGCTACTGCATGTTTGTTTCACATCCAGTGGCAGAGCATTCATTGAATGAAACAGACAAAATAGTGAGGCCACACAATGTGCATGTGTGGATATAGCAATTCAATTTAATTCTCGTTGTTCCGCGTCCCTTCTCTTGAATACTGCTCAATGCTCAGTGGCAACTGGCTGTGGTGACTATTGAGGTAAAAGATACACACATTGTGAAGCTATCACGATGTACTGTGCTTCCCGCGTCTAGTTTTCGGGGAACATTGGCCTAATTCAGTGCACTGCCCTTTTATTTGCATTCTTTGTTAGTTGCTGTACACGCGAATACAAATGAACCTCTCTTCTCACTTAGGTATTGTTTTATCCCACACCTGAAATTACTGCTTACTCAGAACTTTGTGTTGAATATGACCATATGGCTTTCAGCTTGCTCTCCACTAGCATTTCTAACCATTTGGGTGTGCTGAGCTTTGTGAACCTGGTAGAATGACTTTTTTTTTTATGAAGGCGACTGTTTATTATCAAACAGTGCTTCGGTTTTCATTCTGATTAATTTAGTGAAAACTAACACGTTGTTGTGTACATTCATGGAAGTCAGATGGTTTTGTGGTGGGTGTAATTAATTTTCAACTTAAATTTCTTTAAAATATGCTAACATAATATTGCTAGATACTCTTGAGAACACCAGAGTCTCTTAGTGTAGCATAAAATTAGTTGAATTTTGAAACTAAAAGCTAAAAGTACGTGTTCACGAAGCCTGAAAAAGGAAACTACTCCGAATCACTTCGTTCCAGTCAGTAACCTGACAGTCATTGGACCTGATATTAATTTTTGTTATTTTCCTTGCAACTACACCTTAGACTCCAAGTGATTTTTTTCCTGGAAGTTTCCAGGTCAAAATATTATAGTTTGTGTCTCTTACATTATTTGCTAAATTTTATATTTTCAAAGATGAGTAAGTTGTTGCGGTCAGAATCTTCTGTCTACCAGTATGTTACCTAAAAATACAAAGATCACAATATACAAAAGCGTAATTATTATGTTGTATTTTGTGTGTGTGAAGAACATAGGCTGGGGGTGTTTGAGAGCAGGGTGCTGAGAAAGGTATTTGGGCTTAAGAGGCACTAGGTAACAAAGGAGTGGAAATATATGTATAATGAAGAGCTTAGTGATCAGTTCTCCTCACCAAACGTTAATCGGTTGATCAAATCGAGAAGAATGAGATGGGCGGGGCATGTAACACATACTGGGGAGAGGAGGGATTCATATATAGTTTTAGTGTGGAAACCTAAGGGAAAGAGACCAGTTTGAAGATCTAGGCGTAGATGGGAGGGTAATATTAAAATGGATCTTCAAGACGTGGGTTAGGGGCATGGACTGGATTCATCTAGCTTAGAAAAGGGATAGATAGCATGCTGTTGTGAACACAATAATGATCCTCCGCTTTCCATAAAATGCGCGTCATTTCTTGACTAGCCGAGGTAGCTCAGTTAGTTAATTTGTAAGTAGCTGTTTTGCAGTAAGTGACAATATCATTGTTCTGTCGCCCCGATAGACAATATTTGTTATTTACAATTACTTTTACAGGCGTTTTCAATGAGATACTGCCGGAGGGCATCTACTATGTCAGTTACCTTTACACACTGCTGTACAACCCTAGAGAAACTGTTGGTTGTATCCTCGATATCGGGCATCCTCTTAGGATATTTAATCTCGAATAAAACCAGATATGTTTTGGGACTCCTCCAACAAACCTACGCTAACATAAAAATGTGGTAATAAATTCTATACTTAACGCACAGCGACTTCTTGCATCTCACACGGAACAAATTTGGAGTAAAGCCTGAGATTGCATTTCTGGAATCCATGCCATTTTGGAATAAATTACATGTGCTGCTTTATTTAACACAGTGCTTAACATTCAGTGAGGTCTTTGGTAATCAGTAATCTATGTTTCTGGAGTGAGTTGTGTACTCAGTAAATTTAATTTGAGACAAACTCTCTGAAGAATCCAATATGAAATTTTAGTACGCTTTGACTTTGCTTATACTATGACTGCATATTTCAGAGTCCATATTAAAAAGACCATGACATTTTGAGGGAAAAGAAATTCCTCGTCTATTAATATATATATATATATATATATATATATATATGCGTGTTTGTGTTTAAGAATCGGGATTTAGGCAATATGTTTCTTTCTTCAGAAAGGTTCTGAAGGCACTTAATAACGCAATTAAGGGACTATGTTTCCGTTAAACAATTTATAATAGACGTATCTGCTGAATTTTCTTGTACATAAACAGTTCCTTTGCATTGATTCCATATGTTGTTCCACCTTTACAACTGACCCTGGCAGCGGAAATAGATGAAGTTAGATTGTATGAGGACTAGGGTCGATTGCTGACGGAGGCTTAACTCTGTACACAAATATAGTGATATTTTAAGGCACCGAATCTATACCTATGTTCCTTCATACACCTTCACGGTGCATCATTAAGCGAAGGATGAACGTTACCTCTTTATCTTGTATATTTCATTTGTATAAAAATATAATATGAATAATTTATAGAACTTAATATATTACTTGGGAAATACACTTTATCGGTTTAAAAATAATGAAAATTGTGTTTACTTAATTTTCAAGTACACCTATTTTTTAGCAACACTGTCGTTACACAAAAGAAACTGCCACTATTACCACCACTACTACTACTACTACCACTACTACTACTACTACTACTACTACTACCCGCACTAACACTATCACCACCACTACTATTACTACTGCTACTGCTACTACCATTACTACTACTACTACTACTACTAATGCTACCCGCACTACCACTATCACCACCACCACTATTACTACTACTACTATTACTACTGCTACTGCTACTACTACTACTACTACTACTACTACTACTACTACTACACCCACTACTAATCATGAAATTTGGAGCGTGTGGAGTCACATTTCCACGATTTCTAATTAAGTATGTTTATGGTAACACGCTTAACGACTGTAGAAAGCACTCACTAATTGGTTTCGGAATCGGCAAAAAGAGGAACTCCTGCCAAGAGAGCGTAGTTGTTCCGCTTCACAACTAAGATGGGGAAGTTGCCACATCATCACGGCGATCTACACCTTGACTGCATTTTTTACCAAATTAGTTTTTATTTCATAGGAGCGGAAGTTGGTAGTCACTGATCCTCAAAAGCTGTAGTACTTTTGGTATGAGCACGTGGTCTTAATTCCACCTGTTTACGTGCTTTCTTAAGCGACAAATTTAAAAATATTTTATTTAACGCAGCTGTCACGTGTTACTACTGTTAACGTTGACGTTAAGAAGAATGAGATATGAAGTTGGAGTATTCCTAAAATTTTAGTGACAGGGGTAAGTTCAGGACTGGGGGGGGGGGGGAGGAAGCACTGCCCCGGGGGATTTTTCATAACAACGCCCCGTCGGAAGTGAAGGGGCG
>Ga0131853_10027583_pt1 | contig 10185 bp, 2 predicted proteins | sample TergutLab28metaG_FD_92764 | JGI IMG/M metagenome (GOLD analysis project Ga0131853, IMG submission 92764) | Labiotermes labralis P1 segment gut microbial communities from Petit-Saut dam, French Guiana - Lab288 P1 (version 2) (version 2) | ecosystem: Host-associated > Arthropoda: Insects >... | reverse complement strand
TGGACCTAGGAGGGACGAGGTAGCGGGGGAATGGAGGAGATTGCATAACGAGGAGCTAAATGATTTGTACTCCTCACCCAATATTGTGCGGGTGATAAAATCGAGAAGAATGAGATGGGCTGGTTATGTGGCACGTATGGGTGAGGAGAGGGTGTGTATAGGTTCTTGGTGGGGAAACCGGAGGGAAAGAGACCACTGGGGAGACCTAGGTGTAGATGGGTGGATAATATTAGGATGGATCTCCAGGGGGTGGGATGTGTGTATATGGACTGGATTGGGCTGGTCCAGGATAGAGACAGGTGGCGGACGCTTGTAGTGTGGTAATGAACCTTCGGGTTCAGCGAAATGCGGGGAATTTCTTGACTAGATGCAAAACAGTTAGCTGCTCAAGAAGGACTCTGCACCATGGAGTAAGTAAGTAAGTATAAATTAACGACTGCATAAACCTACATATTTTCCTATCCAGATTTCCATCTTATAAACCTAACTGAAGTACCTGGCAGGAGTGGCTGTCCTTTAATTTGGAAGGCCAATGGGCGAAAATAATGAAGAGAAAACTCTTCTAATTCATGCTGTGCGTCATTAGACAGGGTAATGTGATAAGTGGGTGAAAAAGATTGAGAAATTTTGACGTTCAGGTAACCGTGCATCGTGAAAAAATTCTTACAATAAAACCAATTAGATACACTAATTTCTCAATTTATTTTTGGAATAAAACTCTACATATTTTGGAGAGTTCCTCCTGATAATGGACAGAGGAACTGTCCGAAACATGTAGAGTTTTATTCCAAAAATAAATTGAGATATTAGTGCATCTAGTTGGTTTTATTATAAGAAGAATATTGAGAGAAACTTTCTGCCTCAGTATTCATGGCAGAAAATTTTATTGTGCAAAAGAAAGAGGCATAATCTTAAACGTGTTTTAACGTGTTGATCAGGAGGAAGAAGAAGCTAAGCGAGCCAGGTACATTGATGACAAAATCAAGTAGTGTTCCAAGGACGAAACAAGACAAAATTAAGAAAAAATATTACCTAAAAACCTCAAGACTGAAAACTATTTGGGGACCAAGGAGAATGATATTAAAATGTATCTACATAGATTTTTAAAACGCTCATTTTTTATTTCATACCAGGATAAGGTCTAGTAATGATACTGTAAATACGGAAATGAAACTTCAGGATTTAGAGCAAACATAGAATTTGTATATTACCTCAGTGACTGTCTTTAACTCAGTGTGATTGAATTAGAATATTGTTCCTGGTAGCACTGCGAGCACTGTTCAAAAATTCTGCACCTTCCAAAGACGCTAATGACTTAAATTTGAATCTTGTACATTAGCGTAGCTCTGGCACAAAATTATTTCGCTTAACCAAAACTTTGTAGTGCTCTGGGCAGTGCCATATATGTGACATTCTGTACAGTGGGCAACAAAGAGTTTTAAGGATTCTGTGCTCTGCGCCGTGCACAATTACCCAAAGCCCACACTTTGTTACTTTTACGCAACACAATTACATACCTTCAGACGAGTCTCTTTAATAATTTTTTCCCAGAAATAAATATTTTATGATTCTCAAAACATGAACGTGACAGATTTTACATTCCACAAGCACTCGTTTGAAAAAGTGTTTTGGCACAGAGGATGAAACGTGCGTGTGCGTGCGTGTGTGTATGAATATTGTGTGAAGGAAGGAGATGTACAAAAAAAGTTGTGGTCAGAAGAGTGGAAAAAAAAGAGAAGTCTAGTATTGTAGTTGTTTTAACCGAGCCCCGGCTGTCCCCTTATTGCTGTAAGTCCCTTTACCCCTCAACAGCTTTTTTAACATGAGGCCGCTATAGGTAGAATGAGTTTGGGGACTAATCCGAGCCAATTTGCACGTTTGCTCATGCGCAAGTAACAGCTTTCGTGCGAGGCACTTGCACGGTGCAGCTTGCTGTGTTTTATACCCTAGGATACTAAGCTTAACCGAAAGCAGCTTAACTCTTCAGATACGAAAGTCAACCTGAATTATACTCGCATTTAAAATTTAAGCTCGTACCGCGCAGTAAACACTCTCTCTCTCTCGGTTATGAAAACCGATCCGTGAATGTTCCACAGCAAGAGAATCGCTGTTTTTTTTCTGAGATCGTAAAAACCATAGACATTCTTTGTGTGGTCAGAACGCAGAATTTTTAAGTGTTAAATGTGATGGTCTGTAATATAACTAATGGTCTTTAAAGGCGTAAAGAGCTCTGACAGTAAATGTCGCGACGGGAGAAGTTATTTACGAAGCAACGGGTATAAATTCCTTCAATTAACGTTACACAGTATACGTCAGCACAACCTTCTTTATTCTTAAGCAAGGCTACATGTTTCGACTACAAGTTAGTCATCTTCAGGACCTTACAACATTTTCCGTTACCACATGCTTTGCCCACTTTGGGATCCCATAGTGTTTACAATTGTGGAATACATCTAGTTGAAACTTTCTAAAAAGGTTTTGATTTTGTTTATAAAGTGTATGTTTTTTAATAAACAAAATCAAAACCTTTTTAGAAAGTTTTGACTAGATGTATTCCACAATTGTAAATATTATGCGATCCCAAAATGGGCAAAGCGTCTGGTAACTAAAATGTTGTAAGGGCCTGAAGATGACTAAATTTTAGTCGAAACATGTAGCCTTGCTTAAGAATAAAAAAAATTTTGCTGACGTATACTGCGTAACGTTAATTGAATTACAAGCACATCGTGATGCCTTCATTCAGAATAAAAATTCCTTCTTTTCTCTATATAAAAATCTGTTTTGTACCCTATAAGACAGGCTGCAGAGTCTTGTTCATCGGTAAAAATAAAACAGTCGAAGCGCTGAGCTAACCACTCAACCTTATTTAAGAAATATGTTCAGAATGAGTATAGCTACACCTCAGCTCCTCCATACTCGTTAACTTCATGTACTTAGCCAGAACACTAATTTCATTCCTATACTTCATCTGCGTGAATCTTTTTTAAAGTGCAGATGGGGGGTTGTGCCTTTCCAACATTAAAACCCAGTTCCAGGAATGGTGTATAGGAGAGCGGAGGCAGATGCACAGTTCCACTCTTTCTCAACGTTTGGCCATTAGATGCAAAGGAGAGGATATCTGCATGTTCCGGCAGATTTACTTCCCAGCTAATGAGGCTTTGCATTCACTGGACAGGAAACTGGACCCACAGCTGGGCTGGACACGGAGGAGAAGAGATAAAATACCTCTGACTCAGATTTCTCCAGTCACCCTTCCGTAGTTATTCAATATGTGCCTACCGATTAAAGTGCTCAGTTGCCCTGCGTTCTGTATGGTAATTAGGATAGTATCACATAGCAGAGGATAAGATATGAGATAAATTAGCTGTAGGAATCCTAAAAGAATTAAGGAAAGAAATTTTGGTCATTGTCCATCATATCAGGCTATAACATCCAGCACATTCCGAAGAATGGATTTGTCATCTTCTTCAGATGGAAATGGGAGATATCCAAAATATTTATTTCGTGTAACACCACATAAAATCGCCAGAATGCATAAAAATATAATGTTGGTTTATTGTCTTATTAGAGATAACAAGGTTACAGAAAAATTTATTAAATTCTCCCAATACGATTTAGGCTACGGGACTATAAACACTCTTGTAACATTTATCTCTTTTTATGTACATAAAAAAGGTAAACAATTTTATTCACCGATAAAATTATCTCAAAAGGAAATGTCAGAAAATACAGATGTTTGTGAGAAAAAGACGTAAGGAAATAAATGCATAAAATAACAATTCCGGCTCATTAAGTCTCTTGTTTCCTCCTCGATTTCATATCGTGAATGTTAAATTTTAATGTTCTGCAATAAATACTCTGAAGCTCATTACTTTAAGCATAACTGGCTAAAGTAAATACCGTTTGCGTCTTTACGCAACGCACTCACGGCTTCACAGTACTGCATAGTGCACTATATAAAAATGCTCTTTCGGTAGAATATGGAATAAATTTTGTGTATGGGTATTAATTGAATCGTCATTGAGGATACATATTAATGGAGCACTAAGTGACGAGAATGAAAAGACGTTCTTAATACAGCAGTCTACAAAGATTTTAGACTCTCTTTGTTCATAGGAAGGGACTGTCTTTAAGGCCATTTAAGTTTTGTTTTTAGCGCGTCAATATTGGTAACACTGTGTACGCATAAGATGAAATAAGGAAATCACAGAAGTCTCGAATATAGTGACAATAACACCTGTTCGATTTTAATTAAATTTGATGCGAATCGACAACTTCTCGTAAAATCCTCGAGTTTCAGATTTCGTAATCATTTATTAAGAGAATCTGACATTCAGAGGACCGTGCATCGTGATATATTCTTATAATAAAACCAACGATAAACACTAATTTCTCAAATTTATTTTTGGAATGTGACTCTGCATGTTTTGGATAGTATCTCTGTCTATCATCTGGAGTCTAGTACTGTACACACAGCAATAGGTGTAGGTCATACAGCATAACCTGTATGACCTACACCTATTGCTGTGTGTACAGTACTAGACTCCAGATGATAGACACAGATACTGTCCAAAACATGCAGTCACATTCCAGAAATAAATTTTAGAAATTAGTGCTTCTCGTTGGTTTTATTATAAGAATAATTCGTAAAACAATTTCCCATTTTTATATGCGTGTACAGAAGGAAGAATGAAGCGATTTTAATCATATTCTTGCAGATATGCAAAGGTCGCGAAACAGAACCTACATTTTCTACGTTATTCCAACCTATGTTTTGACATATAAAATATGTGTCTGTTGATAAAGTGCGGGAAAATACGTGTTTACATAACCATGATATAGAAGGAGATGTGCAAGTGGTTGGATGAGTGAGTCGGCGAGAAAACATTTAACTTTACGACTTTGTGGGATAAAATATAGCCAGACTTTTGAAATGCCTAACTGAATTGGACCCACGTATTTCAGACAAACCAAATAAGCCTACTGCTCTGCAGTATTCCCGTAGGCAGTCTACAGGCCCTTCTCGATTCACCCATTGACAGGTCTACCATCCTCTTCAAAAGAGTACATGAAATTTCCCCCGTTCTCCACACACACGAATTTAAAACCGTGTCATTTTTTTTCTAGCTGTAGTGTGACAATAGCTCGAAAGAAACCTTGCAGTTAATCCAATAGTTTTATTCATATTTCGGTAGAATTTATAATATGCGTTATTCTTCTACAGAACTTTTAGTTCGAAATATTCAATAGTGAAGTCGCCTTTCTTCAATTTAATGCAATTTAAAAATTCAATTTTTGCTTATTTTTATTACATGCCAGTCGAGATATGTTAGTCGGTTTATAGCCTACGGGATAAACAAATTAATAATTTTAGTTTGATTTCCAATAGGGTAAGAGATTTCCCTCTTTGCAAAAGTGTTAGAAAAGTTGTTGGAGCCCACATATCCTCACATTCAATGAGAAGAGTAGCCTCATTTTATTATATGAGTCTAGAGCCGACGGTGAGTTTGAGTGTAGCTACAGGCATACTCTGCTGCATGTCTCCACACACTGCACAGTAATAATTCTACCACTCATTACTACATGATGGAGACAAGAAATCTCAACACTACAATTCCGTTACTAGGCCACAGACTAGATGACCGGGAAACTGGTGTTCGGTTAATGAGAGAGACTGCGAGAACTGCAAGACCAAACAAAACTAAACTTCCGTCAATATGTTCATCAACTAATCAGCACTTAACCTAATTACCACTTTTCAAAATCTACAGAATACTCAAACACAAGAACCCTTACCTAACTTCTATACAAGACTATAGAATTAACTCTTCCTGTATACACTCTGAAATAATAATTCATAATAGAATGTTTGTACTGTATCAGAACTCCTACTTAACTTTTTAAGTCTCTCTCACTACATAATCTCCTTACAATCATACCTTCGTTGCAAAATGAGATTTCATTTCTTTCTCACACACCTCAATTTCCATTATTCCTTCAAAGTATTTTGTATGTTCTGTTATCTGGTGATGACTTATTTCAGCGGAAACACGTTGTAACCACATTATACACGTATGACGATAATAAATATTTAATTGCGATTGAGGTCCTACATTCTATTGATTGTCACAATGAGATGTATGAAGTTAAGAGAATTAGCCTTCTTCACATCCTACATACAAGCTCGGGGGGAAGACTCAGCCCATTACATAACGTACATAACGGAGAACATTTTCGTCCGATTCTTACAAGAAATATCGATGGGACCTATAACAACTTTTACCGATTGATCTTTATTTTAATGGAATCACGCTGTTCTCTGTGAGGTACTTCTGGCCATTTGTATGTACAATACACAGCAGTATAATTACAGTCCTCACTGTGTTAATGACCTCGCACATTTGTCACGTCCGTAATCCAGTGTGTTACCGAAGTAATGCATATAATATATATGGAATTCCGTCAAACATTAACAAGAGAAAATAATTTACTCTTTAGCATCACGCAATACAGTAAGAAATCCAACACATGCGGGCGGAATAAGCTTGCGTCCTAAAATGTTCCACGTTTCCAAATTACTTTGCAATAAAATAACTCACGCTTTCTCTCTAACGTGAACGTGTAAGTTTTAAGACAATAAATTGTCTCACACGTTAATAATACGAATGACGATCCTGTAACAGAATCTAGCACTTCTAGTGAGCCACCCTCAGTAAAAAATAAAGAAATAAATACATGAAACTCACAATAAAAATTCTGCTAGTAAAGAAATTCTCAATATTTTCTAAATTGTAGGTTTTCCATCCCGTTGTGCTAAAGTAACAATGTTGTTTATTGTCCGTCTTACACAACAATGTGATGTAAAGTTAAGTTGTATATATTTAATGTAGCTACATGTTTCAAACCCTTGGGGTCATCATCAGGCTTATAAAATTTGAATCATACAAGGTACTTCTGAAGTAGTTACCTACGGTATCCCGTGGTATTCCAGTATAAAATATATGTTAAAATTGTTAAAATATAGGTGAAGAACACATAATCGTGGTGAACACGTGGATCAATGTTGTGTTCACCACGATTATGTGTTCTTCACCTATATTTTAACATTTTTAACATATATTTTATACTGGAATACCACGGGATCTCGTAGGTAACTACTTCAGAAATACCTTGTATGATTCAAATTTTATAAGCCTGATGATGACCCCAAGGGGTTGAAACATGTAGCTACATTAAATATATAAACGGAACTTTACATCACATTGTTGTATAAGACGGACAATAAACAACATTCTATCCGCGCGAAGATTTATTGCAGCTTTTGTAAGAGCCCACAACGTTTTGTTTCCTTGAACCACAACAAACCGGTCCAAGAATCCTCACCCTCCTCCGTCCTATTTTTTGGTGATCCATACTACAGTTGCCAAATCTCGTGTCCATTTTCCTTATTTTGTGTTGTTTCAGAAGATCTGTGGATGTCCGAATATCTCTGCTCCATTCTGTAATTTGTCAGGTTTTTGAGGCTAGGAATCATCCTCTCGTCCAAACCCAGATGTGAAGGATCACCGCTTGTTGGCTGTCCGCGAATTTTTATTCAATGTATTCGCATTTACTCTCAATACTAGAAGGGCCGTGCATTCCTATTGCAATCTGAGAAGAAGGTAGCAAACCGCAGTGTCAAGAATATACTTGTCATGACTTCTTCAGCAAATGTCCCGCTAGAATGCACAAACACCGGGTCAAGATATCAAGTATGTATATAAGAAAAAATATTAGAAATTAATAGTCCTAAATTTAACGAATAATTTCACAATTCGGAGTAAGTTACTGTCGTTATTTACGTTAGTATATAGAGTGTCTGTAGCTTTGTTTCTCAATCTGTGGGTCGCGGAATGAGGGCGGTCCACGGACTTACTGCAGGGTCTTCCAGAATTTAACGCCTTCGTGAAAGTCTTGCTCAGACAGAACCCGCCCGATTCCTTGTGTCGGTATTTTTGCGGTTAACAAGCCGTGAATTCCATTACAGTGTTCATAGCATATACGAATGTTGTCGTTGCCATGTCTAGAGTGTCGCAACATAGACATACAAATATTAGTATGTGGGGGTGTGTGACTTTCAGACGCATTCCCAAAATTACGAAAAGCGACTATTAGCTTCGTTATGTCTGTCTGTCTGTTTTTCCGTTCACATGGAACAACTCGGCTCCCAATGGATGGATTTTCATGAAATTTGATATTTGAGGGTTATTCGAAAATCTCTTGAGATAATTCAAGTTTAATTACAATCGAAAAAGAATCAAAGGTACTTTACATATAAACCAATTTACGTTTTTATCATATCTCGCTCGTTTCTTCATACATTGAGAAACATCCAAACACTAATTTTCTGTTTAGTAATCTTTTTTAAAATAATCGTGCCATTTGAGATAATGTGGAAAAATTTTGTAGAGCGGAGCAGGCCACAGATGACAATATGGCGCAAGCGCATTTCATATTGAAATTCTAAGGCTAAAATTACACAAGCTCAAGTTGCGCAATACTCATTGCTTTTCTACTGAAACAGTGGTGGCAATAACGAGTCTCATTGTTACGTTTTACATTAATTGTCTGTCCCATTTTTTATTTTTCAAGAGCACCGTATACTGAAAAATTTTGAGAAACACTGGCGTAGGCTGTCTAGCTGGAAAAAAAAGGTAAACAAAATACCACCACATATGGCTGTCAGAGTTCACGGACTTCATAGCACATTGTACTTGTCTTAGAGAAAAATGAGTCTTATTGCAAATATACATGGAGCTAAACAATCTAGTAAGTGGGATACCCTTTCAGAGCAAAGCGTCATCAATTTATAACATCAGCCCATATTTACAGCTGCATTTTGTAGAAACCGTAAAATGGAAAGCAACTCTTGCCAAAAGTTCAATAATCCTCCTGTCTTCGTCAAGATTCTCCGAGGATCTTGTCTAGGGATTCTGATACACTTTCTTAAAGCCACGTTCTCTCGTAACTCCAAATCCTAGCAACATTTTCATCCCTCACGACTACGCCCAAAGTAATATGAAGCAAAGATGAAAGTAAGGGATTACCGAGAGAGTTTGTGAAGGTACTCACAGGCGAAAATCTCTTCATTAAAGTCACATCTGAGAGCGCCATGGCTCCCCTTCCAAGCAATTCCTTACCAATGACCCATGAAACTTTAAAGTGTAATAATATTATTTCTTAAACATGTTAGTTTCTTACAAGAAACCTAACTATATCAAATAACGCAGAATATATCTTTAACAAAGGCAGCGACCTTCCCTCACTCCAGACGGAACCTTCGCCTTGCATATCCGTTCAAAATTTCCATATCACAAATAATGTAGGCGGAAAATTTATTATATACAGGAAAAAAAGACAATGACGTAGATGATAGGTCCTACGAGTACATAATATTGGTATTTAATTGTAATTTTCTAGGTACAATATATAGGGGTGTTGATAAGTCTTTAGCCCGAACAGGAATGAAACAAGCTACATTCCCTTCATTTTGTGGAACTTGGAGGTTCATTACCACATTCACAAGAGTCCACCATCTGTCCCTACCCTAGCCAAATCAATCCATTACTCTGTTCATCACACTTTTGACAGGCGCAGCTTGTTTCCTTCCTAGTCGGGCTAAGGACTTATCAGCACCCCGGTAATCATATCTGCTACGTGGTCCTTTACTCAGACGCGAATAATTTCGGAAATAACTTATTTTGTTCTTCGGTTCCCTGTTCTGTACTAAAAACACGTAAGCAGATGTCATCAAAATGAAGGAAATAACAGGTGGTTAAATAAAATTAGGCAGTGAGATAATTATAATTTTTATTCTTCAGACAAAAGAATTGCATCGTCAAAAAAATGAAATGTTTAATATAGACTAAATTTCATTAACCCGAAAGAAAATTGTGAGTGGTTCAGACTTCATAGGCAGAATCAACAAAACTGCTATAAATCTCTTTCAGTGTACCTGGTCACCAGATGAATTTTGAACCGGAAATTTACGAATGTCAAACGACGGTTTCGACTGGGTATTGATTTTTGTTGACGTCAGACGTGTGTAGCATATAACATTGGGGGGGGGGGGGGGGGGGAGGGGGGAAAAAAAGGCTTGGAGGAAAACGGGGGGTAATGGGAAGGGGTGGAAAAATAAAGAAAGGG
>Ga0131853_10027582_pt1 | contig 10186 bp, 9 predicted proteins | sample TergutLab28metaG_FD_92764 | JGI IMG/M metagenome (GOLD analysis project Ga0131853, IMG submission 92764) | Labiotermes labralis P1 segment gut microbial communities from Petit-Saut dam, French Guiana - Lab288 P1 (version 2) (version 2) | ecosystem: Host-associated > Arthropoda: Insects >... | reverse complement strand
TGAGTTAAAATGTTATCACACTTATTTCACGCGTTGCACAGTTAATAGTCTCTGTTGCCCAAGAATGTAACATTGTTTGGACGTACCTTTGTGTCCGTGCATTAAGATATTAAGTAACGACCTCCGCGATGTATTTAACTGGCCAAAGACAAACCGTCGCCTACCATTTTGTACTTCAGTAATATACATGTGTATAAGGAAACAACGCCGGCTTCGAATGTGGTTGCGACGTTCACCATAAAATGTGTTACAAAGGCCATAATGGCAGTACACTGATACGAGCATTTGCGTCTGCCAGGTAAGAGGGAAAGGTAAAGTCGTGCCTTTGCACACCATGAAGGCATATTTGGGGAAATAGAGTTATAGCTCCACTCATTCCCAACTTCGGTACTAGATGTAGGTGAGGGGTCAGCTTCACCCCGCCCTATCCCCCGCCGCATTGCCCCGATGAAAGAGCCCATATTACCCTCTTAGTAAGAGCCTGGAGGTTCCTAAAATGTAAATATTTATTTGAGTGTAAGAAGGGTGCACATTAACACCGTATATTGCATATCGTAACTTCATCTCACCCTCCATCTCCATCCTCATCAGACCCTTTACCAGTATTTATGAAAAATAACGTTGTATAAGGAAAAGTTACCTGCAGCTAAGCAACATAATGAAAATATGAGGTGCAATCCAGAAGCTCATGCTCACCAGGTGTGGCAGCATTAGAACGTCAGGCCACTGACGCCATTGGTGCAGAGTCTTCGGCATCTCGTGCAGAAGAGATTGTAGAAGAGCAAAATCTATTACATCTCTCGCGTCGCAGGTTGCACGGTTCAGTGGTTCGAACCCAGTTTAGGGTAAGAGATTTTTCTCTTCTCCACATCCTTCCAGACCGACTCTGGAGCCCAAGCAGCCTGATGTACAATCGATACCGGGGCTGTTTCCGGTGGGCAATGCGGCCGGGGCGTGCCGATGATCACCCGTCCCCATCTAGCTCCAGGGCTGAGAATGGGTTGAGCTACATCTCTGCTCCTTTTCTTTGCCTTCATGGCATGTTACGGGGAAGTCTCTTCGTAATAGAATTAGAACTCGGAGCCAGCACTGGCGTCAGAGTTGTCTTTAACAGTTACCATGTGTAAGACAGACAGTGCAAGGGGAATGGATTTTAAGACAATATCAATATACTAACCTCTTGTCATTCACTTTGTACGTATTTTAGGCAAATGCACGCTTCGGATGAATATGCACAGTAATTTACCTCTGTTTTTTTCCAAGGGTACATTCGGAAACTTTGTTGTCTTCTATGACAGCTCCTAGTAATGAAGGATTCAAAATGGGGGGTTTTCAATTTATATGTAAATAATATCCACATGTATTTCCCTTTGGCACAAATATACCCTCTTTGCTTCTTGAAGAGGATGACTTTCATGCGCCTCGTTTCAACGCAGTGAAAGGTTGAAACAGCAGGGCCGAGTTGACGTGAGTTTCTCAGGCTTCGAGATGAGTTGGCAGGAAGGGGCTGGCAGAAGTACCAGATAATGAGCGAACAGGAAATTAGAGTGCAAGAATAACCGGATACGTGACGGAGTGATAAATGAGCTCCGAAAGGAGCATTCTGGCGCAACTGGAATCTCAGAAATTATGACGGGAATCAATGACTATTCATCGTAAAATTTGGAACTTGGTTCTTTCAGAAAAATAATTTTGTGTCGCTAATCAGGCTGGGATGCCAGAAGGTGCGCAAAATGTACTCTGCGCTGATCGTGTGATGTCTATGCAGCTGACGTGAATAGAGAGGTTATAGCTCCCTCTTTAATTAGGCCCGTATTTTTGTGGACTTTGACGAAATTTGGGACTGTATTGTGTTTTGGAGGTACAATCAGTTCTGCTATTACGCGTATTTCGTTAACGGTAATTGGCTATAACGCGATTTATGAATAGCTGGACGCTGTCTGTTAACGCGAACTTTCGCATACGGGTGGTGGCTGTCATGCGATTTCAGAGACCGGTGTGTAGATTGACGGTTTGTTAACGGGCCAGATTTTTTCAGGCCCGACCCTGTTTTTATTACGGGCTTTTTTTTTTTAAAAAAAAGCGAGGTATCATAAAAACGCAACTGTCGCATTGTAGCTGAGCTGGCTGATTGCGAATTTAATTTTATTCTGCATTGGTCCAGTACAGCCCTTAATTCAAACTAAGGTAATATTTTATTTCACTTAGGTTATAACAAATAAGCGCATGATTATACACGTAAAATATTTGTGTAGACGTCAATAAATATGCGTCTCTACGGCCTAATGTTTGTACTCCTTGTATCGTCAAGGTATTTATGAATGTGCAGTGGTTGTGGCCGTTGTTAGCTCTGCTATCATTCAATGAACATCCAGATATATTAGGCTGTAAAACAGCAACACTTTAAAATTTTGTGTTCTCTGATATTTAAATTCCTTTATTATTCAACTAAGGCGTTCCACCTTATGTGCCTCTCTGCCACATGCTGGTGAGAATTGTCACGTCGGTCGCTCTAATTGCGTTCCATTCATTACCTTTCCTCTACCTTGTCGTAAAGTGGAGTCGTGCCTTATCGGATGCTTCTCTGAGCCACTTCCATGCGATTGCTTGATAAGTAATTACCATACAGTTTAAAAAAATACGGTGTCTCCGGTAGCGTGATTCATAATGAATTGCCCCACTGCCTTATTTAGTCTACCACGTAATATAAGTATGAATAAGGTGCTGAAAATTAGTGTAATGTGATGAAAGAGTTCAGTGTCACAGAACCTTGACCTCAGTACAGTCCAGGTCTTTATTTTTTCGCTATGTTAGCTCATTAGACTTTCATGCACTAACTCTGCAGGTCCAGCAAGAAACGCGATGCAGTTCGAAGGACCAGAAGTCCCTTGCCTGTTCAACGTATACAGGTATATAGGTAGATACAGATACTTCATGCACGAAATTACAACTGTAACTGCACGCTAAAACTGGAAAGGTGTGTGGTCGAATGGTTTGCTTCTTATCTTGGGGGTATATGGTTCGAAATTTCAGGCTCATTCCGGAAATTCTGACCAAGGTTGTTTGTAGTTTCCCGTAGCTCATGAGAATGCTGGTAGGATACTTTAAAGTAGGACACTATCGGGCCTTTAGAAACTATTGCCAGACGTTGTCGAAGAGAAATCGTTTCTGTTGAACGTTATTTAACATTATAGCTAATACGTCACATTTTATTAACAACCTCCGTTAGTTGTAGCTGAATGACAAGCAACGTGTACTGTATAAATTGTAAGGCTGACATCTCAGTCTGTTTAACACACTTGTTATTGCAGTTTTAATACGTATAATAGAATCCAACAAGACGCACCATTTCTTAACTTTACTTTGATATACAACTCTACATGTTTTGGACAGACTTACTGTCAATCATCAGGAGTCTTGATACTGTATTCACAAGAAATGGTATTTGTCGTACTGTTTATGTTGACTGTCTGCTAGCAGACAGTCAACATAAACAGTGTGACATGTAGAGTTGTATATCAAAGTAAAGTTGAGAAATGGTGCATCTTGTTTGCTTTTATTATACCAACATATCACGATGTACGGTTCTCAGAATGTCAAATTTCAGTTTCAGTGTTTCCACTTTGTATGATACCGGGTGGCTGGAGATGACAGTGATTAGTCTAAATATTTTGCCTTATTTATATGACTGACTTATCACTAATATCAATAAAGTTGTTTTGGTGGCAAACAAATGCTTCTTTGTAGTCATTTCTTTAGTTATAAGATACGTTTAGACTTTCGAATTACGTAACAATAACGATAATTGTATTTATCAGCATTATCTCGCTAATACAAATAATGTCATTCAGTACTTAATGTCGTCTAAATGCCTTATGTCTGAGCGTACTTTGGTTTTGATCGGTGTGGGTTAAGACAGGGTGTTTAACAGAGTTTGAGTTTTCTGTGCGGTTCCGTAACTTCATGCGCGAGAGTCCTGCTTTCAGAAGTTGCTGCTCCCATTTTATCGAACCCGAAAGCGCATTATCTTGCTCACAAAACCTGTCACTGGACTCTGTTCTGAGCCACAAAAATTCTTCCCTCATCCTCACACTGTATTCTATAAGGAACTTTTTTTCTGTCATTTACATCCATGTCTTTCAAATCCTTTCTTTCCCGTAAACTTTTTGTATTTCTTTCTGTATTCATTTCTCGTTGTTCCTATGCGTACTACGTGTCTCATCAATTTCATTCGCCTTTAGATTTTCAACATAATGACAGGCTATTTGGTGAAGAGTCTGAGTTACGATATTCTACCTTTCTCCAACCTGTTAGCGCCTGTTGCTTCTTTCTTTTTCTTTCTTTCTTTGTTTTGACGTCTTTCTATCTACTTATTATTGGTGTAAAGGGTTATTGTTGCACTTGATCACAATCAGTGACACACACTTTCGGTGGGACTCCTCTGGCGGAGGGATCGCCCCGTCGCAGAGACCCCTACCTGACATAACACAAGACTCACAAGAGAGAGACATTCATGACCACCGTGGGATTCGAACCCGCAATCCCAGCAAGCGGATGGCCACAGACCTACGCCTTAGATCGCGCGGCCACTGGGATCGGCTCCTATCTTTTAGAACCAAGTACTTTTATCAGCACCCTATTTTAAACGCCGTTAGTGCCACATAATCCAAACCTTGTGTTACGCGTCGTTCTCTTCGTCTCAGTAATTCGTGACGTGTTATTTCTTGGACATTGGAGTGTCCGTCATACATATTGTATTTTAATAGGCGTGTTATCAGATTCCCGATGAATTCGGATAAAGCCGTATCACTTGTGACTTACATTGGAGGTGCCCGGTTGTAATCCTCTTTGTGACACCGCCTGTCTTGACCGAGGTTTATCGTTGGTATCTCCCTTCTTCCAGGCAAATGCCACTAGAGCGTCTCAATTAGGCCACGACCACTTCCTCCCAAATATTTCAAATTTATTTACTAGCCATTTAATTACTATTATTTATTGAATCGTGTATTTATTTCTTTATCATCACTCAGTAGGTCCGTTTACATGGCGTCCAGTGTTAGGATGAAAGATGATTAGTGAATTGGAAGTATTCGTCTGTAGAATTTGTACAATTTTAAGGTTCACCACAGCTGAAAGAATGACATGGCATTTGGCATATTCCTGAGTCAGCTCTTCTCCGTCACTGGCACCCATTTCCTCTGATCCATATTAATATTCTTTGCCAGCCTTCCGCAGGAGCCTTTATCTGTCCCATCACCGATGACATTATAGCCCATATTGACAGTTCAGGACTGCTAACTCACATATCCTCGCTCTCGTGGCTACGGGTGTCTCTTTGTTCTTTAGAAAGCTGAAGAAACGCAGTTGTCAAGGCTTCACGCTGCGTGAACACGCCTCCTTCTACAGGTTGAGAGCCAATTAAACCGTTCGTTATCAAATAGGGAACGTCTAGTGCAGTAGTTCTCCAAAATTGCTGTCATTTTCAGGTCTGACAATTATATAAAGGCCTTAGTCTAATAATTAGGCTATTGGAACTTGTCATGAAGACAAAACGGCCTCCTGTTACAAGACTTCTATATGTCATCCTACAACTTAGAAGGGTAACCAAGTCTTAGGATCTTGATAGTGCGTGTAATGTAATGCATCACTTCCTCCGTAATGCTCGTATCTTCTTTCCCGTCTTGGCGCTGCTAACACAGTCCTGTGCACAAGTGTTGTACGTATAACATTCATTATACAAGCGGTGGGACTCTTGGTTGGCGAATCAGATTATTATTATTCACCGCTGTCCCGGCATGTCCACGGAGAAAAGTGTCCTTGCAGAATGTGTCCGGTTTTGATCTTTTTTCTTATATCCTATTAGTTACATCTAACGTCCCATGCCGTGTAGAATCCCCGCTCGGAGGACAGCTGTCCTAGTATAGTTTTCGTAGTTTTCCATAGTCCGTCCACTGAGACTGTGGGATAATGTGTATTATAAACCGTGGCCTTTTCAGACCACATCTTACTTTTTCGTCGTACTCGATCCCCTGCCAGCTGTCACTGACGATGTATAATTCACAGGGCATCGTTAAAGAAACGAAGAGGTTTCTTTATTGGCGCTTTCGCAAAATTGCGAAAAGTGACAATTAGCTTCGTCATGTCTTCCTGTGTGTGTCTGTCCGTCCGTCCGCCTGCAAGTGACGTCTCGGCTCCCACCGGACGGATTTTCATGAAATTTGATTTTCAAGTATTTTTCGAAACTCTATTAGGAAAATTAGAGTTTCATCAAAATCTGACAAGAATAAACGATAATTTACATGAAGACCGATAAAAAGTTTTGATAATATCTCCCTAATTTCTTCTTAGAAAGAGAAAATTTTCCGACTATATTTGTAGAGAAATCAAAACACACATTTTGTTATGAATAACTTTTTTCGAAAATTGTACCGTTTGTGAGATATGTGGAAAAAATATTTTAGAGCCGGACAGGCGACAGTTGACACTGTAATACGGCGCATTCGCATTGCATGGTGGGTACCTAAGGCTACAAACACACACTCACAACGTGTAATACTTATTGCTTTTCAACTTTCACAGTGGTTGCAGGAACGCATCTGAATGTTACGTTTTACACACATTGCCTGTCTTGTTTTATTTGTGGAATGGGATGAGACGATGTTATCTTGGAAATGCAACCTCTTGTTTTGACCATTGTCCATCCCTCGTATGATCGTTGAATGAATGTGGAGCACAGGTGGTATGACCGGTTACAAGAAAAATCCGAATTTCTCGTACAAAACCCTTTCCCATCCCTAATTTTTTCACCACAAATTTTACATGGACCGCCCCGGGAGCGAATGTGGTTCTACGCTGTTAGAAGTCTGGGCTATGGCAGGCCAACTTAAAGGTATAGTTGCGTTGGTTTATAACCCACCAAAAAATTCTGATTTTGAATTCAGTGTGTGTTTTGTTTATCCTTGCCTGGTCACAGCTACGGCACACCTGCATAACATCCTATTGAAGTTGTCACTTAAAACACTGAAATGTTGGTCTGCAATGCAAATGCCAACCATAAGCACAGATTGTCTTTTTCCCTGTATGTTGCATTTGGCTTTGTTTCGTTTTGTAACCACAATTCCCTTCGTACAGCAGGCCACCAAAAACAGAGCCACCAATGAGCTTAAGTTCCCTGCACCGCGGGCCGGCGAACCTAGTGGGAATGTAAACCTCAGAATTAACGCGTGGAACGACGAAGTTTGTTTCTACGCTGCTGTCTATACGTTGCAAAGCCACGATGAGAACTGTACGAGCTGGCGTTTTCATTTGTTGTACGGCACGCACAGCGTTGTGATATTTCCTTTTATCTCTCGGGCGGAGCAAGTTTGCTGAAGTTGTAACACTTCCGACCTGTAATCGGTAAAGTGGCCTGTTCGAATCTCTGCCTGCTGGGGCTCAGGTTTTTTGGGCTTCTCAATTCGTCCAGACAAGTGGTGGGATCATAAATGCTTCAGTTAGTCCACCAGCGGTTCCATCCACATTCTTGCCAAGTCACTGGTCCTTAATCATCCTACCAGATGCTGACACCTATCTTCCTTTCTTGGAAGTTAACAAGTCCGCATCTAGTCAATAAAACCCCCACATTTTATGGAACCCAAAACTCCAATGCCGTGTTCGTAAGACCCCTCCACTTGTCCCTCTCCTCAGCTAGAAGAATTCAGTGCGCACACCTCCATCCCTCTTCGTTAGGTCATTTTAATATTATCCGCCCTTCGGCGTGTAGGTATTCCAAGCGGTCTCTTTCCTTTAAGTTTTCACCCAAAACCCTGTATGCGTTTTTCTTCACCACTATGCATGCCATTACCCGCCCATCTTATCGTATTTGGCGAGGGGGTACAAGTCATAAAGCTTCTCATTTGCTGTTTTGCCAGTCTGCTCTTACTTCTGCCCCCTCAGGCCCGGTTATCGTCCTCAGCACCCTATACTCGAACACCATCAGCCTGCGTTCTCCCGGTAGTTTCACGGCCACATCCACGACGGGCTAAACTGTAGTTCTTTATGTTTTTATGCAGAAAGCGGAAAGACGGAAGATTCTTAACCGGTTGGTAGCAACTTTCACGAATTTAGTCTGCCCTTTCATACTTTGCTGTGGTATTCGTTGTCGTGGGAACTTTTCGCCCAGCGACACAGCTTCACATCCCACAAAACTCAGTATCCTAAATTTGTATTAGTTAGTTCATTAAATAATCAACAAGCAAATAGACAAATGAGTAAAAAATAAATATGTCTCTGGTTTTGAACGTTGAATGCATAAATTAACCTGTAAAGTAAACAAAGGGTTTGAGGACTGGGATGCTCAGTTCAGAGGTGTTTACGTGAGGACCTAAGTTGAAGAATATATAGATGTATAACATTTTCTGTTTTGATGACTGAAACGGTTTGTTTAGATTGAATGTAAAGTTGTTTTGAATTTTTCTTATACACATTTCCTGAATTCATTTTGCCCGGGGCTTAATGGAGTATATTATTGACATTTCTTAAATCTCTCAAGTTGTGAAATTTTTACAATTTCAGACAATACACCTACATTATCGTGACTTATTTTTCTTTGGCGTGACCGCCCCCTAGTAGGCCAGGGCTTCCTCATTGTTAAGATCTCCACCTGACAACACGCAACACTCACAAGAGACGGATATCCATGCCCCGGCGGGATTCGAAGCCACAATCCCAGCAAGCGAGCGGCCGCAAACCCTGTGAGGCCTTATAGGAATATGATATTCGCTATTGTAGCAGTAACAGCTAGCCTATTAAGGTTTTTGTGTATCTATAAGTAATGCAGGAAGTAAGAATAATTGATATTTGTTACAACTGTGTATGTGTGTGTGTGTGTGTGTGTGTTAATACAAACCGAGGTCTTGTAGCTGAACTTAGAAATCTGCCAATACTTTTTGAAGCGTTGTCCCTTGAACTTCTTTCGTTGTCTTGCGTGGTCACCTGCCCGTGGAAATAGTGGAAAATATACATGATGGTTGTTTTCATAAGGAGATATATCACAACTCAAGACCCAGTTGCATATTACGTGGCTCAAAACCACTACAAACAGCAGTTATTATCACACCTCTATCCTGCTCGAAACTGCATTATTGTGTTATGTTAAATAATTACATATTTTGATCTGTCTAGCACAACAGTTATATCCCATTACTCCAATACCCTACAGCAGATGCGTACTGACAATTGGCTGCGTAGTGATTGCTCACTTACTCCATCGTGCAGAGTCCTTCTTGAGAAGCTAACTGGTTTGCAGCTAGTCAAGAAATTCCCAGCATTTCACGGAACCCGAAGGTTCGTTACCGCACTCACAAGCGTCCGCCACCTGTCTCTATCCTGGGCCAGCCCAATCCAGTTCATATACCCACATCCCACCTCCTGGAGATCACTGTTGGTTAATACCGCAATGATGAATTTCTATTGTCTTCTGTCGGTTTGAGTACTTGAGGTGGACGGGGAGCGGATTTCTTGCTAGTTCGGATATGCTGGTGGGTACAGTACCATCCGCCTTCAGTGCTCAGTCAGAAAGCACCGTTTCTACTCTTAGCCTGGAGTGGAGTGGAGTGAAGTAGGTATGGCTGTTCAGTGTAGTTGGTAGGGATACGCATAAACCATGTTGGCAAAGGAAGTTCATTTTAAGCTTACACCCTCTCTTTAAGGAGAGAGAGAGAGAGAGAGAGAGATCACGTGTTGTGGAACACACATAATGAATAAGTAGCACTCTAAACCTCCTTGTCTTAGAGTTGTGTTTTCTTCCTTAAGCTATATTGCATGGAATACATTGTTAAATATGCTTTATGTTCTTGTCATGAAATGGAAGTTCATTATACATGCATTTGAGCTTCATCCCTAGTCTGAAATTTAAAAATTGATGCTATAGAGTCAGTGCATGCATCTGTCTTCTGTGTGTGTAAGCGAGAGAGATTGGTATGAGACTCAGGTCCAGAGTTCGTTCCCCCTCCATTGCGCAGGCAGACAGACATTACAGTACTCTACCGTAACGCTGTACTTCCCCAGTTACATCTGTGTTTCCCTCCGTGTTGGTTCTTGCCTTGTGTATGGCGGTTCATTTTCTGGTCGAACTCCCCCCCCCCCCCCAAAAAAAAAAACCTTCTTTTACCAAACTTATCTCATTTTTCCACATATACCTTATAGA
>Ga0131853_10027570_pt1 | contig 10189 bp, 3 predicted proteins | sample TergutLab28metaG_FD_92764 | JGI IMG/M metagenome (GOLD analysis project Ga0131853, IMG submission 92764) | Labiotermes labralis P1 segment gut microbial communities from Petit-Saut dam, French Guiana - Lab288 P1 (version 2) (version 2) | ecosystem: Host-associated > Arthropoda: Insects >... | reverse complement strand
CACACACACACCCTATCCAATTTCCTAAAAATAATTTCATTACGATACTTCCATATACGATTAGGTTCTCCAAATTATCTTTTCCCTTCAGATATACCTAGCAGAACTTTTTCTGCAATTCACTTCTCCCACATACTTGCTCGTCTTTAATATTGTACTTTGTATATGTTCATTTTTCTGATTTGGTGGGAAACATCGCGATTCGAAGCGAATTGATTTTAATGTAACTTTAATTAATATGATTGTTAGCGGTTGTATTAAAAACCGGTATTCGATAATGTGAGCACGGAATATAATCACTTTCACAGACACGACACAAAACGACAAACCATCACTGACTTGTTATGGGTCAGTTGATTCCAGCCTACAATTTTAACGCATAGGCTATTTGTCTAAAATTCATTTCATATTACCCTACAATCCATTTTTTTTTCTCCCAATTGATTTCATTTCTGCAGGTTTCATGTCTATATTTTTTACGCTTTTCTTTTTTCATTCAAGCTGTTTCATGTCCCACATTCTGCATTTGTTATTTTAATAGTCTTTCCTAAAGATTAAGGTTCCTTTTTCTTCATCTTGCTGCTCTTTAAGTCCACATATCTTTGCTTCTTTTCCCTGTGTTCTCGATCACCTGTAATCGACATTCTTTTAAGTGGGGCATGAAACTGTGTTTTACACCCACACGGAAAATGCTAAAATATGGCTCCCTAAATTCTCGCCATTATTTTTTAGCTATAAGAAAGTATAAATATTCACAAGCATATCCCAAGGGTAATCGCATTTTAAGTGCTTTGTGAACGTAATTTTGGTTTGTTATGCTCATTCTCAATAATTTGATTTCGTCACTCTTGCAAATCCTGCATTACATATGTTCATCGGGATTGGAACCACGAGACTTTTAATGACAGATATAGAACTCACTCATTTTTAAAACCATCTTCATATCAGGTAATGAGAGAGCATTATACACTGAAGAAAGTGACATCCACTGTTGGGTAAATTGTCTCCTTCCTCACCTTGTATGATTTAATTCGGAGCTGAATCTTTGTATCAGGTTCGGAACTGAACTGTAGTTACAGCCATGCTTAGTGATGAAGTATCGGCGTCTTGAGCTGCAGGCTGCGGAAGGTTTCTTGATTGTTCCATTGTGCAGTTCTCGCTTCAGTGCGGAAACAAACCGCTGATTCAATTGATCCCATTTCCTTGTTGCCTGTAAGGGTGCTTACCTCCCAGTGTTGCCTCAAGTGCGCCTGCAAAATTATGCTTAGACAACATCCCTAACACAAAAGCCGGGAACAAAGTGACGCTCTAGCCGGCTCTACGCCACGAAATATTTCCTGCGCCTCACTTGGCATTATCAATTAATGTAGATCTACGTATAAAATTCTATGTTATTCAAGATTTTTATAATTTATTTGTTTAAAAGTTTTTAACGATAAATCATTATCTCATTTGGCACAGCCACTTTAATCCTGTAAAAAATGAAAGCAGTTTCTATCCATTGCTTCCAGATGTACGAATAGCCTTGTTTTTGCAACGTTTCCAGGTTTCACCCGGTTGTCCTTCTAGTAAGTACAACGTGTAGCTTAAAGTGAATATAGAACAACGGTGAAATGATACTGACAGGGGATAGTGGAAGTACTAGGAGGAAATTTTGTTTATCCCAGTGCCACTTTTTCTGCCACAATTCTTACCTGGACTAACCCCGGATCGAACCGCGGCCTTCGCAGTTAGAGGCCGGAAAACGCTGAATTTTATCTAAATAAGTATAAAGATTCATTTCGTGCCTCACAGAGAGAACCTTGTGTTTCCAGCATGAAACGCAGGCAGCACAACTCTGTATCGAAATACAGGCTGTTTGCTGTGATGTAAACTCAAAAGGAACAGCCAATTTAAGTGTATGGGTATAGTCACAGTTTTTGTGTTGAACCTCGTAGTACATATAGTTACCAACCAGCTTTCAAGGGATAAGAAAGAACGGGCACTTATGTAAGTTGTTTTGTCTCCGACTGTACAATATTGGCATTTCTGTAGACAAAAATCGCACATTCCTCCCTCCGTAAAAATTCCATAATGTCACCACATGACAAAGCATACCTCAGAATCAGACAGCAGCACACCAGCTCTGCTTTCAGTACAGCCGTCACTGTTCACATCGTACGGTCCAGATATCAGTCAGCTACCTACCACTCTCGCCTCCTGTTCGAGATAGCCGCAGATCCTGACTGGCTTTTTTTTTTGGTTTTACCCAGTAGCTCCATAGTAATATTCCTTGCTTTAAATAAGGCTGTAGCCACTTATATCAACACAACTGGCAATTTAAGGTGTAGTAAATACTACATAGCAGTTTTACAGCACCTTTAAATACACCGAGATATCTTTGGGTTTGCAAGGTATTGCATGAATGAGATCGTGAGTTCGAATCCCCGTCTGGGTGTTGACACCAATTTTATCTTGAAGCTGATACAATCTCAGCTGCTCAACGAAACCTTCACTTTTCTTATAATTAAAATATTGTAACATTTAAACCCGCATACGTGCTACATTTCTGACCAATATTATTTTCTTGGTCTGATAGCCCTAAGAGTGTTTGGTGAACTCCAGGCACGAAGCGCCTCAATCTGTATTTCTTTTGCGAAAACAGACGAATTTTCCCACCCGTATAAAACAGTGAGCGGAATTAGGTGTAGTTTCAAGTATATATATATATGAGAATAACAGATTTAATATCATATTTTGTGCTTGCAAGCATTTCCCGAACAAAATCTGCAGCAGTTTCATCTTTAATGTGACGTGGATTCACTGATGTTCCCTAATGTTTGATCAGAGCCGCCTTTCCAAAAGACTTATCAACCATTTTATGTTTTTGTCACGTGCTGCACTCTGGTGACAAAACATAAACTGTGTTTAGTGTTTAATTTCTACACCAAGTCACCACTGTCTTTGGTCCGTATCACAGCCTCTGTTATTTTGGTGCGCACAAAGGAAGCATTAAAACTTAGTCCTATTAAAGTCGTCATGTCTGTCTGTCCACATTTAATAACACGAGAACTGTTTTTCGTATTTTATCAAGACTGAAATTGCGAAATTTCTTGTAAAATTTCACGAATACATAATATTTTGGTTAAAATCGGAAAAATAATATTACTACACAAGCTTTACCAAGGCGTTATTTACTTTCATGATATCGCGCGGTTTTACAGTGTTTAAATAAATATAATTCCATCACATCCGTAAGAAATGTATTGTTTTGCCCAAGCCAGTTTTCAGAAAGCCCATGAAACTGGGAAATGCCCATGTGTTTTATATGCATTGTACTGCAGCTACACTACTCCTTGTAATTGTTTAAAATATTTTTTTAACTTTTATATTTATGAACCAATTTGCAAATTTTTTTCAAAAATTTTAATAACATACTTTTTTTTACTAGATTTCGATAAGATTATATAGAAGCCTGTACATCAGTACATTAAACTTTCTTACCCTGAAGTTAAGGCTAAAGCTTTCTTGTAAATTATAATAATCTCTTACAGAAGTGTACCTTTTCTATCGCACACTATACAGTTTGCCAAATTGGGAGGACTCTCCAAAGTTACGCAACGACATCCAATATTTAAAAGACGTGTCAAGATTTTCTTTTCTTTTTGCATTCCTTCTGTGCTTTTTATAGTTCTGTTTACCAACAAGCGTTAAAATTCATTCGTACGCAAGATTTCTACCTTTTGTTGTCATCGTAAATTTGCAGTAACTTTAAGTCTTTCTTGCTCGCTTCAATGCCTCTCTTTGTTCTCTTGTATCACCCCGCCTCCCTTCATTCTCTCACGATATCGATCCATGATCTCTGGTTCCCTTAAAGACACTATCATCCTTTAGACTAACCCGTCATGTTGTCGCGTTTGGTGGAACTAATTAATTTCGTGTGTCTGTCATTAACATTATATTATGTAATTGTAATAATCTAGTGCCTAAATTAGGTTCCTCAACCTGTTTCAAACTTCAGCTCCATCTTTGAAAAATATATAATATTATATTTATTATATAATAATATCTAGTCTGCTAACAGAAAGTAACAAAAGGCTGACAGCATTTCACAATGGGAAGTTTCGTGATATATTTTATTTACCAGATGTTTCTTGGATGATAAATTTATTGATCACAAAATGGGTGGTGGGAGTTTTAGCACGCATGCGTAGAATATAAATGTACTCAACATGTCAGATTTCTTGAATGGAAGTTTCTATAACATAGATTTTGGCTTAGTTGGAACATGCGTTTTTATAATATACTTTTTACAACTTTTGTAATGACTTTATGACTTTTTGTCATATTGAATAGAATATTCCCAAACCACCGCACGCCCATTCATTTAGTGTAAAGTACACATTGTGATGCGGATTGGTCGTGTAAATTTTTCCGTTTACGTTAAGGAGAATGCTTGCGAAAATTAAATAATGAGAAGGGATTGCTTAGCTTCAAGACCGAAGATTGCTGGACCTCTTTGCTTTCTTAAAAGAAACCTCCATATAACCGACGAATGAGCAATTATATATAGTATTTGACTCAACTTGCTTCAGTCTGTTATACATAGGAATATTTTACGGAGTTTTACAAAAAATTAGCAAGTATATTTGAAAGTTACTGGTTGCCAAATATTCTCTGATTTCCCTTCAGAATTCCAATAATTTTTCTCTTTCCCTTTAAGCGCCTCGGTGCTTGAAGATAAAAGCAAATGAATGAGGTATTTTTATTATCTCAGTAATTAACCAACTTGATGCACAAAATTTTTGTTTTACAATAAGTTTATTTCATGCCTCTTCATGTTTCGAACACATGTGCTCGAAACACGTAGGGGCATTAAATAAACTTATTGTAAAACAAAAATTTTGTGCATCAAGTTGGTTAGTTACTGAGATAAATATATTGAGATGCACGGTCAGCAAAACATAAAAAATGAGGTATTTTTAGTCACGTTCAGTGTGACGAAGTCACCAACAGGCTTCACAAAGTACATGACTATTTCTTCTCAAATATAATGCGGCTTATGGAATATGTAATTGTGTTTGTAATTAATTTAAATGTAAGGAACTAGAACACTGACATTTATTTCAAAGTCTGATGTTGATTTTAGAGTAGATTTCCATCAAATTAGGCCTGTATTGAACAAATGATTTTATTTCATTGAATAGACGTATTTACCCACTTGAATTGAAATAAGATAGGTCTTTTTGTTATATTTCTTATAAAAATATATGAACCCACTCTATTTTTTACACCATATTATTGATAACTTGTTACAATGGCAGGGGGAATAAGAGTGTAGGTCTGTAACATGTGAGAAATGCAAATTTCTCTTTTCTATTGCTCATAAGAAATATTAAGTTATTCAGTGTTGTTGCCAACATCAACATAACCACGACCATTCAAACATTTTCATAAACTGCGTAAGGGATTTTGGATGTTATCTGAATAATTTCTTGTCACCTGTCTCGTAATTATATAGGTAAACTTCTCTTTTTCCATTTGAGAATAATTCCTACTTTAAAACACATGTACTGTGACTCTGAAAGAAAAAGGCTAAAATGTCTGAGGCCTATAAAAGGCACATCTTTTCGTTTGTGATGTAATACGACCATCCTTCTTCGTTTCGTGCACCATCATGTTGAACTTCATAGGAGATTTGACTTTCGTAATTACTTTAAATTAATTAAGACATTACTAAATTATTATACCAACTAATGCACAAATATAAAATTTATAAAATTTACACATTAAAACACTAAAAACGCTCCGACATGTTTCGGTCCTAGGACCATCATCAGTGAGCCGTATCGTCCTTGCTAAAGTCACACTTTAATAAGTCACATTAATTTCGCTGTACCAGTTGGGTGTTGTGGCAGCATGCCGTGTAGTGTAATGTTATGTTGCGAAGAGTGCCCTGCTACGGATGTGCATTCTGTGCTTCGTTGTAACTCAACAACATGCACGGTGTAACAACGAAAATAATTAAGACATAAAATGAAGTTAGTATATTTCCTTACACACAAGTTAAACTCCGGTTCAGTAAAATAGACGCACGCACGCACACACATATATATATATATATATGTATATTTGAAGCACAAAGGAATGTTTCACCTAAAGATTCTGGATTATTAATTTTAATTATGATCTTATTTGTAAATAGTGATGTGTTCTTCCAAGTTACGGAACCGTATTGTCTGGTAGTTACCAATACGGGGAAAAAAGAACACGGTTTACTACTTGCCTGCAGCTTCGAAATGGATTGTCACCTTATATCTCATATTGATATGTAGTAAAATACTTCGTACAAAAATGTTGTGGCATTCTTTGTTTGTTTTTCATTTTAGCTGCCTTTTGTTTGAGCTCGCGTGTATAAAGAGTGGTTAGGGCTTCAGCGGGTTAAGGATCTTCGAAACAGAACATGATCCTCTAAAGGAAATAAAGAGCAATGATAGAACGAGGACAAATGCCGACCGGTGGTGGCTATGGTTAAAGTTTCAATTTAGGAGGTCAACAAATCGAATCACTTGGCGATCAATCTTACGGGACGCCTTGGGGGTTTGCCAATCACACCAGCATCCTGCGCACAAACTGATCGCTGCGGAACAAACACACAACAACTTCTATGGCACCCTCTGTTAGCCTAATGCATCTCGCACACAACGGGCTGGAACTTTGTCGTTGGTGAGGTTGTGAATAAGACCTTCAGTAAGAAAAGGGATACCAGGGAATAAGGTCTTAAAACTTGTTCTTTTTATTTTGTCACAATTTTACTTTCCTTTAGTGTCTAAACTGGTGTTTAATTCCGTGCAAATTCAGTAAATTTGTAATTCACCAAACTTAAATGAGAATTTGAATGAAGACATCACGAAGTGCTTGAATACGTGCTTTAAAATTAATTTGTACGTCAGCACAACTCTTTTTATTACACAGGGTAATATGTAGGTTACATGTTTCGACCAATAAATCGTCATGTTATGTTATGTTATGTTATCTTATGTTCGCAGCATAAAATTACACAACATGGCATTCTGCCACAACAACACCCAACTTGTACAACGAAATCAATCTGTGACTATCTCTAGTGTGACTTCAGCAAGGAATATATAGCTCCCTGATGATGGTATTAGGACCGAAACATGTCGGAGTGTTTTTAATGTTTTAATGTGTAAATTTTATAAATTTTTTGCACGTGCAGTGGTTGGTGTGATAATTAACTCAACAACATGCACGTTATAACAATGAAAAGGTATTACATTATTTAATGAGAATATTATAATCAATTATGTCGCTGCTTCAGGTACTTCAAGCATACCAGTGGTGTATATGCATCAGAAACATAAAGGGATTAAAAATGTTTGTAAAATAAAACGTGTTGATAGGCCTATGTGCACTGTTTTCTCTAAAGGCAGTTTCCGCAATGAATGTCATATTACCTGCTCCTGCTAAGACAGTTCTAATCCTTATCTTGCCATACTGCCCCACAGCCAGCCAGCAACAAGCCTATAAGGCATCGCTCCTTTCAAGAAGGCTATGTCCTCTATCCTATGTAATTCTGACAACCTGCTATGTCAAAATATATTTAAAACCTTAAATACTGTTTCTTGGGATGTAACGCCAAGCAGTCTGATAGAGATTTACTGATGTTTTAAAGGAACTTGCTGCCCCATTCTTCCTGGGTAGACAGAAAGTGAAAGATATAAAACAATTTAATCGTATGGAATAAATTTCTATTCAAATTTATCACTTAATAGAAATGAAACGTCGCAATTGGCAACTTCGAATAGCGAGACTCGATTTCCTCGCGAAGCAAATTACTGGGACGGAAATTAACCAATAATCGAAAAATTTTCGCGCTACCAGAAACTCTGTGTCAGTAATAAATAGTTACGTCCATTAGCCAAGGTAGCCATTGTTGTAAGATCTATTTTGCTGTTACGTCTAAGTTCCGGATTGGTAGTGATTGTACGAGTCTTGGAAATTGTTTGGATCTGTAGGGACCAGACTGCACCGCAACACATTCGCTTCCCACTCATTTCCTGTGTAATGAATTACGTACTTTTGGTTAGTATGTTTTATTACGCAGGGTTTCTTCCGTCCTGACACAGTTTTGTGTCTATTCACACTAAAGTATGCACGGAAAATCACTAAATGCTTCGGCCCTTAGGACCATCTTCGGACTTACCGTACACTAATGACAAACTGCAGTGCACCTGCAGTACACTGCTGTGTTGTAGCTTCACCCACAATTCCTTTGGTATTTCTGTAAGACATCTTTTATTTCATCCACTTGTCCTCCCCTAATCCTTTTAAGTGATCCCTTCCCTTCGGATTTTCTGATTAAAAATCATTATGCATTTGTAGTCTACCCGTGCGTGCCACATGCCCTTCCCATCTGCTAATGGTCTTCATGTGAAGGTATAAGTTAGGCAGCTTTGCCGAAACTGACAGGATTTTCTTGTTTCTTTGTGTACTTTTCTACTTTGTAACACACTACACTGGTATAGAATACCTCGTGATCCATTACTGGCAGACATTTATTATACAGTATGAGCAAAAATTAATACCTTCAAAAATTTATTAATCAGTAACATAATATTATGTGGACATCTAGTATGAACCAAAAAGTAGCTACCCTTAAAACTTTTTCCAGATTTTGGCGCTTGAAAGTTGTGTGCTTTAACAACACCAGGAGGCAACAGTTACCGAGTAATAAATGTTTGTATGTTTTCAATTCCTTTTAATCAACCTGTTATTTCTAACTGCCTTCTGGTATTTTAACAATGCTCCTTCCAGTCTTCAACGATATTCAGCATAATTTCTTAATTTTGTACACAGGCGTATAATCCAAGGCGTCTCAGTATGGTTTATAAATGCACACATACTTGAAATACAAGACTTTGCAGTACATACGGACATCCTTCTTGGTATATTAACACTTTACATATACCTATACGTGCAATACAAAATGTTCCAGCATATGATGATATTATTTATAATTTATGAACGTTCTTCACAGCCTTATATTACAATATGTAACAACTTTCAGTGACAGTCATTACAGCTTTATATGCCGAATGTAGACTTAGAATGAAGTGTGGTTCATTATTTACTGATATCACTAATATTTCATAGGGTTTTCAATAGTGTACAATAGATTTTCATTGCTCTTTTAGGTTGTGCTTTATAAGGTCTCCTGCACCATACAAATTACTTGTTGGGGTCGGATGTAAAGTCCGGTTAAAGATAAAGTTCAGCTAAACTTCATGCATTCGTATACATCTGTTAAGTCGAAATTCACCACAACATGACTGTCGGTTAAGATTAAACATTCACTTGTGCCATATAGTGTGGATATGTTGCTGCTCAGTATGTCTGAGAATCATAATTTTCGGACAATTCTTATTTAAGTTCCCCAAAGTCGAATTTGAAAAATACTGTTCTAATAGTCATACGCTGATACTGGTCAGAGAGCGACGTACACACACACACACACACACTGTATTACCTCTGTCACGACTTCATTTTCTATGTTTTGAAAATAGCACCTAACAACGCATAATTATTTCGCTTTTGCTTTATTGTTTACAATATATATATATATATATATAAATATAACAAATCATATACCTCTTTTCGTTTGTTAATAGCTTTTGCCAATTATGATTATGATTACGGGATATGATTTCGCTTTCAGAGTCCCAGAACTTTAAATGTTTATATAGGCAATGGCACTTCTACTCGAGGACCGAGAAGCGACCCTTTGTTTCGTTTTCACTGTTCATAACTCCATTCTTCATAGTACTGTTTGTGTTGTAATACTGTGCATTTGTGTGGATTATGGACATGACGGTCTTTGTGTACAGACCTCTGTTTGCACAGATGGACTGACAGAAACAAACCAGTAACTCAGTCTCTGGGGAGTTGCCTGTTTATCGGCGCTATCACAATTTGCATGACTTTGTTGGAGAGCAGGATACTGAAGAGAATATTTGGACCTGAGAAAGGAAGTAACGGGAGGAAACAGAAAGGGGCATAATGAGGAGCACCGTAATTTAGATTGTTTAAATATTTTGGGGTGATTAATTAACGTGGATGGGTTGTATGTGTACATACCACTTGCTTACGTGTATGTGTGTGTGTGTGTGTGTGTGTGTGTGTGTGTGTG
>Ga0131853_10027569_pt1 | contig 10189 bp, 4 predicted proteins | sample TergutLab28metaG_FD_92764 | JGI IMG/M metagenome (GOLD analysis project Ga0131853, IMG submission 92764) | Labiotermes labralis P1 segment gut microbial communities from Petit-Saut dam, French Guiana - Lab288 P1 (version 2) (version 2) | ecosystem: Host-associated > Arthropoda: Insects >... | reverse complement strand
TGAGTGGACCCCGTTCCAGACCCACTACTACTCAGAAAATCTGGTAGCGCCGGGGATCGAACCCGGGACCTCTGTATCTGTAGCCAGAAACTCTGACCACTAGACCACAGAGGCGGTCACGTATAATTACAGGTGACGGAATGTGGGTCTATGGTTATGACGCCGAAATTATGTAAATGTCAACGGTATGTAACTCCTCGTTCTCGTGTCCACATAACAGTGCGCACGTAGCCAAAGGCAAAGAAATTACGAGAGTCCTGCGCATCACAAGGAACCTATGGCTGTTATTCAGAATTTTTTTTTGCAGGTGCTGAGACGTTCATGTGACATGGTGGGGCGTAAATGGTCGTAAAGCAAAAGAGGCAAAGTTGTCACAGCGCCTAATTAGGGCATAACATCAAGAATACATAAGGGAAGAGCGAAGGCTTTTTTTTGTTTCCCATGGCGCAACAGCCCCTTGTAGGCCAGGACCTCCTCATTACAGCGGCTTTATGATCACACTCAGACACACCACACTCCGTACGACTCCTCTGGACGAGTGATCGGCCCGACGCAGAGAGCTCTACCTCACAACACACAACACTCACAACAGACAGACATCCATGCCGCCGGTGGAATTCGAAACCGCAATACCAGCAAGCGATAGGCCGCAGCCCCACGCCCTTCCGCGCAAAGAGTGGACGAATAGCGCCACGAATTCCCAAGTTCGACAACAGATGGAGGTAAGTGAGGAGTGTGCCTCCGACAAAAGCCTCACAATCTATCGACTAGAAATAAGGATGGGACCAGAGAAAGCATGGACATAGTGGTAGAGATAGAAATCTCTTGCCCCTCCCAGAAATCGAACCCTGGCCATCCGGCCCGTATCCGATCACTGTACTGACTGAGAAATGGAAATCTGACGAGTGGCAACTTGGCCATGATAACGCACCTGTCCACTAGTCCAGCTCGTGCGACTGTGTTTGGCCAACGCAGTGAGTCAGCTGCCTACCGATCATGCAATTTTTTTTGTTTCCTGCACATTAGAAGGACCTTGAAAGGAGAAATACTTCATGGTGTGGCAAGAACTGAACACAGCGCAGAGGAGCAGCTGTTGATGATTCAAAAAGGTGAGTTTGAGGTGTGTTTCCTGAACTGACAGAAATCATCTGAAGGACATTACCTTCGATACGATCACCTACCGTAACACTATTAATCACATCTGTACTCGTTGATCAGCACGCAAAGCCTTAGGGGCCGTTATTTCAAACGAAACCGAATTTTTCCACGCTATAGGCGGTAAGGTGGCTACTAACTTGTCTTACCTGGTCACCTAGAGAGTTACGCTAGCGGGAAAGAAAGTTCCTGCTAGGACAGCACATGCCAAGTAGGTCGTAGGGTAACCCTGGTCATTCAGCTTGGGGATTAGGCGTGAGACAGTCAACCAACCCTCTGCACAATGACACAAGGATCTGTTAACGAGGATAAAACCACCGGAATGTGAAGCTGGCCATTCACCTCAAAAGAGTGACAGGGTTAAGAATGAGTACGCGTTCTTAAGGCGTGCAGCATAGACATGGCAACTTTTGAAAGTTAAAGAGATCCCATACAAGTTCTTTTCACTAACTGAACACCCTTTCTTCCAACCGTAAGAGCAACAGTGGTCACGCACGAAGCATCGACATGAAACATAAAAATTTCTACAACCTCTAGATGCTTAATTAGTCTAGAGTTACGTTAATCCGTCGAAAACCAACATATGCACAATATTCTGAATTTCCATTAGAATACTGCCGGAAGCCATACTGTTGCAACGCTGAAAGCCAACAGTTAGCGCGTGAAGGTACTCTGTGTGGCCTTCTGCCACTGCGACGTTCGTCAGCCGTGTTTCATTCAGTGGCGTAGGTACGCTTTTTTTTGGCGCCCGGGGGGATTTCACAACGGATGCCCCTAACGGCAATTATGAATATAAAAAAGTCACCATAATTTACTGATATTTCTTTTATGTAACTTTATGATTTAATATCTTTTGACTGTAGAAAATATATATTTTTTTAAATCTAAAATATTCATTCCGCCGCCCCTCGGACCCTGCCGCGTGCGGAGGCTGCACGACTCCCTCTTCCCCCCTCCAGCTACGCCACTGCTGTCACCCTGTCGATGTACCAGGTGTTGCACTGACTTTCGTTAGCAACCGTCCGTGTCTCATTCTATCCATGTTCAGGTACTGGGTGTGTAGACCAGCCGTACTGTACCTGGGGTGGTGGTCTGTGGATAGACTACGAGTCCGTGAACTTCGATGGAAGGAAAAATTACATTTGTATTTTCAGTAACCTCTACCCGAAATTCAGTGTTTTATGGAATAATGAATGTAGGCCACAAAAACAATTCATGGCCTCTGGACTCCCAAAAGTTTTAAATTCAATAAATCTCATTCACGGAACGAACTATGTAAAGTTCAATGAATCTCACTCTCTAACATTATTTGGCCTAAGAAAGGGAAACCAAAATACAATTTTCGCACTTAAACGTCTTTTAAGAAAAACTAAATTAACTTTAAACTGGTCTATCATGTAAATTTGTCTTGTTATTGATTTAATGGATTAGTAAAGAGGTACATATATTACATTACATATTTGTTATTTTTAATATTTGAAAACTGTATTTGAGCAAAACTGCTTTCTTTATAAAACAATCTCTACTAGAGACTGTAACACACAGGTGAAGATTCTACATCTATGTACTTTATTTTATGCATTTTTCTGCGAGAGGTGCGTAGGTTTCAATAGACTTTCCAAGGGATCAATTGCACACAGAATGTTCGGTACCGCTGGCGCAGTCGTTCGCCCACCGCCCGTCTACGCTTGTGGACTTCTATCACGCTCACTTCTCGTCCCACTCCATTCGTCTCTCATTTATTGCTCTGACGTTCACAGTCTCCATCTCTTTCTCATGCTATCTGTCTCTGTTACACTATGCGGTCGTTCGATTGTCTCCATCTCTCTCTATCTCACAGACAAACACACACAAGCTGTCTCTGTCAAGATTCATGACCTGCCCCAAGTGCATTGCTTACGTACATAAATACATACGTAGGACGTACAGTCATGCGGCTCTACAGGATGCACCAAAAATAAATCCCACACAGGCCATAAATTCTTTCCGAACAAAAGGAACTTGAAAATAACGCTGCTACGTTCCACTTAGGATTCTGTTCAGAGTGACTGAAAACACGTTTCACGGTTCTCTTTGCTGTCAATGGCAACTCTCCAAAGGGGAAAGGAAAACCAACTGCGTCGTTCTATTTCGTATCACTGGCGTTTTCCTTGTAGAGAGAAGAAAACACACACATTCCACCCACCATTCCGTTTCTTGATTTAGCAAAGACGGAACAAACATGTTACTTCCCAAACATTTCCTTTGCTATCTTGCACATATCTGACAGGCTTCACGTTCATTCATTGCATACATAAACGTACTGCTGATAAGGCACACTACAGATGGCAGTGAAGTCAAGACTCCGTTTTTAGTGTACAGTATTTCGTTCAAGTTAGTCGCGCTGACTTCTCAAAGCGGAGATTCGGGTTCGATCCTGGAGATTTCACGTGATATTCGCGACATATGCAATGGTATTCCAGTAGGTCTACTCGAAGTCCCTTCAGTTTTTCCTTGCCAGTGATATTCAACCATTGCTCCGTCAGGTACGAGGGCTTTCACCATACGATAAATTATCATCCCATCGGTCTTTTAAGTTAGTGGCTTCATCTCTGATATGGAGTTAGCCTCACATTCCTAATCTCTGACCCGGATCTTGTCTCATATCTGACTCTGAACATGTCTCATCTCCAGTGGCGTACCGGGGGGGGGGTTTCAACTCCCCCGAAATTCCTAAGGCCCTCCAAAATCGTGCCAAACTCAACCCGATTGTGAAAACTGTTAAAAATTGCTGAATTTAAGACGCCAACACACCAAGATGTTCGGCAAAAAGGCAGTAAAATTCTAAAACTTCCTAGGTTCGCAATTGTTTTACATTAGTAATGACAAATTAGTAATGACAAATAAATGGCTTGTCATCATAAACAGTCTTAAAGTACTAAAAATTAATAATATTTTACTATATGAAATGAAATTTCTTGTACGAAATTACAGCTGCCTCCAGAACCACTGACTAGGGGGCTACCGCCCCCAGATCCCTGTCCTCTGTCCTCAACTGAATTTTTTGACCCCCCCCCCGAACAAAATTCCTGGATACGCCACTGGTTTCGCTTTGTCTTCTTCTCCCTCTTGCCATATACCCATTTGATCTGCAGCTACTGCACAAACAGGTTACCTTGTGAAGAGAACCCTTCACTAGGAGGCTACCGCCCCCAGATCCCCGTTCTCTCTGTCCTCTGTCCTCAACTGAATTTGTTGAACCCCCCGAAAAACATTCCTGGGTACGCCACTGCTCATCTCTGACCCTGGGCCGAGACTTGCTTGATTACAGATAAAAAAAGTTAAATTTTATAATGGGGAAAAATGTTTTCAGCTATAATTTCAGCAGTTAGTCACACACACTATAGTTTTGCTACGTAGGTCACATATTTTTCCGTACGAAGGTGTTCTTCGAGAAGGATTATAACAATTTGATTTATCTCATATTAAATATGATTGTTATTGTACTAGACAGTTACGAAACGCGGCATCTCACATGAAGGGAAGAAAATCGGGCGACAGAGTTCGGCAGTAGGGTGCTGGAAAACATATTTGGGCCTAGGAGAGAGGAAGCAACAGAATGCATAATGATGAGCTTTGTGACTCGAACTATTCACCATGATCAAATCAAGGAGGATAAAATGGGATGGGCATGCAGCTCGTACAGGGGACAAAAGAAAAGCATACAGGGTTTTGGCAAGGAAAACAGATGGAAAGAGACCAGACACAAGACCTAGGAGTAAATTGAAGTATACTATTACAATTAATCGCAAGAACTAAGATGGGACAGCATGGACTAAATCTAGCTTAGGATACGGAGAAGTGACTAGCTCTTTTGGACATGCTAATGAACCTCAAGGTTCAATAAAGTGCGGGGAATTTCTTGACTAGCTTAGGGGCCATTACATTCCCAAGGAGGACACTTTTCACCACAGCTGGCTTAGAACTAAAATTAAACTAGCCAGCAAACTTTGGAACAAGAAGTTTAAAACACATTGAACATGTCTGGAGATGAAACGTGCGGAAAGGTAGGCGCCGAATCAACACCTCCCATTATGCATTCATGTTCTGCGCTTTGTACACAAGAACTCGCAACAAAATGTACGAACACCACCTTCACTTAGTAGTCGGATTTGAATATCGATCAACGGTCACCAGAGTGCGTCACCGAGTACTTCGGAAGGACATAATGATAGTGGAAGGAAAAGCTGAAAGGTAAATAAAGAGAGAAAACAAATATTATAAATTATATAAATACACATTAAGTAACACGCTCAAGACATCATCACCTTGTGGAAAGAAGTACAAATGAAGAAAAGGGACGATGAAGAAGAACACAAAAATAAATGAAGATGAAAGAGGAACGGAAACGAAACCGAGTTCTGAACAAAGGCACAAACAAGAAGAAGAACATAATGATAGTGGAAGGAAAAACTGAAGGATAAAGAAAGAGAGAAAACAAATATTATAAATTATACAAATACACATTAAGTAACTAAATGGAACAAAAAGGCAAGCGAAATAAAGAATAAATAACAACACGTGACTTCCGACTACATAAATTCAGAGATGAAGATCCCCCCCCCCGTCTACCTGTTTTTGATCCAGACCATTCGTACTGCAACTCAAACGTTTCATAACCACCATTCCGTCATCATGCAGTATACAAACCTGCAATGTAGGAATGTCGGTCTGTCCTAGACGTTCGGTGAACAACGTTTTGCGTCAGACGAGATAAAGCCCAAGTGCATACTAACCACACAACCAATAATTCCTATGGAAATCCAAATTAAAGGCGACTACTTGCCTGCATATAATATAGTTTTTACTAGTATTTTTATGCAGGAAGATCCACACGCACACGCACAATGACACGGAATGCGTGACCAGTTGGATTCAAACGAACTGAAAAACACACGCAATCCAACCAACGTTGCCAGAACCTGACTTACACGGTCAAATCCAAAAATGAACGACAATGTTCACACGCCGGATGATGGGTAACTTTAAGCCGAGCAAAATGGGAAAGACATATTCTTACGGCGTCCGAGATAACAGAACACGCATTTTACAGCTAAATCAGATGCTACAATAAGTCTCCGAAGAATGGCTATGATATGCGTACATTTGTTCGTGAGTGACGCTTTTCTGATATGTGGCGCCGCGTCGCTGAGGAATTCCTCATGGACATTTCGACCCCTAAACATAAGACCACCAACGCTGTCTCGAAACGTCGGACACCAATGACCAGTGACGGCGGAGACCTCAGCGGCATTGCTACGAAAGCCTAACAAGACAGGCAATGTACGTATAACATAACATAACATCGAGGAGCGTTCGTGTAACCATTGTGGCAGTGGAAATCAGTAAGTATTACATATTCTGAGTGCGTGTTTGTAGCCTGAGTTATCCAGCATGAAATGCGCATGCGCCGTATTGTTATCTGTGGCCTGCCTCGCTCTACAATATTCTTCTACATTTTCTCATAAACGGTACCATTTTCGAAAAAAAAAAAAGTTAATGAATGCAAAATGTGTTTTGATTTTCTCTACAACTTTTGTCTGCATCATTTCTCATTCTAAGAATAAATGAGCGAGATATGTTAAAAAAATATATATTGGTCTTCATGTACAGTACCCTTTATTCTTGTCTGAGTTCAATGACACTTGAATTTTCTCGACAGATTTACGAAAAAATCCTCAAATATCAAATTTAATGAAAATCCGTCCAGTACGAGCCGAGTTGTTACATGCGGACGGACGGACAGACATGACGAAGGTAATAGTCGCTCTTCGCAGCTTTGCGAACGCGCCTAAAAACTTGAAAGACACCTGTTAATTTGTTTAACAACATTAAGGAAATGGTTTCCTTACCGGATGTAAAGAGGGCAATAGTTACTGCTTTATGTAATTAAGCAGGAGCTGTAGAATTACTGACGAAATATTTAATGGGTCTATTATACAGATGTAAGTACGGTTCTACGGTATAGTTCTGGTATAATAAGACAACAGTATGAACAGCAAAATAAACACGTTACTACAGTCCAATCTAGATCCCAATCAAGGAGGATTATAAGGACAGAGTATGCGGTACGCAAGGGAGATAAAGGTAGGTAGGTTTTCACCCTTTTTATACGTCACGAAGACCCTTAGGGTGAGTAGAGGTATAGCTCTACTCTTTCTAGGACCTCGGCACTAGATGGGATGGGGGGGGGGTCAGCCCCACGCCCCGGCCGCCTCTACCCCCGGGAAAGACCCGGTACCCATTGTACAGGAGGCTGGGTGGGTCCCAGGGAAAATCTCGTCCCCACCGGTATTCGATCCCGGACCGTCCAGCCCGTAGTCAGTCCATACACCGACTGAGCTACCCGACTCACAGGAAATAAAGGTTAGTGCTGAAAAATTAAAGGAAAAAGAGCACTTTGAAGACCTAGGCACAGATTGGAGAAGAGTGCTAGAACTGATCTTGATGTAAAAGGCGGGGGTGTGATTTTATGTATCAGGCTCAGGACAAGGAGAAGTGACGGGTGTTTATGAAGACGGCAACGAACTTCCGGGTTAAAAAAAGTGTCCTTGCCTCTCTGAGAACCTATTAACTTCTCAAGGATCTCGTTCCAAGGTGTCAGCTGGTAACTTGCAGGTATGTGGCCGGTGGATAATGACAAGATTTAGTAAAGTGTTAGACTTGGAAAAATAAATATTTTCCTCGACGAATAGACAGGATCGTCGATCAAAACTCCGGTGTTGACAATTCTTTACTGTTGTGCCTGCTACATGTTTCGGTACACAAAACCCGTCCCACGCTTCAGTTTAAAAACATACGTAAGACAAAAATACTTGTAAAAACAATTACAAGTATTTATCTCTCACATACGTTTGTAAATTGATGACGACTTTGATATAAGCCGAAACATGTCGCACGAACAATAAAATATTCACAAAATGATAGCTGTGATTGACAATCATTTATATTCATATGATTATTTACGCATCACAAAGGGATGTCTTAACATAAAAACGTTTTGTTTACACCCTGGACGGTAATCGGACGGAAGACAAATGTAAAGATTCTAATTTGTTTTTAATTCACAGACTGGAGATTTCTAGTAGTGATGGATGGAGGACAGGTACTGTACAGGCAGCGAAAGATGTGTGGCCGATGTGCGGAAATGTGCAGTGAGGTCTACAGCACAGATGCTTCCTTTACAGCACAACGTAGAAGGTAAATGGCTGGAGGACAAAGACAAGATTTTTATATGTTTTCAATTACATTAAACAATGACTTAGACGGTAATTACTTTACGGAAGTAACAAACGTGTTCCAGATGTGAATGGCATGTAACAGACTGGCAATGATGGGTGCAGATAGGTGGATATGAGGAATGACGTTTGGAGGGCAAATGTAATTCCCAAAAGAGTTAATTTTTAAGTGAGTAAATTATGATAAACACATAATCAATAATAATAACTTTTATTCAAAGATAAAATTTTATGTGTTTTGAAAAAGGGTCAATGTGAGAAAGAGAGGACTGAAATGGGCAATAGTGCGATAAACACGAATGGGCTGTTAAGCCGGTAGGCGAAACATTTGTTCTTGTAATGCAGCACTGAAAGAGGGTGTTTAATCCGTAAACTGCTGCACCTTCGGGATATTTAAATAGGACATGGGATAGATAGATAGACAGACAGACAGATAGATATAGATAGATACATAGATAGACAGATAGATACAGATAGACAGACAGACAGATAGATAGATAGACAGATGGATATATAGACAGATAGATAGATACATAGATAGACAGATATACAGACAGACATACAGATAGATAGATAGATATATAGACAGATAGATAGATAGATAGATAGATCAGCAATTGGATTCGGGGCCTCTCAGCCCCGATGCACCTAGGCCTTAATACAGGACATGGGATGCTAGAATATTTCAAACGAAGGGCACGAATTTTCGAAGTTTTAATGTGGTCTTAATTTCATGCAGTTATTATTTTGATTTACTGTTGATATGGAACTTCTTAATCAGTAACTCTTCTCACAACAATGACAGTACAACTGGACCGGTTCATATAACACGTGACTGTAAGGTAAAATGCTAGGAGTTGGCTCAGAACACACGAAGAAGAGAAGACTTAGTAATCGTGGCAGAGAGGGGCACACTACATGAGAGTAAAGTGACGACGTATTTAGGTAAAACATTGTCTGAAAGTACGGGGTAAGTTTAAATGGCACAGTTAACGGACGGATGTATTGGCCATGTGAACAGCCTAACTGCGAATGTCCCACGCATGGGGTTGAAATGTGACACACTCCCAACGATTTACAAGGTATGCTCATAGGAAGACCTTGTGCTCACAAATTCAGCATATGAGGCAATATGGACGTACGCAAAAGTTTCGGCCCATGTAGGCCTACCTTTATTCGTACTGGTCCTGAGTTCTCTGACTGACGATATTCATTGTACCGATGTTTCGATTCGTGATATTGATCCTGCGGGTATGGGAAAGCTGTCGGCTGCTACACTTCATTTCCAAGAAAGCCAGCTCACTTCAGGAAACTGTCCAATTACTGAGTCCTGAAACACACGTGTACACACACTTCTGCGTGCTCCAGAACGCACTCCCTTTCTAACCGCAACTCTTCTGCCCTTTATTAAACGTAAAGTTGTCTGTGTGCACGCCGGCAGAGTGGAGGTATAGCTCCACACATTCGTAACCTTTGCATTACATGGAGGTGGGTGATCAGCTTCACGAACCGGTCGATTTGCTCCGCGGAAAAGCTCCCGGTACACAACATCTTCCTACACAAGACACAACAATACGCGGCACAGGAACTTTATCGTTAGGAATCGAAAACGTAGATATTGTGTGTCTGTACACATGTAACATTGGAATTTTTCATTGAAATAATCCTTCCGGCCGCACTGTGGCCCTGGGGTTGTGACACAGCCTATAACAGAAATGAGTACCAGGAATATTTCCTTGGCGGGGGGGGGGGGGGGG
>Ga0131853_10027568_pt1 | contig 10190 bp, 5 predicted proteins | sample TergutLab28metaG_FD_92764 | JGI IMG/M metagenome (GOLD analysis project Ga0131853, IMG submission 92764) | Labiotermes labralis P1 segment gut microbial communities from Petit-Saut dam, French Guiana - Lab288 P1 (version 2) (version 2) | ecosystem: Host-associated > Arthropoda: Insects >... | reverse complement strand
CGCTTCCTAATAACGTTAATTTTATTAGTGAATGTTTTGTCCGAGTTAGTTGGATTTATATTCGGGATGTCCCGCTCGCAGCTGAAGACAGAGGCATAATAGTTGTTTAAATGATTTGCTTTTTCGACGGGATCAATTATGAGCCCTCCATTACCGTCTTTGAGCAACGGAACATTTTCCCTGTTTCCTTTCCTTCTATTTACAAACCTGTAAAACTCCGACCAAGAATTACCTTCATTTTGTAGTATAAAGCTCAAGACGTTATCTAGCGCATTTCTTTTAGCTGACAACAATTTATTGGATAGTCTTTTCAGTTCCGCTTTGTATCCACGCCTAGTTTTCACATATTGTATGCCTTTCTGACCCTTCTTTTTAGACCCTTCACTTCCTTGTTATAAAATTCAGGGTCCGGGTTTTGTTTCAGAATTTTATGTGGAACAAATCGTTCAATACCGTCAAGGACTATGTCCTTGAATTTTATCCATATGTCTTCCACGCAGCTACCACTAGATGCCCATGTTGGTAATTTATCCCAAAGAAAATTCTGTAGTCCTAACACGTAGGTCTTGTGGTATATTGGTATTAAACGTTTCTCATGATTCTCCAGGCCTCTCTCTACCCAAAGGGAAGTCTGCGCCTTTATCTTCAAATATCTACAAAACCGTCGAGAATAAGGCGACCATTTTCGATTTTCTATACCCTTAAAAATAAAAGAAAATTCCCCTTCTAAGAGTCACGAATGAATCGTCTAGAAACGTCTTGCCTTATTTTTGGGAAAAAAAGATGTGTTTTGCACAGCTTCCTATCAAGTAACTTAAATAACATTGAGGAAGACAAAATATCAATTATAATAGAGGGAAAGTCAAATGAAATCTTTAAAAGTGCGATAAAAATTCGCAACACAACTCGATATACTGTAAGTTGACAACAGTGCTACTGGTGATTTGAAGAGTGGTCGACAGGTGGCAGTACGATGCACGAATGCAACACGACGGGGCAGTAGTAGTGTAAAGATGGCGGCCACGTTTGTAACATGGAATTTAGGATTTTCATACGAATCACCCTCCTTTCAATGTATTCGAAACTAAACTGATGAAGAGAGCGATGCCTTTAATTAATATTATTTTAACAATTTTAACAGAATTATGAACACATTTCAAAGAAACATGACCGGATGCAGGAATAAGGTTTTTCTGAAACGTATTTATACTGCCACTAGTCAGATTGACGTTTCTAATGGAAGGACACTGAAAATGTCAAATTACTTTTAAAAATTTTCAGATTATATATGTCGATAGATGAAGGAGCCGATAATATTTTTGATAGGAGCTGTTGTATTCTACTCTGCTATGTCGCTAATGTGGCCAGATTATGTCACGGAAGGTAACCCGACAATTAACGAGCGTCTGTGCAACCAAGTTTGCACGCGTATGACAGATGGACTGAACATTTTGTTTTCCAAGAAACCCGGAGATAAGTTCTTTAAAAAAAGGCTTAGAGGAAGAATGAAATATTTCTGAGAATTTGCTGGAACTGGCCAACTTACTTAAGCTTTCTGCTTACAAAGCAGTTTACATAAAATATTATTAAAATCTTAATCGGAAGAACGCAAACAGAAATAAATGTCTTTTATGGAAATTTAAAAATGAAGTTAATTTAAGAAGAGGAGAGATTATAAATTACTTACTTACTTACTCCACGGTGCAGAGTCCTTCTTGAGAAGCTAAATGGTTTGCAGCTAGTCAAGAAATTCCCCGCATTTCACGGAACCCGAAGGTTCATTACCGCACTCACAAGCTTCCGCCACCCGTCCCTATCCTGGGCCAGCCCAATCCAGTCCATATACCCACATCCCACCTCAATGAGATCCATCCTAATATTGACCACCCATCTACGTCTAGGTCTCCCCTGTGGTCTCCTTCCCACCGGTTTCTCCACCAAGACCCTATACACCCATCTCTCCTCACCCATACGCGCCACATGACCAGCCCATCTCATTCTTCTCGATTTTATCACCCGCACAATATTGGGTGAGCAGTACAAATCATTTAGCTCCTCGTTATGCAATCTCCTCCATTCTCCCGTTACCTCGTCCCTCCTAGGCCCAAATATTCTCCTCAACACCATATTCTCAAACACCCTCAGCTTCCTTTCCTCCCGCAATGTCAGCGACCAAGTTTCACACCCATACAAAACAACAGACAAAATTATAGTTATATATATATTTTTATCTTTAAATTTTTGGATAGCAACCTGCAAGACAAAATGTTCTGCACCGAATGACAGCAGGCAATTCCTATCCTCAAACTGCTCTTAATTTCTTCGGCAATAGAATTTTGATTTGTTAAATTTGTTCCCAAATATTTGAACTCTTCCACACTCTCGAATGTACTATTATCAATCCTCACACAGAGATTATAAATTACCGATAAAAAATAACACATTTTCTTAGAAAGAATAAACCATACCAAAATCTTTAAAAACACAAGCCTGAAAGATGGCAATACATAAATATTAATAGGCTTATACATGAAGTCAAAATTATGAAAACAAATTTTTTTTTTTACTCTTTGTTCATATTTGATAAATGAGTTATATTTTGCAAGTAGAATTGTTTGTAATGAAAAATATTTTCTTGCATTATTTGCAGTAGATTGAGACCCCATTAAAAACCGAGCTTTGCAATTATTTGATTTTGGTTTATTGACCTCTCATTATGGTATTTAGAACCAAACAATTATCACTGGCTAAGAATATAATCGCTGTTGATCACCAGACACAAATGAAGCATATTAAATCAATCTATTGCCAAAACGTCAGGGTTTTCGAATGTTGAAATTATTGGTACATATAGTTACCACAAAAAATTAGTGAGAAAGTAAACATCCGAAAATTAATATTTCACGTGTTTTATTGAGGTAAGAATAATTGTCGCCTATTGTAGAAATAATTTAGAAAGAATTTTAAAGATTTTTCTGTACCTGAAAGGTAGGAGAAAGTTAAAGAGACTGAAGAGAGTAACAGAGATATAAATGGTTGGAGAGTTTGCACTTCTCATCGACGTTTCTTGGTAACTGAACAAAAGAGACGGAATTGGAGCGGTCTTCACCACACATGACGAAGATATTTTCGTAAGAGAAAATATGTAATAGGTGGCGACGACTATATTTTGTATATTATGGTGTGCAGCAGGTGCTTAGGACGATAAGTTAACGTTAGTTCAATCAGTAAATTGAAAAGTCCCGATATTTTATACCTAACTTCTTGAATGCACAGTCGTCCCTGAGAAAAATTCTCAGCTGTTCAATCGAAAGAATGAAAATTACCTGATATTTTGATTCCTGCACATTTGTACCCGAGAACGATTATCAGCTCTCCGATTAAAAAAAATGGAAACTTTCGGATATTTTGATTCCTGCACAGCTATCCCTGAGAACGATTATCAGCTGTCAGATTCAAAAAAACCAAAACGTCATGATATTTTGATTCCTGCAAAGCTGTCCCTGATAAAATTTATCAGCTGTTCAATCGAAAAAATAAAAATTTCCTGATATTTTGATTCCTGCACAGCTGTCCCTGAAAAAAATTATCAGCTGTTCAATCGGAAAAATGAAAACTTCCTGATATTTTGATTCCTGCACATTAGTACCCGAAAACGATTATCAACTCTCCGATTCAAAAAATGGAACTTTCCTGATATTTTGATTCCTGCACAGCTGTCCGTGAGAAAGAGTTTCAGCTGTTCAATCGAAAAAACGAAAAATTCCTGATATTTTGATTCCTGCACATTTTTACCCGTGAACGATTATCAGCTTTCCGATTAAAAAATGGAAACATTCTGATATTGTGATTCTTGCACAGCTGTTTCTGAGAACGATTATCAGCTCTCAGATTCAAAAAAATAAAATATCATGATATTTTGATTCCTGCACAGCTGTCCCTGAGAAAAATTATCAACTGTTCAATCGAAATAATGAAAACTTCCTGATATTTTGATTCCTGCACATTTGTACCCGAGAACGATTATCAACTCTCCGATTCAAAAAATGGAAATTTCCTGATATTTTGATTCCTGCACAGCTGTCCCTGAGAAAGCTTTTCAACCGTTCAATCGAAAAAAAAAATTCTGATATTTTGATTCCTGCACATTTGTACCCGAGAATGATTATCAGCTCTCAGATTAAAAAAACCAAAATATCATGATATTTAGATTCCTGCACAGCTGTCCCTGAGAAAAATTATCAACTGTTCAATCGAAAAAACGAAAACTTCCTGATACTTTGATTCCTGCACATTTGTATCCGAGAACGATTATAAGCTGTCCTATTGAAAAAAAAAACGGGAAATTTCTGATATTTTGATTCCCGCACAGTTGTCCCCGAGAACGATTTTCAGTTGTTTAATCGAAGCGACGAAACGTCTTGATATTCGTATGCAGAAATTGTTGCCTCTCCGAAATATTTTTTCACGTATGAAATATCACGTTTATCGATTTCAGTCCTGGTGCCTTTCAGAATACAGTCATCCATTGAGATGATTCACTCTTCACCGCATTAGTAACTTGAAATATCACTTTTGCTAGGTATTGTGTTCTGTTACTCTTCCTTCAATAAAGCTGTTATTTTTCTAATGACGGAGTGAAGCCATCTCTGTGTATAACCGTTCTATTAAGGGCCATTTCTCCTTTTTCCTGTTACACAGTGAGTTGTTTATTTTGTTTGCTGTTCTTGTGGATGGAAATCTACACATCACCTAACCTTGTAAAGCCTGAGGCTAATCTAAAATATTTTTGATGATATACTTCCCTCTTCACTGAAAATTACTGTCTGAAAATTATAAAGAACAACCTCAATGCTGTTTTTTTTTAAAATACACAGTAATATAGCCTGTTTTGAGAAAAGTAGAAGACACAAAAAAATATTTTGTAGACAAATTTTAGAGTCTTTCAAACGTATCGGATCTGTATTGCCTACCATGTTTTGAGGTTAGGTGTTCCACTGTTAGGTAACAGAAGCTTTGAATGAAGTTTTTGTGTGAAAATCTGCGTGGTGGCTGAATGTTTCTTATTATGAGGTTGGTAGCTCTGAGGGTGACAGACTTAGGTACAGATGAGGCTTTTTTGACGGTCATCCAGAGTGACAGGGCCGGCATAATTAGGTCAATAACTGTCGGAGATAAGAGTAGCGATGTCACGTTCCGTCCGATACTGTCTGCTGATGCACACTGCAATAGTAGGGTGTATTGTAGAATTTCATAATAAAATTTGTTTGATTATTTAACGACGCTGCGAGTAGTGGGAGTATGTGGCGTCTAATGGCACGATAGAAGAGAAATGAAATGAAACAAAATTAGAAGGAAAGAGTTGTGGACGAATTGGAGGAAATTTGCTGAATTTATATGCAGGATCTGAGATAAATTGTGGTGACATCAGTGAAGATAAACTGAGGCCCAAATTTTGAATGGGGGATTTTTTAATGTGATCTCAAAATAAAATATTGATCATTAATTATTATATAATTAGTAAGACGGACAAAAAAGGCAAATGGCAAAAAAGTTAAGCTAACCTCCAACCAAAAATTGGTTCAAATATTATGAATAATTTAGGTGTATTAAATTATTTACTGGCACGTTCTCAAAATAAGCGCTTACAAACTTTTTAAATAAATATAAACACTCCCAAAATTGTCAGAGCAAACAAATAAAGAAGGTAGACAAATAAGAAAATATAAATAACAGGAAAAAACTATTTTGGGAAAAAAAAATCTTAAAAACCTGAAGGAAGTATTGTTTGAGGATTGTTAAAAATGATTTTAAGAAAATGATATGAATATTTAGAGTTTATTAAATATCAGGGGGTGTAGAAAACCAACTAGGTGCTACTTATTATTTTATTGTACTTCTTATAGGCTCAAAATATTTCGGGCACTGCTATGCCCGTCATCAGGAGCTCGCGAATGTAATGTTGATTACCACATTGGTCGTTTCGTTCGTGGCTTGTTATAGGTTGCGAGGTTAGCTTTAGCCTCTAGCCCAGACACCACTCCAGCCTAACCACACCTAACCTCCAACACACAGCAAATCAAGAACCAAACAACCAATGTGATAATCAACATTATAGTCGTAAGCCCCTGATGATGGTCATAGTAATGCCCGAAACATGTTGAGCCTATAAGAAGTACAATAAAATAATAAGTGACATCTAGTTGGCTTTTTATTCTTCAGTTATCACAATGATGCACGGTTCAATATACATCAGATCAGTACATGTATCGTATAGCGATGTTAAGTGAACACTGATCGCACTATAGGGGAAAAAACTATTTTGTTTTGGGACCCACACAAAACACAACCGCACAAATGTAATCGGAACGCAGAAGTTCTGAACGTTAAATCTGACAGTATCTACAGCAACCGCCAGAATTTCCAAAGTACAGTTATAATATTGAAAGTGAAATGTGTCTAAAGTAATTTGCTTATATAAGAGTAGACATGACAGTATTTTAATACATGCACAGTATAGACAGATTCCGAGAATGGGATGCTGAGGAGAATATTTGGGCCTAAGAGGGAGCAAGTAACAGGGGAGTGGAGAATAATACATAATGCGGAGCTTAATGATCTGTACTGCTCACCATATATTTTTCGGGTTATGAAATCGAGAAGATGAGATGGGTGGGGAATGTATCGTGTATGGGGGAGAGGAGAGGCCTACACAAAATTTTGGTAGGTAAACCTGAGGGAAAGAGATAACTTGGAAGACCCAGGCGTAGATGGGAGGATAATATTTAGAGGGATTTTCAGGAAGTGGGATGTTGAGGTATGGACTGGATCGATCTGGCTCAGGATAGGGACAGGTGGTGGGCACTTGTGAATGCGGTAATGAACCTTCGGGCTCCATAAAATGCACTGAATTTCTTGACTAGTTGAGAACCGGTTAGATTCTCAGGAAGGATTCCGCTACATGAAGTATGTAAGTAAGTACAGTATTGAGGAAAAAGAACAGATTCAAAGAAAATATTACATTATACAGCACAATCCTTTATATACAAGTTATTATATTAACTGCGTGTTTATCTACGGGAGAAAAGAATAGAAACACCACCGTCCCCTGAAATTTACATATTGTATTACGTCACAATATAAACACACTGCAACACCCATTTTAATTAATCTTATTGAGCAAAGCAGTTCAGTAACTTTGTTGTGTGCCAGGAACAGACCCTTTAGGGCATATGGCAGTTGAACCCGATATAAGCGGAAAGTTAACGCACCTGAAAAACAACACGTTGAAAGAAAGGAACGTGACTCGCCAAGGCATACAGACAGCCGTGAGAGTCTGGGCCTTACTTCGATATACAATTTATTTATTACTTTAAATTCCCACCAGGTTCTTCCATTTCTGGCAAATTACGGGTTTCATACTGTCAACTACATTTGTCCATGCTTCTATAGGGGTGCCGATAAGTCCTTAGCCCGATCAGGACGGAAACAAGCTAATGTTTCTGTCAGAATGGCGTGAATTTCCTTCGGCGCCTTGCCTTGCGAGGGTGGGGGGGGATTGATGACAGCTCGCGTCTCGATGTTGTTGAAATCGCGCGCGTCCCTGACATGCTTCCGAGCTTGTTTCCTACCTGGTCGGGCTAAGGAATTATCAGCACTCCAGTATTTGGCTATTTGTAATTTGCTCCTACCTGATTGTCTCCACGTCTTCCCTCGCAACAAAGACGAATATATTTTTCTGCCACTCTCCTTACAGTACATCGATTAATCAAAGCAGAGTGTTTACTAGTCCCTTAGAACAAACAGCGAATTTCGCACCCGCGTCTTTTTTGTTTCGTGTGATTTACAATATTTTCACCGATTATGCGTAACCATATTTTATAAAACAAAAAACAAAAGATTTGTGTTTGCAATGGGACAAAAATATCTTGTCGGTGAATATAAATGAAGTTATTAGGGTAATTTAGACGTGTTTCAAATTTCAAATTGTAAAGTATAAATCAGTATTGTGTTTCAAATTGTAAAGTAAAAGTCAATGTTGTGTTTCAAATTGTAAAGTAAAAAAATCAATGTTGTGTTTCAAATTGTAAAGTATAAATCAATATCGTGTTCCAAATTGTAATGTTTAAATCAATATCGCGTTTCAAATTGTAAAGTATAAATCAATATTGTGTTTCAAATAGTAAAGTATAAATCAGTATTGTGTTTCAAATTGTAAAGTATAAATCAATATCGTGTTTCAAATTCTAAAATATAAATCAATATTGTGTTTCAAATTGTATAGTAAAAATCGATATCGTTTTTCAAATTTTAAAGTGAAAAATTAATATCTTGTTTCAAATTATAATGTATAAATCAATATCGCGTTTCAAATTGTAAAATATAAATCAATATCGTGTTTCAAATAATGAAATGGAGCAAAATAAATGAAATGAGGAAGGAAATAAGGAACTTACGAATAAGGCAACAATAAGAATATAACACTTGTTTGTATGGAAACAAAAAAACGCATTCCCTTTGACACTGCCTGTTACTTTCAACAATATGACAACACTGAGTGTTGTCATGGGAAAGCAACAATGGGTTCCCTTTGGACTGTTGTCCAGCCACAAAACATTTCGTGCTATTCTTAATTATATCAAAGGATTCATGTCTAAACGTAAATTTTTTATATTTTTGTCTGATTTGAACCCAAACTGGCGATTATCAATTCTTTTTCCTAAAACCCCAATACCAATTTTACGAAAATCTGCCTAGTCAACTGCGCTGATAATGCGGACAGACAGAAGGACATAATGAAGCAAATAGGATCTTTTAGCTATTTATGTAAAAGCGCCTGTAAACACAGCATGAAATTACCCATAATACTCAACGAATACAATTGGTCTGATTTAATAATAACGGTCAACGAGCAAACACAGAGTGATTTAATTAACTTAAGAGTCAAAGACAGTCATCATTTAACCAATAGGCGTTAGTGAAATGGTATAGTAGTCATGTCATATTGTGACGTTTCTCTCCTACGTTTGTTAAATACTCCCTGAATTCCCTCAGCCTATTCCTTTGTAAACCGCAATCACGTTACTCAGAGTGTTGCCCGACACCATACAAAATACTCAAACGGGTGATATATGTAAAATCAAATTAGCAGTTACATGGATTTTTGAAGATTTACTGTCAATTTTTGAGTCCTAATGCCCAAAGTGGAGGCAAAATTGAGGAACATTTTATTTCTTCGTATGTGGTTGGTCTCTCAAACCATTTCATATTCTTCTTATAAAATTTATGAAACCTTTAGTAAATTTTAAACAGTAATTACCTTTTTTGCAGTAAAAACATTACGTTACATATTTTCGTTGTTACACCGTGCATGTTGTCGAGTTAATCAATTACTATACCAACTACTGCACATATTTGAATATAAAATTTATAAAATTTGCACATTAAAGCATTGAAACGCTCCGACATATTTCGGTCCTAGGACCATCATCATTACACAACACGGTAAGAATAAATCTCACATCGGTCCAAGAAGCTAAATTACTTGTGTACAAGACTATTCTAATATTTATTTTGAAGTTACGTACTTGGTATAATTTATATTACGGGCATGCTGCCACAATACCCAACTGGTACAGCGAAATAAATGTGACTTTTTATAGTGTGACTTTAGCAAGGACGGTATGGCTCCCTGATGATGGTCCTAGGACCGAAACATGTCGGAGCGTTTTAGTGTTTTATTGTGTAAATTTTATAAATTTTATTTACAGCGTGGGGCAAAATAACCTCCGTACATTTTAAGGTGAATAACAAAAAAACTATTCGAAATACAAAACTTTCATTTTTGGATTCTGAAACTACATAATGGTAAGTTTTAAACAACATAGTCACAAAAATAATATCTTGCAAGTGGTGGCCGTTCTTTGCGAGGTGTTTGCGTGCAGAGCGCCTGGGAGACTGCAAAACGGACCGTCTGACAGCCTCGAATTTTTCTGGTGTTCGAGAGGTCCGTGGTCGTCCTCATCTTTTTTCAGACACACTTCCCGTTTCCCTGAAGTTCTTAACCTACAACAGAATGGATTTTCGGTCCGGTACTCGGTCCCGAGGGGGGATTTGGTAGCGAGTACGGAACGCACGCTGCACCGCTACGATAGAGTGACTTTGCGAAATGTAGGTTTCGACGGCAAATG
>Ga0131853_10027567_pt1 | contig 10190 bp, 11 predicted proteins | sample TergutLab28metaG_FD_92764 | JGI IMG/M metagenome (GOLD analysis project Ga0131853, IMG submission 92764) | Labiotermes labralis P1 segment gut microbial communities from Petit-Saut dam, French Guiana - Lab288 P1 (version 2) (version 2) | ecosystem: Host-associated > Arthropoda: Insects >... | reverse complement strand
CATCCACCCACCCACCCACACACACACACACCACACACACACACACACACACACACACACACACATATATATATATATATATAGTTTTGCGTCATAACCACAATAAAACTCTGAAGCACAAACTTCAACTGAATTCGTGCTTCAAGTTGTGTTCCCCATACCGTGCATGTTCTACAATCAATATGCCAGCCAACAAAATCACTGAATAAATTGCAATTCATGACAAGTATAAAACTCCTGCATGTTTCGGCAACAGGGTGCCAACCTCAGGGAGCCTTCTGGAACAGAGGAATAGAAGCCAAACACACCAATCTGGGCACTGTATCGCCCTCACTGGAATGGTTAAAATATTAAAACTCTAAAATGGATTAAGTTGACAGGCATAGAATTAGAGTACTGTGCTGCGTGTGTACTGTAAGTGACACAACATCACTTGTTTTTAATGTCAGAGTATTGGAATTTTATAATTTTATGCTTGTCAACTTCATGTATTTTAGAATATCAGTATTACAGTGAGGGAGATACAGTGCCTAGAGTAGCGTCTTGGACTTGTGTTCCCTTGTTTAATAGATTCCCTCAAGATGGCACCCCGGTGCTGAAACGTGTGGGAACTAGATGGTTATCATAAATTGTACATTATTAAGTGCAATTTTTTGTTCATATATTGGTCATATTTCAAAGTTCAAATTCTGCCTGACAGAGAGTAGGATTGCTTGAACCGGAAGATGAAGGCGCTATCATCAATTGAAACGTCGGTAATGATTTGCCTATCTATACGACATAATATCCCAGAAGACCTGAATTTTCCACACTGCGTATCCGTTATTTAGGACATAACATTAATTTCTTTATTGTTTAGAAAATCATAAAGAAAAGTAAAAAAAATTGGGGAAAATTCGAAGTGGTTTATATTGAAGCATATGTTGCGTACAGTTACCAAATTTTTTTAAAGATAACTAATTTTATGGACAAGCATTTTCCAGCGAACTGAATTTTGTCACACGGAACGTATGGTTGCTGCGGTTACAGTCGAACCCGGTTATAACGACATCGGTTTGCGCAGCACCTCGTCTATAGCGTCAGATATTCTGTGGTACCAGTTAATTCCTCACTGTTAAATACTGCATCATATTCCTGGCTTTAAAAAAACTCTTTTTGTCATAATAATAATAATAATAATCATCATACATCTTTCATGGAGTTGGGCCACTTGTTAACCCGTTCCGGTCTCACGTATCCAGAAGTCTCTTCGAAGGTCTTCCATGATTCCTTCTGCCAATTGGGGAGTAGTTTTTCATTACCCTGGGTAATATATTTCGAGGCATTCTATTTACAACTATACTGGTTATAAGGGGTAGTGATGCGTAATACTATAGCCTACCCAACAGTCATCCTCACCTTCTCGTGGTACACCCTGTTCCCAAAAACGAGGAAATGACCACCGAGTCACAGCAGTATAACTATTTCACCAGGAATGGAGGAAATGCCATCCCTAAACATGCCGGTCCAGAGGCTAAAGGTAGCAATCCTGCCATTGGACTTAACTCTGCTCTGGGCCCGTAACCCATTCAGGGTAAATTTCAACCACTGGCAAGTCTCATGGAAAGAAGCCGGACAGATTTTCTTTAAACTCGTTTTGTAACGACACAAAATATTCCTTTTCGTGACGTTATAACCGAGTTTGACTGCACGTGTATATATATATATATAAACTTTCGAACCAGTTACGTTTATTCCACTAAATCTTTTTTAAATGTCACTCTTTCGCTTTGAGGCCACTCAATCTTCGTACATGTTTTTAATTTTCAGTAAATGATACAAACACGGCGTTCCTGAGATATCTGAACTTAGGCGATGATACTGCATGCATCGCTAAATTTTTATTCTGAAGTTTCCTTAGTAATGATTTATTGCAAATATGGCAAATTTGAGAAAATATGGGATCATAATTAATGGCTTAAATAGATAATAAATCTGTATTATTGTAGATTATGCGTAGTTAAAAATAATTGAATTAGGTATTTATAAATTCGGGGTTCTTTTCAGATCCTGTAGACATATCAAAATATTTAAAGCGGTTTAGTATCCATAAGTTCTACGCTCAGATTTTTGTTTTTACATTTCTTTTCATTTCCAAAACAACAAACAAATTCTCCTGTGGGATTTATGGTGGACAGAGTGGCAGTGGGACAGATGCTGTCTCCGAATACTTCGATTTTCCACTGTCATTATCATTCCGCCAATGTTGCGTGCCCATCCATTCATCTAGTAACTACGCTATATAAATAACGTTGGAAATTTACAGCGCCCTGAAATTACCCACCGGAAAATAACAAATAATTAGTTTGGCCCTACACAGCTTATACTAATATTTTCTTTAATGCATTTTAGCATTTGAAATTCCACACCGCATAAAATATCAATGCTGTGGTGGCGATGTCAAGTCCCTTCAAAGCCTGTTATGTCTCATCGTCGTTTGTTACTGAGTGACTCTTTGTGTGCGTGTGTGTGTGTGTGTGTGTGTGTGTGTCTGTGTGTGTGTGTGTGTGTGTGTGAGCGAGTGTGTGAGGGTGTGTTTATGAGTTTGTGTGTGTGAGTGTGTGTGTGTGTGTGCGTGAGTATGTGTGTGAGTGTGAGTGTGTGTGTTGAGTGTGTGTGTGTGTGTGCGAGTGTGTGTATGAGTGTGTGTGTGTGTGAGTATGTGTGTGTGAGTGTGAGTGAGTGTGTGTGTGTGAGTGTGAGTGTGTGAGTGTGAGTGTGTGTGTGTGTGTTTTGTTATACGACATAGAAGTTTGTCTAACATGTCAGGGTCCTTACGCTCTTCTGTCTGTTAAACCCCTTGTCTTGGACTTGTTCATGTATTTTATGTATCCGCATGTATCCATCAATACCGACGCACTTTAACGACCTATGCAAACAAGAAACAAATGATTATTAGAAATTTTTTCGTCTTTTATTGTTTCACTCACGGCCTTAATTCAGTTTGGACAGCCCTTCACGTTACTATGAGTCCCATCAGATCGAGTCACTGCTTCATGCCCGCATCGGTAATCCTTGTCTAGCTAAAATTCCGTCTGATTACCCTTCGCGTTTTTTAAATACCTTTGAAGTATTATACTGCTCTTTGTTACTTTACACCCGCAGAAATAATAAAGGTAAATATCGCTTTCGCTTGTATTCAAGCTTCGGTTATTTCACTTCGTAAAGGGCACAAAATCTGACTTTGTTTGTAAATAGTAAATAAAATTACAGAGAACTGGTGGGTGGTAACTGTCGGTTGCGCTTCCGTGTTGAAGGGTTTCATTGTCACATGGTCAGAGTCCAAAGCCTTCCTAGGTCGCACGTGTGTTGCCTCAAATTTAACTGATGTTAAAATAATATCCCTCTAAGCGTAGCGTATGATAGCTTAAGAAGACAACCGAGACATTAATTTTCGCTCTGAATCTCCTATTTTTGTGAAGAACTGTTCATGAAGAAACTGAGATTGTATTGAAGAGAGGCAATGCTTGCTATCATCCGGCTCAGAATCATCTGTCTTCCAGTTTGCCGTCTAAAAATACAAGGAATAAGATAGGCAGAACTCTAATTTTGTTTTTCGTTTTCAATGGGTTTGAAACTTGGGCTCTCACATTGGGTGATGTGTTCGAGAATAGGGTGGTAAGGGAGATATTTTGGGACCAAGAGAGATTAGGCAAGAGGAGAATGAAGACTACATAACGAGGAAATTCATGATTTGTACTCCTCACCAAATAGTATTAGGATGAGTAAATAGGGCAGAATGAAATGGAAGTGTTGCGTGGCGCGTAGAGGGGGACAGGAGAGGTGCATACGGGGTATTTGTGTGGGGATCTGAGGAAAATAGAACACTTGGAAGACCTAAGCGTAGATAGGAGGATAATAATTAAATTAATCTTCAAGAAATGGTATGGGGAAGCATGGATTGGATTTATGTGACTCAGGATATGGGCAGGTGACCGGCTGTTTTGAATGTGGTAATGAACCTTCGGGTTCCATTAAGTGCGGAGGATTTCTTGACTAGCTGAGGGACTTATAGCTTCTAAGGAAGGATTCTGCTCCGCGGAGTTAGTTAGAGCTTTTCCTTAAATAGAGGCCCTGCAGGTTTACCACGTCTGTGTGTGTCGGATGTAAAACATCACAGTTGCATGTCGCTACAGTGTAGTGTTTTTACTCGCAATTCATGTTTCATTGAAACAATGTGGAAATGTTATACCTTATCGTGTTATGGAATATCACCTGCCAAGTCCAGTAGATTTATTGTTTATCGCCATGAAACCAAAGGTTAGAGGAAAATTACCCTTCGCTGAGATCCTATAACAAGCATTCTGATCCGTGTAATTAGTCGGTTTGGTTTAGTTAGTTACTTGCGTAGCTAAGTGTGAGGTTGTGAAGCGAATTCATCTGGCTCAAGCTGTGGCGCGTCGCTGTAAGCGCGGGTTCTAAGTCTTCCAAGAAATTTCGACGAAATCTTGCCGCCATGTAATTTGCGTCTGCATTGTAACGCACTTACTACTCTGCAGGGAGGAAATAGTAGGCTTTATAAACCACCATGTTGTGCCTACCGAGTCGATGCGTGTGTGCCTGCGTGTGTGTGTGTATGTGAGTGTGTGGTGTGTGTGTGTGTGGTTTATGTTGTATGGTGTGTGCATGTCGTGTGTGTGTGTGGGAGTGCATTTGGTGTGTGGCGTGTGTGTGTTTGTGAGTGTGTGTGGTGTATGTGGTGTGTGTGATTATGTGGGTGTGTGTGGTGTATGTGGTGTTTGTGTGTGGTGTGTGTGTGTGGTGTGTGTGTGTGGTGTGTGTGTGTGGTGTGTGTGGTGTGTGGGTGTGTGGTGAGTGTGGGTGTGTGTGTGTGTGTGATATGTATGTGGTGTGTGTGTGTGGGTGTGTCAGTGTGTGTGTGCGGTTTGTGTGCGTCGTATTTGTGTGTGGTTTGTGTGTGTGTGTGTGTGTGGTGTGGTGTGTGTGTTGTGGTGCGTGTTTGTGTTTGTGGTGTGTGTGATGCGTGTATTTTGTGTGAGTGTGTTGGTGTGTGTGGTGTGTGCTGTTTGTGTGGTGTCTGTGTGGTGTGTGGTGTGAGTGGTGTTTGTGTTTGATGTGTGTGAGTGTGTTGTAGGTGTGTGGTGTGTGTGTGTGTAGTGTCTGTGTGTGGGCGTGTGTGTGGTGTGTATGTGTGTGGTGTGAGTGTGTGGTGAGTGTGTTTTTCTGTGTGTGTGTGTTGTGTGTGTGTTTCCCTGTGTGTGTGGTGTGTGTTGTGTTTGTGTGTGCTTTGTTTGTGTGGTTTGTGGTGAGTGTGTGTATGTTGTGTTTGTGTGTGTTTTGTTTTGTGGTGTGTGTTTCTGTGAGTTTGTTTGTGTGTGTTGTTGTGTTTTTGTGTGGTGTGTTTGCTGTGTGTATGTGTGGTGTGTGTGGTGTGAGTGGTGTGTATGATGTGTGTGTATGTTTAGTGTTCATGAGTGTAGTGTGTGTGTATGGTGTGCGTGCGTGCGTGCATTCTGTATATGTGTGAGTGTGTGTGTGCGTGGTGTTTGTGTGTGTGTGTGTGTGGTGTGAGTATGTATGTTGTGTGTGTGATATGTGTGTGTGTCTGTGTGTTTGTTCAAATGGTGTGTGTGTCTTTGTTGTGTGTGGTGTGTGTGAATGTCGTGTGTGGTGTGTGTATGTGTGTGAGTGTGTGTGGTGTGTGTTGTGTGTGTGTGGTGTGTGTGTGTGGTTGTGTGTGTGGCTGTGGGTGTGTGTGATGTGTTTGTGTGTGGTGTGTGTGTGTGTTGTGTGTGTGTAGTGTTTGTGTGGTGTGTGTGTGTGATGCGGGTGTGTGTGGTGTGTTCATTGTGTGTGTGTTTCTGTGTGGTGTGTGGTGTTTGTTTGTGTGTCAATGTGGGTGTGTGTGTGTGTGTGTGTGTGAGGTGTGTGTTTGTAAGTGTGGTTGTGTGTGTTTTTGTGGTGTTTGTATGGTCTATATGTGTGTGTGTGACGTGTGTTTGTGTGTAAGTGTGTGTTTGTTGGTTTGTGTGTATGTTTGTGTGTTAGTGTTTGTGTGGGTGTGTATGTGTGTGTGTTAATGTTTTAGTGTGTTTGTTTGTGTATGTGTGTGTGTTTGTGGGTGGGTGTGTGTGGTGTGTGTGTGTTTGTGTATGTGTGTGTTTGTGTGTTTGAGTGTGTTTATGTTGTGTGTGTGTGGCTGTTTGTGTGTGTTTGTGGGTGTGTGTGTGTGTGTGGTGTGAGTGTGTTTGTGTATGTGTGTGTATGTGTGTTTGTGTGTGTTTATGTTGTGTGTGTGTGTTTTATGTGTGTGTGTGTGGCTGTTTGTTTGTGGCTGTTTGTGTGTGATGTGTGTGTGTGTGTGTGTGAGTGTGTGGGTTTTTTTGTTGTTGTGTTTGTGTTTGATTTTGTGTGGGTGTGTGTGTGTGTGTGGTGTTTGTGTGTGTGTGTGTGATGTGTATATTTGTGTGTGTTTGTTTCTGTGATGTGTGTGTTTGTGTGTGTGTGTGTGTGGTGGTTTGTGTGTGTGTAATGTGTGTATATTGTGTGTTTGTGTGTGTGTGTGGTGTGTGTGTATGGTGTGTTTTTTTGTGGTTGTGTGTGAGTGTTAGTGTGTTTGTGTGTGGTGTGGTGTGGTGCTGGTGGTGGTAGGTGTATGGTTTGTGTGTGATGTGTGTTTGTGTGTTTGAATGTTTGTGTGTGTGTGTTTTTGTATATGTGTGTGGGTGTGGTGTTGTGGTGGTGGTGTGTGTGTATGTAGCGTGTGATGTGTGTGTGTGAGTGTTTGTGTGTGATCGTGTGTGTGTGTTTTTGCGCGCGTGTGGTGTGTATGTTTGGTGTGGTGGTGTGTTGGTTTCTCGTATGGTGTGTTGGGGTGTGTAATGTGTTTATGGTGTTTGTGATGTGTGTGTGCGTGTGTGTACGTTTGTGTAGTGTGTGGTGTTTATCTCTATGTGGCTTGTGTGTGCGTGTGTGTGTGAGTGTGTGCGAGTGTCATGTGTATGTTTGTTGTGGTGGTGTGTTTGTGTGTTAGTTTTTGTGGTGTTTTTTTTGCGTGTGTTTGCTAACTTTAACTCCCCAAGGATGTGCAACTTTTCACGAAATTTAGCACAAATATCATTTGTTACAGAATACCCCTAAAACACAATACTTAATTTCCTGTAATCAGTAAAATCATTACAGTGGGCTCTCGACCTTTGTGGCAGAAGGCGACTCTAATTGCACTTACGTACAGTGGTGCTGATTAGTCCTCAGTCCGACGAGAAAGGAAATAAGCAAGGAAGCATATCAGGGATGTGCGAGATTTCAACAACATCGTTACGCCACCCGTCATCAAGTTTTTTTTCCTGCAAGGCAAAGCGCCGAAGGAAAGTCACTCCATTCTGACAGAAATATTAGCTTTTTTCCTTCATGCTCGGGCTGAGGACATATCAGCACCCCTGTATAATCCCTAAATTGTTCTGCAGTAATACGCGTCGAATAAATATGCGTCTTTTGGCTAAGTGATAGTTTTGTAGAACTTGAAGTGAAGAGATGACAGTCACGGGAAATTTTCTTTTTGACTTTCGGTTCTATGGCGGTAAATAGACATTGTATCTAGGCGGTGAAAGTTGGTAACGGCATATAACCAAGTAATATCTGCGCTTCGCTGTGGAATTTACAGCGTAAGTCACCGGTGACAGAGATGTCGGAAATTTGAAAATATTTTATTATATCTGACCTATACATGCACTCAGACCCCCCAGAATATATAGGTAGGTGAAATTTTCTTGTCAAAAAAAGAAACACTAAGTTGTTGTAATCGAAATGGTAGCGTCAGATATTTGTCTGATTATTAAAGAAATACACTTCCAGTTCTGCTTTTAACGCCTCCACTCCGTTCTACATAATTATATGAAACATTCTACCAAATAATTGCGGGGACCTACCATGAAGATTTTTCTCAAGAAAATATACTCTCTTCTAGCTCTATAGGAACAAACGTGGACAGGATGCACTCGAATCGGCGTCTGCCTGTACTACCCAATTTCAAATGAGCACGTCCTCAATTGGCAACACGTTTATTCAAAACCATTTCACAGTATCTGGAACCGGATGGAAGTACTGGTGACAACTCACCCATTGTATGCCCATTCCATTACCAATGTAACTGGAACTGAACCCTGGTCACAACAGTGTTTAAATAACTCCCGCCAAACAATGCAACACCCTTTGATTTCAAGAGACAGCGTTTTGTCTGCTTATTCCCACTTGACGGTCAACAACAAAGTTGCATTAGCAACCTTTGTGATAATAAATCCAGTAGAGTGCTCTACAATATATTCATACAACATATATTAACGCTTTGGGCACATATCATAAAAATATGTAATATTCTGATGCTTTTGTGTAATTTAACATTTCGATGCTCTATTACAGTCTATTACGTTAAAGAAATGTGTCCATAAATTAGATTTGTTGGTACCTAGAGGAAACAAAACACATGAAATTATGTACGCAGATTTATCTCAATAATTAACCAACTTTATGCACAAAATTTTTGTTTTACAATAAGTTTTATTTCATGCCTCTACATGTTTCCAACACATGTGCTCATCATCAGGAGGTCAAAATTACATTACACAGCCTCTGGTATCATCACACCTATAGGTGGAACTGGAAATGGTATCATTACACACACACACACACACACACACAAACACAATTGTATATATATATATATATATATATGTATATGTATAAGATCTCAATCTCCACAAGTGTGTGTGTGTGTATGTATGTATGTATATATATATATATATTATACATATTTATTTATTTATATTTATATCCTTGTAAAATATACATCCTAAAGACGACCGCATGCCGGGCGAAACGTGTAGGTGTTTAACCTGAGCTGCTTAAATAGATACAGTGTCACATAACAACTACAGTTGTATTACACATTATATCGATCGATTCAGTTTTCATTCCCAACAGCAGGATGCACAACATCAAATATATCTTCATGTGCATATTATCTCAGGCGTTTATAATTTAAATTAACTTTGTGGAATGTAACAAATGAATTTGGATATTGACCCCAATAAATAATAATTGCTAATATTATCATAGTAACCTAGATGTAAGATTGGATGAACGTGTAGAACGTAAGGGGCACAGAAGAATTGCGGGGTCTTTGCACTTTAAAATTGTCATGCTCGTACGCCTCTTGAGAGTAATTCTGAAACGCTGATATTATATGGAGGTCACAAAAATGTTTTGTGAATATACGAACTGAATAGATATTCTTTGTGGAGCTAGTAATAACTTAGTTTTTCGATAAATGGACAATCTCGTTCGACACTAGAACGTTTATTACAATGTACTAAAGTTTCAACCACTTGGCCTCAATCCTCAGACAGAATAAATCAAACCGCAACCTCATACCTTATAGTTTTTTAATATTACGAGTCCGTCTACGCCTAGATTTCCCAGGTTAGCCTTTTCTTTTGCTGAAACTTATGCTCATGAAATTTAGGGGCCACAAACTTAATTATAGGACATTCTGGTTTGTGTGTTACTGAATTTGTCTTAGTTCGGTGTATGCTTAGTGCTTGATATTACATATACGTACAACCTGCAGTATTCAGATGTCACGTACCCCCACAAAGAGCTTAGTAAACTCTGAGAGACCTGGCTTATTCAGTTCGTATTGATCTTGCCAGTCAAGTGACGTCCAGGACTTTGTTTCTATATAGTCTTCAAGGTAGGCACCATCTGCAACTGACTTGCATTTTGCTAGAAGGTGTGTAACGAGCAATTCAACGCGCCTTTAATCAACGTAATTCCGCCGCACAACATGAGAAGACAGCTGAAAGTTCTAATTTTAATAGATATTAGAATTTCACGCTTTAGAGCATCCCTGCTGCCTACGTTCAGAACAGTGAAAAAGTATGCCAATCTCTTTGTTGTAGAATAATTTTGAAAATAAAAAATTCATGAATTTTGAACCTTTCAAAGACGAAGCGCAGACCGCTCTATTTAAAGCCCCAGTCCGTACCGCGCTGTAAACACTTTTCATCTCCGTTATAAAAACCAATCAGTTTATGCTGTAAGTGGCACAAGTCGCTGTTTGTTCTCAGGTAAATACAAAACACATAAATACAGTGTGGGCAGAGCGTACAGTTGTTGAATGTTAAACTGGTGGT
>Ga0131853_10027564_pt1 | contig 10191 bp, 6 predicted proteins | sample TergutLab28metaG_FD_92764 | JGI IMG/M metagenome (GOLD analysis project Ga0131853, IMG submission 92764) | Labiotermes labralis P1 segment gut microbial communities from Petit-Saut dam, French Guiana - Lab288 P1 (version 2) (version 2) | ecosystem: Host-associated > Arthropoda: Insects >... | reverse complement strand
AATTCTTTTGAAACAGTATCAAATTAATTGCTTGTAATTAATTTGATACTGTTTCAAAAGTAGGCTGCGCGCGCAAGCTGTAAGCGGGAACCCATGAAAGCAGGCTTTCATGGGTAGCGGCGGCTTATCCTTACAAAATAGTACCGGTCATGGTACTATTTTGTAAGGATTTAAGTATATATAATTAGCCAATCTTAAACAACTCTTCTCCGTAAGCGCCGCTCTCAGAAAAAAACTTTCCGAATCCTTTGTCTTCTACGCGAACTTTTAAAGTCTCCGAATCCACATAACATAAAGCTATAGAAATATATGTAACCTCCGTAGATAATGGAAGGCCCTTAAGTGGCACACAACCTATATCAGACATATATTCCTCACTATCCCTTTGGTGAAGCTTAACGCTGCACTCTTCGCCAATATCTCTCACTGCAAATTTAAGAGTATTGCCGGCCTGCCACCACAGGTTTCCACGGCGGCTTATAGGCAGAAATTCTTTTTTGCCTTCAACCTCTATTACTATGCCTATATCCTTTTTCGTTTTTAAACTATCTTCAATTTCTACAGCTTTACCCGTTTCAAGCCCAAGCTTCGCAGCGGCTATTATTGCCGCGCCATAAGCATTTACCGCCTTTGGGCTTTTGTGTATGAAGATATTGCTGTCGGGAAACAAATCCTCCATCAGCTCTCTGCTCCAAAGCATTTCAAACCCACCGCCGGTACATAATACAGCGCTTATATCACCAAATTCTATCGCCTTTTTGGAGCGCTTAAACAAACTCTCAAAAAAGCTAACAGTGCCTGTACGAAAAGGCTCTATAATCCCTTTAATCTCATCTTTGCTAAATACATGGCCGAAGGGCGGGTGAACAAAATTATAATAAACCCTTACACCCTTTGCAGTTATGTTTCGCTGAAACAATATATCTTTATTTTGATAAAAAAGAGTGTTTATTTGGGCGGCCGCCCTTTCAACAGTCTCTCCTGTATTTTTTTCATATATTTGAGCAAATTTATCTTTAATTTGCTCATCAACCGCACCTGCGCTCAATTGTTTGTCAAAAAAATATGATAACATATCAGCCTTTATAAGCTCTTTGCCTCCGCTAACCTCATATATGCCGGCGCGAAGTTCCCTCCCTCCAAAATCTACTAAAAGCAAATTCTCTTTATCAGCTTTTCTCTCATGAAAGTGAAACGAGAGAGCACATTCTCTTTGAGGAACAAAACCTATAAGCTTATCTTCGCAGCCCGCTTCCGCAAAAGCCTCCGACAATTCCTGCAAAGCGCTATCTTGTATATAATCAGGAACAGAAACAATAATACCAATTATTTCTGCCTTGGGGTTTATATTTTTAAGGCCTCTGACAAGCTCTTTTATATAAAGCCCCAAAATATACGTATTGGGCCTGAGAGTCTCGCCTACTTGGGTATGAGAATTATTACCCAAATTATTCAAAATATTGTTAAAAGAGATATCCTCTCCTGATTGGTCATTTAAAACAGCATTTTCCCCAAATACCCATTCACCTGAATCCATTGTATATTGAAGGGTGGTTGGCATATTTGCCCTGCCGTAACCTCCTGAGATATCTATGATTTCTGAGGTTTTCCTTCCTGTATCATAATAGCAGATAGAAGAAGCCGAGTCACCCAAATCTATACCAAGTATATACTGTGACTCGGAAACGGTTTTGTTTTTAAATAAATTTAAAAGGTTGGTTTTAAGGTTAATCATGTCTATATAGCTCCATATTTATAGCTCGCTTTAAGGTTTAAGCAATATGTATCTTTCGCTGTAAGTTAATAATCCAAATTGCTCATAATAATACTCACTGGTTTTTACATATCTGAATCCACACTTTTCAATAACTCGTTTTGATTGATTGTTAGAACCCTCGTGCCCGCTGGTTAGTGCCTCAAGCCCAAGTTCATGAAAACAAAACTCTATAACTGCCTTAACCGCTTCTACCATCAGGCCTTGCCCCCAATAAGCCCTTGCCAAAACATACCCTATATCTTTAAGCCTTAAATCAGCATAATCAGGGTCTTCATTAGCCCAAGATTTATGCAGCCCTAATGACCCTATTACTTTGGAGTTTTCTTTATATACAATAGCAAACTCATCTTTAGCCAACATAAAAGACTGCAAAATACCTCGCGAAACATCAACAGACTTGTGATGCTCCCAGCCCGCCATTTCACCAACACCCGGGACAGAAGCATACTCATAAAAATCATTTAAGTCGTTTTCTTGCCAAGCTCGCAGTATCAGCCTGCCTGTTTCGATTCCGGTTTTACTAATATCAATAGAAACATCCATTTTATCTTAAAAGCCCCTTTTCATTTCGCACAAATCACATTAGCCCGCGCAAAAACCACAGCACCTTCTCTGTAACCCTTGCTTAGCACTTTAGTTATTTCACCACGGACAAAACCCTCTTCTTCTTTTGCCATTATTACCTCATGCAAGCGCCCGTTAAACATTTCCCCTATTTCAGGCTCTATGATCTCAATGCCGCAGATTTCCAGTATTTTTTTTATGTTAGCTGCCGCTTCCACTATAAACCTACAACAAGACTTAGCCGCCTCCAGCTCGCTGTCTTTAAGCTTTAGCACAGAGTAACTTATAATCTCCTCAAATGTAACTATTTCAAAAAACAGGCACTCTTTCCTAAATCTAAATTCCATATTTTTGATAGCTTTTATGCCATCGTCCCAAACCTTCTCAGTGGCCCGCAAGCTTTTTTCTTTGGCTTTTTCTATCCGCTGTTTGTAAAACCGATCTGCTTCTTTAAGTGATTTACTAACATCGTCAAAAAAGCTGTAGAAAGTGAGCTTGTACTCGGCAAGGGCATCTTCAATATCTTTATCCGAATCATAGGCTAATGACAGCTCATTATCTGAAAAAGCTTTCATATTTTCCAAATATTCTCCGTACATTTCATTCATAGAGCTCATCTTCATAGAAAGAGTTTCATGTATACCTAAAACTACTTGGTATACACCGGAATCATCTTTACAAAGCTCCATATTTTGGCCTATGCCGCTAAGTGCAAAAGCAAACTCTGAAGTAATTCCACCGGCTAATGTTTCGGTACGTAAAAGGCTTTCCTCCTTAGCCTTAACCATCGACTGAGACTGTTGGGGCCTCTCATTGCAAAGCTCCCTCCAGTACGCCCTGACCCCTTCATCATAATCATCAAGAACAAATACATACTCACACACAAACTTGTCCAAGTTAACTGCAAGTGCATCTTTTGAATTTAAAAACACCAAAACCCTGCCCATAAACTTGTAAAAATCGTCACCTTCAGCATCAATTTCTTGGTTTGCCTGGTTATGTAGGGCCTCAATGTGATTAATATCAGAACCTAAGCGCTCATACTCGGAGCGAATCATATCCAAAACCCTGTTAACCGGGCCGTAGCCTTCGCTCCTGGCCTCCAACTCAGGTGCCTGCACTTTTACAATTACGCCCAGTATATCATATTCCTGCTTTATGCGCTCAAAATTTAATTTTGCCGTAACCCGCGCATTCTCACTTGAAACTTTTACTTGGCCCGTAAAGGTTTTGTAGGTCTCAAAAAAATCTTCTGAAAACTCACGCATTATATCAGCTTTTATATCCTCTAAAACCTCTGAAGCTTTAGCGGTAGCCAAGTTCCACATATGAACTGTGTAGTTCGGTGCAATACTTTCTAAAACTTTAGAAAACTTCTTTAAGATAATTTCCCTAATTTTATTTGAAAAATTAAGTAAATATTCATCACTCTGTCCGGTTTTCCCCGTCTCAAAAGAATCAGGCGATATTTTTTTATATTCAGAAAGCCTTGTATAAAGAATAGTCCTTATGCCTGCGAGCTTATTTTTTCCATAGGAATCTATCTCTGCATCATGCATATTGTAATAGCTTATTATGCTGCTGTAACCATCCATCACCTGTGAATAGGCTCTTCCTAAATACTCCTCATGCATAGAAAATCTGGATTCACAGGCAGAGTTCATATAAAGCTCGTTAAAAGAAGCCTCCACAAGAAGCTGAAGGGCGATAGTTGCAGTTGTATTTATAAAATCTACAGCCTTTTTATAAACTCTATTGTGCTCTTTGATAAGCTGTCCGGCCGGATTAACCCTCTTGCGAACTATTCTTCTGCCTTTATTCTTGCGCTTTCCCATTGGCTGCTCCTTAGATTTATACTGGCAATGGTGCATAACCTGTTTCAGACAATTTTTTATTGCTCTTTACTTCAACTAGGGTTATGCACCGTTGCCTACTGAGAACCTGCATTCAGTAAGCTGCCAAATTACTGAATACAGGCTCTAACCCTCTGCTATGCCCCGCTGTATAACTCATCAACTGTCAATTTTGTATGAGCCCCGGAGTCGCTTGTAGATCTTGCACTTACCTTCAAAATATTATCTTGCCCTACAGAAAAAATCACTTTCACCTTTTCCTGACCCTTGGGCCCTTGTGGTATACCACGCAAAGTGGTTCCGGCCAATCGTTTCATGCCGTTCTCATTTACATACTTAGGAGAGTCACTCTTAAAGCCTGTGTCCTCATATACCACTATAGCCATACTGGATACATTGTCAAAATTTGTCATAAGAAGCTCCGAAGCTTCAACCTCAAGCCCTTCTATAGGTATTTCCGTACCTGCATCAACAATGGTTAAAAATCTCCGACCGGCAATCTCCAGCCCAAGAGGGTGAATAGTCCGTTCTGAAACTACAGGCCCCTTTACCGTCGGCATCATAATCATATTGCAGTAATGGGCCGCCCCTTGAGAAATGCTGAGGGCCGGGCTAACTTTCGCCTTATAAGGCTCTTTGCCAAACTTTGCACTAAGCCGCTCTGATACATCACATAAGGAAGAGCTGCCGCCTACTGTAAAAACTTCGTCTATATCAGAAATTTGAAGCTCTGCCGCCTTAAGGCAATTATCCACACAATCCAAGGTCATATCTATCATATCGCTTACAGATTTGCCCTCCCATTTACAAAAAACTTCCTCGCTGTCCCAAAGCTTATTCACCCTTTTATGGCTAAGAAAAGTTTCCCTGTTAATTTCCATATTAATGTTTATAATTTTAGGTTCACGGATAAAAGGTGCCAGCACTACCTTTGCCGTCTGTGAATGAGAAAGCCTTTCTTTAATCTGAGTTGATATCTGCACAAGCCTGGCAGCAGCTATTTTTTTCTGGCGCTTTGATATGCCATCGTCCGCCTCTGCATCAAAAAGGTCAATTTCGCTATTTGTAAGGTTTTTAAATTCTTCATAAACCATATCGGCAATAACCTTATCTGCGTCATTACCGCCAAGGCTGTTATCTCCGTAAGTGCTTAATATGGATATAACAGGCTCACCCTTATTTAGAGATTTTATACTTAGTATACAGGCGTCAAATGTGCCGCCGCCAAAATCATAGACTAAAACAGTCTTATCATTAGTCTCATTAACAGCATAACTAATTGCCGCCGCCGCAGGCTCTAAGCGCAAAAAAATACTATCTTCATCAAAGCCGCCTAAAATAGCCGCCTGTTTTGTTTTTTGCTTTTGCTTGTCGGTAGAGTTTGCAGGCACAGTTATAACGCAGCCTGAAAAACTCCCTTCCATACCAAGCTCCTCCCTAACATACTCATCTGCTCTTTGTTTTAAGTAGGCTATTACCTCTCCTGCTATCTGTTCAGGCAAAAAAGAGTATTCTTTATCATCTACAATAACAGCTACCTTCTCATCAGAACCCAAGTGCCTTTTAATCGAAAGAATGGTGCTCTCAGGATAAATCACAGCCCCCTCTTTTGCTTCTACACCGAAAATTTTAGAAAGCTTGCCTTCATCTGCATCGTCAGCTTCAAATTGAATAGCCGTAGGCAAAAGATTGCTCCCGTCAATAGGTATGGTTTGGGCACTGCCTTCATTAAAATTATATATACTTATAACAGAATTTGTTGTGCCAAAGTCGATACCTAAAAATAATCCTCTTTCTAAATCCAAACTCAAATTCGCCATTTTTTTGCCTTCCCTCCTTATAATAACCTGCCTCTAATTTCGGGGCCATCTTTTAAGAGCTCTGAAATTATTTTTTCAACTTCTGCATGTCTAAATGCTTTTTCATTGATAATAGCCTTATTTATAGAAAAAAACATATCATTTGCCCCTACATCCGCATTTATTTTTGAACTCACAGCAGAAATAATCGTTTCAACTTCCGTATTCACAAAACCTGTTTCCGTTTCCTCACTAAAATAATACTCCATCTTCTCATTAAAGAATACAGGAACTGCAGCGCAAAAAATGCCGAAAAATAAGTGTTTCATAGTTTTTTTGCTATACTCGGCCTCAGCCTCTGTTTTATAATGCAAAAAAACAGTCTTTTGCGCATCGGCTTTATAAACAAAAGGCCAATTTTTCTCAACATATAAAGACTCAAATTCACCGGCATTTTTAAATTCCGGAAGAAGCACAGCCTCCTCCTCCATAAAGTCTATGGTCTTTAGTTGTATTTCATGAGACTTGAATGTTTTAATCGAATATCTTAAATAGATTAAAGAAAGAGCATATGCCACCACCGGCTCGCCGGTCTTTTCATAGTAATCCTCTAAATTTACTATAAACTCGTAAACAGGCCGCCGCTCCCCTATAATTATTTCATAGCAAGCATAGTAAATATAATCGCTTGTCAGCGCTTTTTCTTTTTCATTTGTGTAAAGCCTGTTAAACACTGCCAGAGAAGCTTCGCCGAAATCACGTATCCACAAGCTGTTTGTAAGTATTTTTTTATCAAGAGCCAGATTGTAAAGGCCCATTTTAGAAAGAGCATCTCTAAGCAAGTACCAATCGCTGCTTGAGCCTACATAATATTTAATCACTATGTTTAAAAGCTTGGCGGCATACCAATTTTTCACTAAAAGTTCATAAGCGGCATCGGCTATAAGCCCGTTCATATTATTTCTGTAATCATCTGCCATTTCCTTTAGCGCCCAAAGGAGCGTTCTGTCGCTTATATACTCTCTCTTTTTTATAATTAGCTGAGCCGCCTTTTTAAAATCATAGGCATTAATAAAAGCAACCAACATAGTCCCTATGTACCGCTGATCCAGATGGCTTTCATTTACCCTGTTAAAATACTCAAGGGCCTTGTCGTGGCGGGCAAGAACAGATAAAATATTTCCAAGCTCACCACCGACTTTCATACGAAAACCCGTAGACAGAGAGCTTATTTCAAGGGTTTTATTTAAAATATCAATATACTCCGCTGATGGTTCATTACTTTTTATATAAAGACCGGATAAGGCCATGTATAGGGCCGGGTCATTATAACCTCTGTCAATATAGTATTTGTAAAGCCAGCTATCAGCATTTTCAACTTGCCTGCTAAGGCTGTAGTCCGCGTTTACTATCATTCCGGTTGACTTGTCAATTATATCTATCCTTACATTGCCTGCTATGGTCTTGATTTGTTTAAATCCGTTTTCGAACTCATAAATCTCCATGTTTTGCTGCTCAGGCTCATGAACATACAAAAAACCGGAATCAACATTATTTATGTAGACGTTTGCTAAAAACAAATCCCTATAAACTAATAGTTCAACCTTTTCCAAACTCTCTGTGGAATTTTCCATAAAATATCTATATATGCTGTTATAAGTCCGCCCTGTAAATGAGTTTTCAATGGCCCATTCACCAGCACGAAGAATTAAATCATCCAGACCGAACTCAAAAATAAGCTCAGAAAGGTCAGCATTTGTAAGTATTAAATGCAGTATGAACGGCAAAATCTCCTCATCCATCTTGCTTTTTGCAAGAAAAGAGCGCAGAGTGTGTGAAAGAACCCTTTCATCTTCGTGGGCATGGGCACAAAGTATAAGTTTTTCTGAAACACCTCTTACCTCAAGCTGTCTATGTTCCAAGGCTTTATAGTATTTATAAGCTTCCTCAGTTATATCCTTATCGCTTACCTGTTTTTCACAAATTAAGCTAAGCAGTAATTCCGAGCCTGTGCTTTCATATATCTGCCTAAAGTTCTGCAAAGACCCAGGCATAAGCTTTCTGATAAGTGCTCCGTTCTGCTCTATAAGCCCATCGCACATAATACCTTGCCTCAAACTCCATTTAATGAGAGGTATGAATAAATAGCCGCTATCTTCTGCTTTACCGCACATATAGCTGTACAGAACATAAAGAAAAAATGACCTGACGCCTTTTTTGTGGCTTTCTTCGAGGCAATTCAGGCTTTTTTGATAATCACCCATTTCAAAATATACATGCCCAATAAATAGCTCACAAAAGTCACTGGAGCGCTTTTCCATCTGTTTAACTTGCCTTAAGGCTCCTTTAGTGTTTTTCATTTTTATATCACACAGAGCACTTAGATAAGCATGAGTAATGTATGCAGACACATCATTGTTTTTATAATATCCTCTATATGGTTTAAGTCTGTCAATAATATCTTTAGCATCACTTAGCGCCTCTACTTCAATGTAAAGAAAAGCACAAAGCAAAAGAAGCAAAAGGCAAGACGGATAAAGATTAAACCCTTCCTGTGCAATGAGCACAGCACTCATAAGCTCTTCGGAATCTTTTGTTAATTTGTGTTTCTTATAAGCCTTTAGTGAAAGGCCTATATAGTCTTTGTATGAGCTGCGTTTTGACAACTTTTTTTTATAATCATCAATTTTTGCCACAAGAAACCTCTCTAAAAATGGGCATATAGTGAATTAACTTAAAAAATGCTCACGCTTGCTTGAAAGCATTTTCATACTTAATGAAACAACCTACAGCGAGACTCTCTACAAAGCCCGATATAGATATTTGCTTTTGCCAAGTTCTTGTCTATCAACCTTTGTTTTCTAAAGTTAATAGACAAAAAAATTAATGTCCTAAAACCAACCCACAGTTAAATTTAACTTCTTTATAAAATTACCGTCCTTTAAGGCAGCATTTACCCTAATTTCCGTTTTAAGCTCAGGTTGTCTAATCAGCGTATACTGAGCAGTTTGTATAGCAGAAAGCTCAATTTGAAATGGTATTTTTGCGCTGTCACTAACATTAATTCTGCTGCTCTCCAACTTTATTAGGTTATCAGCTGCACTTAATTCAACCGTGACGAGTGCACCGCTATTATTTTTTACGTAAACAAAAGACCTTTCCTTGGGCATGAAATGCTCTTTTGTAAGATACACCTCAACGGCATCAGCAGATTTGACATCAACTGTTACTTCCTCCGTGCCTACGCAAATAATCTCTGTGTTTCTATTGCCTGTAAGCCTTTTAGGCTCTATAAAAAAGCTAATACTAGCCTCTCCATTTACGTCGAAGTGCTCATCGCACAGCAGTTCACTCTCAAGCCTTATCCAGTCGGAGCCGCCTTTTACAATTAGCCTTTCATTAACAGATTGGCTTCCACTTTTTGTAACAGACAAACTTCCTGCAGAAATATCTGAATTAGGCACCATAGTTACCCTTATCAGCCGATTGTAAATAGTTAAAGCCTTTTCTTCCTTATATCCATTAAAGGCAAGAAAATTCATAACAGCCCTGTCTCTGTCAGAATCTTTTAACAACTCCTCATAAAAATCCATATATTCATAACCTGATGAATAAAGCCACACACTAAACTCATGACTGCGAAACAGCGCTCTCGCAGATGGCATATTCTCTTTAACATACCTATAAAAGTCCGAAAGAACCGTTATCTTAGAGCCATCTTTTGTTTCTATAGCCGGAGGCACCATTTTAACAATAAACTCGATTGAATGTTCGCCACCGTTACTCATAATAACAGCATCGGTTTTTAAAGTATCACCAATATTATACAAACTCATATCCACATGAAATATAATTTCGTTGTCGCTGCCCGAAAACTCTTCAGGGTCAAAGGTTATGGTGCTGGAATTGGACATTATCCACCCTGATAATACACCCTCTACCTCATTTTTAATATTTAGCTTACCTTGAAAACTTCCCTGAGTTTCAAAATAAAGCTTGTCAACATCTTTATTTATTTTAGGCAATGGTTTGTCAAATTGCTCCTTAAAATTCACTTTAAAACCTCACAATTCAAGGTTGAAACTCTCGCTTGCGCTTCGAGTTTCTTTTTCATTTTGCTCTCTTTTTGTGCTCTTGACTCGACTTTTCTACAAAAAGTCTCGTTGAACAATCATGGTTGAAACTCTCGCTTGCGCTT
>Ga0131853_10027563_pt1 | contig 10191 bp, 8 predicted proteins | sample TergutLab28metaG_FD_92764 | JGI IMG/M metagenome (GOLD analysis project Ga0131853, IMG submission 92764) | Labiotermes labralis P1 segment gut microbial communities from Petit-Saut dam, French Guiana - Lab288 P1 (version 2) (version 2) | ecosystem: Host-associated > Arthropoda: Insects >... | reverse complement strand
TTCTGCTGTATCTGAAATTGAGAAGTCCATGCCAGAAACACCAAATTTATTAACCAAGTCAATAATCAACTTTAACTCATGGACACATTCGAAGTAAGCTGCCTCTTTCGAATAACCCGCTTCTGTTAACACTTCAAACCCAGCACGCATTAAATCGACAACGCCACCACATAATACAGTTTGCTCTCCAAATAAATCCGTTTCTGTTTCTTCAGTAAAAGTCGTCTCTAAAATCCCAGCACGAGCACCACCGATACCTGCTAAATAGGCAAGTGCCGTTTCTTTTGCACGTCCAGTCGCATCAATCTCAACAGCAATTAAAGATGGAACGCCGAATCCCTCAACATATTGAGCACGCACTGTATGACCTGGCCCTTTCGGTGCTGCTAAGAAAACATCAACACCAGCTGGAGGTTTGATATAACCATAGCGAATATTAAATCCGTGAGCAAATGCAAGAGCTGCGCCTTCTTTCAGGTTTGGTGCAATTTCTTTATTATAAACTTCTGCTTGTAATTCATCAGGAATTAAAATCATAACAACATCGCCTTTTTTCGTTGCATCAGCGACACTTAACACTTCGAAGCCATCAGCTTTCGCCACTTCCCAAGACTTCCCTTCTGGACGTAACCCTACAACAACATTTACGCCACTATCCTTCAAATTTTTCGCATGTGCATGCCCTTGCGAACCATACCCAATAATCGTTACAACTTTCCCATCCAACTTTTTCATATCACAATCTGCTGCATAATACATTTTTGCCATTCTAATTACCTACCTTTTATTTTTTGTTTTTTGTACTTACTTTTTTACAGGGTGAAATCAGTGATGTGTGCACCCGCTTTTACCATTGGTTTAACAAATTCATCTTTATAAATCGCTAAATCAATGACATAACCAATACCTTTGCTAATATAATCCTTCGCCTCCTTTAATGCCGCCATTAATTCATCCACACTCGTTACACGACATCCTTTCAAATGGTACGCCTCAGCCAATAATTCAAAGTCTGGACCACGCTCCATATTCGTTTCACTGAAATTTTTATCGAAAATTAGAGTTTGCCATTGCCTGACCATTCCCAGGGCTTGGTTATTGAAGATAATGGTAATAATTGGGATGTTATATTTAGAGCAAGTTATCAGCTCATTTGCATTCATTAAGAAACTTCCGTCACCCGTAATATGAACAACAGTATCCTCAGGGAATGCCACCTTCGCACCAATGGCCGCCCCAAGACCAAACCCCATTGATCCAAATCCGAGAGAAGATAGCAATTGTCCAGAGTAGGTAAAATTCAAATGTTGAATTGCCCACATTTGATGCTGACCTACATCTGTTGCCACCCGTATTTTTTTACCTAGAACAGATGTGATACACGTAAAAGCTTCTGCAGGCGTTACAGTTTGGGGCTGCTTCTCATAATAAATTTTCTTATCAATGGCAAATACCTCTTTTCTCCATTCTGAATGATCTTCATAAGCTAACTCAGAATTAATGGTTTCAAGAATTTCTTTTGCATCTCCTAGAATATGATGATGTGTCCGAATATTCTTATTGATTTCGGTTTTATCAATATCAATATGAATGATATTCGCATGACGCGCAAAAGTGTTAAAATTAAGCCCCACCCGATCTGAAAATCGACAACCAACTGCAATAAGCAAGTCACATTTATCAATGGCTTCATTTGATGTATGAGAACCATGCATCCCAATCATACCTGTTGTGAGTGCATGGGTTCCTGGAAAGCCACCAGCCCCTCTTGTTGTAATTGCGACTGGTGCATCTAACCTTGTGGCAAATTCAAAGAACTCTTCATGGGCTTTTGCTAAAACAACCCCACCTCCACAAATAACCATTGGTTTACTTGACTTTCCAACCATTTCATGAAAGATTCGAATATCTCTTGGATTAGCTTTAGGCGTTATTAAATTTCTCGGACCTCTTTTAAGGTGATTGGCATACCTCACCCATGTTGTGTGATCTTTTTTAGGAAGCGGTGTGTAGACTTCTAACTCATTGGTGACATCTTTGATGATATCAATCAGAACTGGGCCAGGCCTGCCTGAGGTTGCCACTGCAAATGCTTCTCTGACAATATTAGGAATATCATTGACATATCCAATTTGATAGTTAGCTTTTGTAATCGGCTTTGTAAGCTCGCAAATATTAACTTCCTGAAAAGCATCTCGCCCTATCTGCTCATGACTTACATTACAAGTAATAAAAACCACAGGGATTGAATCAAGGTAGGCTGTTGCGATTCCGGTTATTAAATTTGTACAGCCAGGTCCTGATGTCGCAAAACAAATGCCTGTCTTTCCTGTTGCTCGTGCATAACCATCTGCAGCATGGGCAGCACCTTGTTCATGTGCAGTTAAGATGTGTTTGATTTTTTCTTTGTATCTGGATAGTTCATCATAAACACTTATAATTGTTCCACCAGGATAGCCAAAAATGGTATCTACACCTTGCTCAATCAAACAATCAAGTAATGTTTTTGCCCCACTTTGTGTTATACCAGTTTCTTTCATATGCACTTCTTCCATCACCATCTACCTCCAAAATAGACTTACTCAAATCATTGTTATCAATTACAAACTAAAACATACCTTCATCTTTAGAAATAGTAAGATATAAAAAAAATCAGGCAACCCATTTCGGGGTTCACCTGACCTAGTCTTCATCTATCCATTTATGCTATGCTACTTCAAGCGTTGCTTTAGATATAACGAAAAGACAGTGCCGGTGAACCTGCGCTGATCAAGAGAATAATAATGAGAATATAAACTGCTTGTACAAAGTTCATCATAGACACCAACCTTTCATTGTTCAAAAAGTAAATCACTAAAAAAGTATTGCCGAATATGTTACACTGTAACTGTGAAAAAGTCAACCCCCTTTTTTCTTTTTTTTTTAAAAAACGTTTTCCGAAAAATTTTCCTTTACAGACACAATAATTCATGCTAAGATATGCAACAATACTTTTAAAGGAGTGATTCATAATGAAAATTGATATTGATATTCTCAAGGTTGATACAATACCCCTCATCCGCTTCAAAGCTGATACTATACACAACATGATTGACTTTCAGTGTGAATCACAGACTTAAAAGAGTTGTCTTAGGTGTTTTTAACAAAATAGTTAAAAGTATTTTTAAGTAACCTTTTAATCAAAGACTCACACACATGGCGTGGGTCTTTTTTCATCATTCAAAATATTGGAGGAATTAATATGGCACTACAAGTAAAAGATTTAGATTTAAATAATTTAGGATTTGCATATATCCATCTCCCATTTCGCTATCTTTCAATCTACAAGGATGGAAAATGGGATGAAGGTGGGTTAGTCGAAAATAATAAATTGGAAATTTCAGAGGCATCACCAGCTATTCATTATGGCCAGCAATGTTTTGAAGGGTTAAAGGCATATCGAACCAAAAATGATGATATTCAACTATTTAGGGTCGATGAAAATGCAAAGCGAATGAATAAATCAGCTGCTAGATTGCTGATGCCAGAAATCCCTGAAGAAAAATTCATCGCAGCTTGTAAAGAAGTTGTACGTGTCAATAAAGATTTCGTACCACCTTATGGATCAGGTGGAACCCTTTACTTACGACCATTGTTAATAGGTGTTGGCGATACAATCGGGCTTGCCCCTGCAACTGAATTCATTTTCACTGTTTTTGCAATGCCTGTTGGAGCTTATTTTAAGGGTGGAATGAAGCCAGCAAAATTCCTAGCCAGTTTTGAGTATGACCGAGCAGCTACTTTTGGAACAGGTCAAGCAAAAGTCGGTGGTAATTATGCAGGAAGCTTATTGCCAGGCGTGCAAGCCAAAGCACAAGGCTATGCCGATGTCGTCTATCTTGATCCAGCGACGCATACAAAAATCGAAGAAGTCGGGACAGCAAATTTCTTTGCAATTACACAAGATAATGCGTTTATAACACCAAAATCAATTTCGATTTTACCATCTATAACAAAGTATTCCCTCCTTTACCTTGCTGAACATCGCTTAGGTCTAAAAGCAACAGAAGGCGATATTTATATCGATCAGCTAGAAAATTACAAAGAAGCAGGAGCTTGCGGGACAGCTGCCGTTGTGACTCCTGTTGGGGCAATTCACGTGAATGGGAAAGATCATGTCTTCTATTCCGAAACGGAAGTGGGACCGTTAACTCAGAAGTTATATGATGAACTGGTAGGTATACAATTTGGTGATATCGAAGCTCCTGCTGGTTGGATATTTAAAGTTTAGTAAGAGCAATAAAACCCTATGAGAACAATACTAATAAAAGCAATGAACAACAAGACTTTGGGGTCAAGTCGTTATTCATTGCTTTTTAAGCTTTGATAAATATTTGACAGCATTACTAATTTTGGATTGGTTAGCAAAGATTCACTTACTTAAATATGATAGCTCTATATCAATCCAACTTTCAATAGATAGGATTTTTTCATTTGTTAAGTCTGTTAGCGGTATCCAAAATGCATTATTTGAGCATAAAGATGAACATTTTACATACTCTTTTCCATCAATTATAAATTTATATACTGTGGTTTCTAAGGGGAAATGTTCAGGAACAGGTTCATGGGTACATCCAGTTCCGGTTTTTATTAGTTCCAACAAATCAGACGGGAATTTTTCAAAGAGATCAGAATATTTACTTGCATTTTTTGCATCGAGCTTAATTCCACAATTATTTGGGGTTATTCCAATTACCCAGCTTGCGTTCATAACAAATTTGGGTTTTTTTTTGTATGCGTACAACAAGTAAAATCCCATTCCACTGTTTCTTCCGGTTGTTATTTCGCATTTAAAATTGGAATCTAGTAATCGTTGATGTAGTTTTAACACAAGCTCCTGTGTTTCCGCTGGAAATGGCTTGATAATATCTTTAATCAACGAGATTTGTTCCACCTCTTCTTCCATTAATGCCTTGTAATCGCATCGCAGAAACACATTATCGATTGTGTTGACACACGCCCATGTTCCCACTTTGAATCTTTTTTTATTAATTTCTAATTGTGCGTTTGCCATAATTTTTAGTCCAATTAGCATAGCAGAATTATCGGGATATGATACTTCTAATATCGGTGCTTTAGATAGATTTGGTTTCTCTGTCTCTAAATCAATGCCGAAAAACTCAATACCGCAATCGGTTAAATATTGCAGGTATATAGCTGCTTTTGAAACTTTGGCTTTTTTAAGAGCACTTAGCAACTCTTCACCACTTAAAACCAATGCATCTCCTCTTGCGTTTAATTTTCCATGAATCCCTATATGCATTAATATTGCTGACATATCTCTTAAAAAAGGATAATCCATTGTGAAATTAATACCACCCCATACTCTATTAGCATTTGGCTTTGGTTTGTCATGTAAATCTGCATTTGCACTGACATAATCAAAAAACTGAGATAAAAAATCTCTAAACGCAAGAACGCCATTTCTTATATTTTCTTCATCGGCAATGCTTTTATATATGGGGCAAATTGCATAATTCGCAGGTATATCCTGTATTATTTCTTTCAAATGGTTTGCAAAATCTCTAAGTGGTTTTCTCAAAAAAATCATTCCTTATTTTCGGCTGTTCTGCTACTGATTCATGTTTACTTGTGTCTTCCTGTCATCTGAATAGGAATCATATTTTGATTTTATCATGGGAACTTGACGACGTAATGTCATATTAAAACACATAATGATGCTTCCTTGTTACCCTTGTGTAAAATAAAAGCAATGAATAACAGCTTGGCTTTAAAGTTAAATCGCTATTCATTGCTTTTTAAATTTTGTAGATATTCAATAGTTAGTAAAACGCCATCGCCAAAGTTTTCAACTCATTAAGTGCCACTTCTTTGGTTTTACAAGTCTGAATATCCTCGAAACTACCATTATCCTCGTAATAATTAGCAAGCGATTCAACAAGCGTATCATGATTCATCAGGCTTGGCTCTGATAACATATCATTTACAACTTGGTTTAATGTTGAACAAGCAATTTCCCAGTCTTCGTTATAGTCAATTGCTTCAAAGTCATTGACTACTTTAATGACAAGGTTATTGGACCCGAGATCGTCGGCTATCATCATTTCTTTTGCATAAACAAAAATCGGATCTTCCTCGCTAAAAGGCTCATCATTAAATAATTCCATATATTTAAGCGCGGAAATTCCACGCAAGATGACCTCTTTTTCTTTTAACAAACGTGATAATCGTACACGGTTTGAACGGTTTGGAGCAAAATCACCCACTTTAATCACCTCGTAAGATTTTTCTTCAAATAAAGAATTGCTTCTTTGTAGCCCTCTATCCCTTTCCCCATAATGGTATACTCGCAAGCCATTCCTGCATAAGAGATTTGACGGAAGTCTTCACGCTCATGGATGTTTGACAAATGAACTTCTACTGTTGGAATTCCGACAGCTTTTAAAGCGTCTAATATAGCAATGCTAGTATGCGTGTAAGCTGCTGGATTGATAATAATGCCATCATAGAGCCCATAAGCTGTCTGTATCGTATCAACAATTGCCCCTTCATGATTAGATTGAAATATTTGATGTTCAATCTGATGTTCCTTGCAGGTAATTGATACAAGGTTTTTTAAATCTTCATAGGTAGCATGACCATAGATAGCTGGTTCACGGATACCTAGCATATTTAGGTTTGGTCCATTAATAATTAATAGTTTCATCGAATGCCTCCAAAACTTTTTTTGCTACCGTCTCAACATCTTGATCATTGATAACGATCGTGTCGGCAAATTGCTCATACAGAGGTCGACGTTGCTCATACATCTGTTTTAAATCACCTTGCGAAAGTGGTCGTTCTGTACGGTCTAACAGATCTAAATGGCGATCTAAAAACAGGACAACTCCATTTTGTCGCAGAGCTTCATAATTTTCAGGAATCGTCACGCATCCACCACCTGTTGTGATGATAATACCCGATTCCGATCCAACTTTTTCAATAACTTCAGATTCGTATTTTCTAAATCCCGCTTCACCTTCGCGCTCAAAAATATCTGGGATGGATTTTCCAGCTTGACTCACAATTTCTTGATCTGTGTCGATTAGTTTGCGACCTGTTATTTCAGCTAAAGCTAATCCGACAGTTGTTTTTCCAGAACCAGGCATTCCGATAAGAATAATGTTTTGTGTTTCTTTGCGAATTTTCGCTGTGATGTCAGCAATTTTCTTAGGAGAAACTGATCTTCCTATGAAAATCTCTGACGCTGCTGCTGCTTGTGCAACCAGCATAGGTAATCCACCGATATTAGGAATGGCTAGTTTTTCAGCTTCTAGAAGTAAAGCTGTTTTATCAGGGTTGTAAATTAAGTCAACAACGCCTTCTAAGTTTTTAAATCCTTGCAAGCAAACAGGTGATACCCCATTATTAGGATACATACCAACAGGCGTGGTATTGACGATAATATGGCTATCATGATGCTTGTCCAGATTGTCATAGTTATCTTCACCACTTCTTGAAACAACAACTATCTCTAAAGCCCCTTGCTCTTTTAAAACGTAACAAACTGTTAAGCTACTCCCACCGCTACCAAGTACGAGTATTTTTTTATTTTTCACTTCAATATTACCAATTTGCAAAAGTTGTAAAAAACCTGCAACATCGGTGTTTTCTCCATATAAGCGGCCATCTCCTTTACGAACAACGGTATTCACACTACCGATAGCTTGAGCTGCTGGGGAGAGTTGATCACAATAGTCAAATAGCAACTGCTTATAGGGAATGGTCACATTTAGTCCATGAAAAGGAGTTGTTCTCATAAAATGAGCAAGCTGATCCTGTTCAACTTCAAATAAATCGTAATAATAATTACCTAATTCTTTGTGAATTAAAGGAGAGTAGCTATGCGTTAATTTTTCACCTAGAAGACCACATTGTAACATTATACCACCTCGAGATAACTACCTAGGTATTTAAATTCTTGACAAATTTCATCTAGGCTATCCATTAGAATGGCGAATTCTTCTGAGTAAATAGAAGTTTCTAGGTCAAAGTAGAATTTGAATTGGAAATCTTTGTCTGGTATCGGGCGGCTTTCTAATTTTTGAAGGTTGATTCCTAATGAATGAAATCTAGCAAGTACTTTATAAAGGGCACCAGGCGTATGTGGAACAATTGCCATGATGCTCGTTTTATCTGCACCAGGGTAGATTTCTAAATTTTTAGCAATACAGATAAATCTTGTATAGTTATTTGTTTGATCTTGAACGTCCTGTGCTAGGCATTTTAACCCATATTGTGCAACTGAATGATGAGAGCAGATGGCGGCTAAATCATTTCTGTCTGATGTTGCAACCATTTTGGCAGCTAATGCTGTATTTTCACAAGCTGTTATTTTAATGTCTTTTCCAAGTTGCTCGATCAATTTCGAACATTGTGCAATGGCTTGTGGATGGGAGATAATTTCTTTAATATCAGCTTTCTTTACACCGTTTTTCACCGCTAGATTATGATCGACTTTAAGACGCATACTTTTGACAATTTTGAAGTCATGGACTTGTAATAATCGATATACCTCATTAACTGAACCTGCAGTGCTATTTTCTAATGGCAAAACCCCGTATTCACAGAATCCATTTTCGATCGCAGAAAAGACGCCCTCGAAAGTAGTGAAATATTGGACATCTGGGTGCTTAAATAGCTTTTTAGTCGCAAGTCCAGAATAGGCACCTTCGATTCCTTGACAAGCAACGACAGGATTTTCTTTTAACATTTTAGGTGTATTTTCAATCGCTTGCTTGATTTCATGGTAAAGCGGGGAATGATTTTCATTATGCTGATGTTGATAATTGCGACTTATTTCAAATAGCGTGTCATATAGCGGATAAATATAAGCACTTAGTTCATCAGGGAGTTTCTTGGCAAGTGATAACATTTTCGCTTCTTCACGACCTCGATCAAGGGTTGGTAAATTATTTTCTTTTTTATGATCAGAAACTTGTCTTACAACCTCCATACGTTGTTGGAACAAGTTGACCAATTCGTCATCAATTTTATCAATTTCACTTCTTAACTTATCTAAACTCATTTTCTTCAGCTCCTTTTTTATTTGAAAAATAGTTGAAAATATTAAATATTCATGGTATACTATGCATATAATAAAAAACGGAGACGTAGTTGGTAGCTACAATCTCCTATGGCCGTTAAAGACGGTGACAGACTAACTATGCAGCAAAAAAAGTAGCCGATTAGCCGGTCAAAGCTTTAGACGACTACTTTTTTTGATCCGATTTGATGTAAGCTAGTAGTGTTAAAAGAAAGATGCCAAAGGCAATCATATCTCCAAGTCCTATGCAATACAACGTGAGCCATCCTCTCGGAGTCACGCACGAAACAAATACTCATATAAAGGCATCACTCCTTGTAATAAATCAACAGGTAAACTCCTACCCTCCTTATTCCATTTTGCTCCCGTTTTCGCAGAAACCGATGCCACCGTCTTAAACTTCCATAAGAATTATTATATCAGATTTCGACTATTTTAGATAGTCTTTTTTTGTTGGAAAATTGTGATTTTTTATAAATCTTTCGAATATCCCATAATCGTCATATTATTATGAATTTGCGTTTCTTCCCCCGTTGGCTTATAACCTAGTGCTTCATAAAAATAGCACAATTTTTCTTCTTGCTTAATTGTAGCCAACTCCCACCTTTTAGCATCGGGATAAAGCATTTCGACCTTCAAAATCGATTGCTTTCCATAACCTCTTCCTTGATATTTTGGTAAGATGAATGTCGTTCCAAGTCTAACAACATCGTCATCTAACCTTGCAGCCCTAATCGAGCCTATTTTCTTATCATTTAAACAAATGAAGTAATGATCAACAATGTTCACCGACATTCTTTGCTCGATTCTTTCAAGAGGTTCAACAGCAGGATTTGTATCATAATCTTGGTATTTATCCAATAAATCTTTGAATGATTCCACTTGCATTTTGTGTATCAGTTGACAATCTTTCATACTAGCTTTGACTAGCGATATTTCTAAACTTTTCACATCCAATTACACCCTCCCTTCCTCCAACAAAACATCCAAAATACAAATCGCAGCAACAGCGATGGCACAAGGAACAGCTCTCGGAACAATACACGGATCATGTCGTCCACGAACTTCTAGCACCGCACTTTCCCCTTTTACAATATCAACACTAT
>Ga0131853_10027562_pt1 | contig 10191 bp, 5 predicted proteins | sample TergutLab28metaG_FD_92764 | JGI IMG/M metagenome (GOLD analysis project Ga0131853, IMG submission 92764) | Labiotermes labralis P1 segment gut microbial communities from Petit-Saut dam, French Guiana - Lab288 P1 (version 2) (version 2) | ecosystem: Host-associated > Arthropoda: Insects >... | reverse complement strand
GATTTCCTGTTGGATCCTTTCCTTCAAATCCTCAAGAGATCGAGGACGATGTTTGAAAACCTTTTCCTTTAGGTATCCCCAAAGGAAAACGTCACACGGGCTTAAATCAGGTGACCGTGCCGGTCACTCCATGTCTCCCCTTAAAGAGATCAAAAGCCCAGGGAACAACAACAAAGCCCCGATGTTCACCGGTCCAACCCATGATGGGTACTGACAACGGTAGAGGCTAACCAACCGCATGACACTAACCCCATCTCTCTATCACCAATACAGCACGCACAGTGCCCCTTCGAAAAGTGGAAGATCTTTATGCCCCATCCTGTATTTTGTGTTGTGCTCTATCTCTTTTGAGCTGTACTGCATAGATTTTCTTAGACTTGTGATATACTGAGCACCTAAAAATGGCGACCCGTGAAAAGTAATAGCTTCAGGGATATAAATTTATGTTTTTGACCAAACTGTATATTTTCTCTGCAGAGTCAAACTGGATAACTTGGGGTTTGGGGCCCTCCCGGCCTCCTTCACAATGGGTAGCTGGTCTCTTTCCCTGTGGGTAAAGCAACCGGGGCATAGCCTTACCCACCCACTCCATCTAGTGTTGAGGTTAAATAAAGAGTACAGCTGTATCTCTCTCTCACTGTGCCTTCACGGATGGTTGTAGGATGAATTTTACCTTTAACTTTACACCGTTTTAGTTGGGATTAAGGCAGTGTGTGAAGAGAACCGTGACAAAACATCTCTCTGCCACCAATGAACAATTTGTTCTATCTAAATATCTTTGGCCCACTCTTAGTCTCATGTGTTTTTATTACGGTGATAAACTTAAACACGATACGATTGGAAGAGTCTATTGGATATAAAGTTTGAGGACAAAGGTAGCTACAGAGAAATTTTTGGAATACCTATAGGAAGGTTTCCTCCTTGAAGACACGTGAATAGGTGGGGGATAATATTGAAATGTTCCTTAAAGAGCGATATGGTGATAGCGTGAATTCTTTCCATCTGGCTAGCTTAGGGACAAGAGGCAGAATTTTGTGAACAAGGAAATGCATCTTCAATTCCAAAAAATATGGACAAATTTTGACAGTCTGGACCAATTTTCATATTAGTTTCGTAAGAAGAATTTCCATGAAATTTGATTTGTATAAATTAGATGTTTTACGTATATACATACACACATACATACATACATGCATGCATACATACATACACACATACATATATACACACATACATACACACTTACATACATACTTACATACATACATGCATACATACATACATACAAGCATACATACATACATACATACACACACACACACACACATTGAAATATTTAAAAGGAAATGCGCTGTTTTTGCGAAACTGCGGGTGGGTCGTGAAGTTTACTCCAACAATTAATCTGGATCCCTCCTGATGGAGGTAAAAGGACCGTTGACTTAGGACAACCAAACGTCATGCAAAGAATAATATCCACGATGTCCTGAAGACGTCCAAATTTGTCAGACATTTAAAAAGAGTGTTTTATACAGGGTTCTAAAGAATCGATTAACAGGATTTATTGATCGATTGCGATATCCTCACGAAAAGCGGCGTACAAGTTACCTTCTAGACTTCTGTGTTCCACATCAGTGTGTTGCATCTATAGCTGTACCATCGACTACGTCAGATCCAGTCTTTATTGTGGTTTATTTGATGGACCCCCGGGACGAGGCAGACCACCACTGTGAGGAGTAAGAGCGGTCGAGGAGAGCCAGTGTGTCAGAACAACCTGCAGACCTCCTGCAGGGGAGGGGAGAAACAACTCAGTTTGTTGTCAAGATTAATCAGGAACTGTGTGTGTTGGTATGACTGCATCATGGACCAGGCAGGCTGTACCGTGTAGTGACGTTTATACAACATGTGTTCCGTACAGATCACATCACACTACGAAACTCTGGAGTGAGAGGAAAGCCAGACTGTCTCCTGTCGTAGGGAGGTTTTATAGGTAATTTATCGATACTTACGATACTTGTTGTCGAAAAAGCATGAAAGTTAAAATGAAAGGAGCGAGATATTGAAGGCGCGTTCGGAAAATTTGGAAAAGCAACTTTTAGTTTCGTCATGCCTGTCTGTCCGTCCGTCCGTCCGCATGGGGCAACTCGATTTACACTGGACGGATTTGCATGAAATTTGATACATGAGCATTTTTCGAAAAATCTGTCGATAACAATCAATTTTAATTAAAATACGACAAGAAGAACGGGTACTTTATATGATTATTAATATATCTTTATGTCACATCTCGCTCAGTTCTTTTTAGAAAAGAAACATTTCACACACAAAAGTTGTAGAGGAAATGAACGCAAGCATTTTGTGTTCAGTAACATTTTTTTTCGAATGTCGTGCCGGTTATGAGATAATGTGGAAATATATGGTAGAGCGGGACAGGCCACAGATAACCATATGGCCCAGACGCATTGTATGCTGGATACCTAACGCTACAACACTTACAGGGAATATATAATATACATTCCTTTTCCAATGCACAAATGGTTACAAGAACGCGATTCAATATTACGTTGTACGTATATTGCCTTCATGTTATTCTTTCTTTTGGAACTCACACAGTACGTAATAACGAAAAGCGAAAAATCTTCATTCAGTATGCTCGTTACTTTGAAATGTAATGTTTAACCCATAGCACTTCGCACCGACTGAGTTAGTTAAACTCTGTATAGTGCAATTCTGCATGATAATTCATCTAATTTTATAAATTGCATATAATAGGCCCTAATTCGGACAGAGTTGATCCCAGCGGCCGCGCGCTTGTTGGGATTGTGGGTTCGAATCCCACCGGGGCAGGGATGTTTGTCTCTTTTGACTGTTGTGTATTGTAAAGTAGAGGTCTCTGCAACAGGCTGATCACTTGTCCAGAGGATTCCTACGGAACGTGTTGTGTCTGAGTGTGATCGTGAAGCATCGCTGATGAGGTGGCTGTGACGTGCTGGGGGCTGTAGCTCCATGGAAAAAAGAAACAGACAAAATAACCTGATAAGATTCGATTCCCCTTGATTCATTTCCAAGGAAATCTGATAAAAATAACTGATTATAATATGCTACAGAAAGATGTAAAATTTAGTTCGAGTTTTAAAACTTTTTGGTGTTTAAAATTATTAAACTGTACGAAATTTTTTTTTACTACTAATTGCTGATCTGCAAGTAAATTGTAAATTTTTTTCGTACTGAAGTGGACAGATATCCTGTCTTTCCCTTATTGTAATTATTAATGCTACTAATATTCTATTTATTGTATTTTGCCTCCCTATCTGTTACAGTTATTGTCTTACAGTTCTTCGGGTATTTCTTTTTTCTACTTCGTGTTAGCTTCTGCGTTGTAATTCGTAATAATACGCTTGTGTTATTTATTAATTTGTGGGGAATTTTTGTCTGGAGTGCATGGAGACTTCCATTAAGTGATCAGCACTACATGCAAGAAACAATAAATGTTTAATCTTATATGATATGAGCATATATATATATTGTTTAATGATGTATAATACTAACAGTAGATACGCTGCCAATACAGACTTAATGCCAGATATACTGAACACAACATCCAAGCTCAGAACGTAAGATATTCATGAAGTATAAAAGTTACTTGTCCTACCTAGACTTCAACATATGTATGGGGATTTCTCAAACACTTACAAGAAATTTCCACATTATATGTAACAGTTCAGCTACCAACTAGTCACCAAAATGAATGCAAATATTTATCACTTTGCTTTTGGGTACGAAAAGCTAATAATAAATCGCTAAATTATTGTGGCAACGGAAAATAATTTATCATCAGGTACATAGGTGAAAACAATAGATATGGAATTTCCTATAATTAGCTTGTGTAAAATGTCAAGCAGAAAACAATGAGAGTTTCAAGTAGAAACCGAATTGACTCCACTTCAAATAACTTTGTAACTACAAATTTATTGAAGACTGCAATAGTAAAGATTATTTTTCCAGCAGACTGAAACAAGCAAATATAAGTCATTTTTTTTAGCACGTCAGATATTTACGAATAAATGCGTCTTGATTGCAGCAAGTATTGTATGGGTCAAAGAGGGCCGGCGGTGAACAAAAGATACAATGATTACATTATATCTACAAAATATAACTAGAATTCGGGGAACTACGCGGCTTAAAGGATCGCTACGCATATAAGGAATGAATATTTAGCGGATAAAATGGAAGAGAAAGAAACCGCCGCACAAATTTAAAAGTACAACAATCTAAACACAGGACAGATAGCAGAAGCTACCATATCCGTATTTAATGTCGTAGTCGTCTGCTGCGCAGGCGCATATGTACGGTATATAGGGAACAAAAAGAACACAAACACCAGTGTAAAGGTGAGTCCTAGTAGGGAAACGTGTACTGGAAACATGCTACTAGCAACTTAGAGAAGAGACTTGTAAGCGAATATTAAAAAAGAGTAAACGAAGATAGAGTAAGATGTATTATGGGGGAAAAAATATGCCCTGGATGCTTAAAGAAAACACCTTCAACAAGAAAAATATAAAATGTTACACAAAGGTAAGAAAATCCACAGGGAAAATAAGGACTAGTAAGGCATTTATGGCTCAATCAAAATAAATAACTTTAAATTTTATTTCAAGAAAATATTTAATATATCTAGCAAAAAGATCTTATGTATATCAGTATAAATATACAAGGCTAGATTAAAAAATTACTGTTTTTTAACATGCTAATAATGACATATTTAGGTACCTTAGAAATTAATGCAGGGGGAGGCAAACGTAATGGATTAATTTTGTGTAAATTATTGTGAACAAATTAAGCAATGAAAAGTCTCAAGTAATGAAAGCAAACCAGTGCAGGGGCACGAAGCGTTTATATTCGTTAATATTGTCTTTGTTTTTTGTATCAAGATGGGACGATGTCACCCAACATTACGTTTCTATTTTATTTAAAAAGTGATTTTTTTCAGCTATACAAAATATTGCGTATGCTTACAAAATAACAAGAGCTGATTGTTTATCTCAGTCATTAACTAACTTGGTGAACAAAACTGTTGTTTTACAATAAGTTTATTTCATGCCTCTACACGTTTTGAGCACGTGTGCTCATCATCAGGAGGTGGCCGTCTCGTGCACAGGTTGAGAGAGGACTGCAGTCCTCTCTCAAACTGTGCACTAGACGGCCACCTATAGGTGTGATGATACCAGATGCTGTGTAATGCAATTTTGACCTCCTGATGATGAGCACATTTGCTCGAAACATGTAGAGGCATGAAATAAACTTATTGTAAAACAAAAATTTTGTGTATCAAGTGGGTTAATTACTGAGACAAATATACTGAGATGCACGGTCAGCAAAACGTCAAAAGTGCTGATTAGTTTGAAGATAAGGGGAAGTCAAAAATTCCATTTCTGGTAAGTGCAAAATTTTCCCCCTCTCCACCACATACATACCAACTATGGAATCCAAATATCCCCATATCAAAATTCTACATAGATCTCTGTCCCGGGGTTAAATCGACCACAGCTTGAGTTTACGTAGTTACCTATACCAAATGGGGAGTTATGGCCAGCATGAACGTTTACATATGCCTTTTCTATAAAATTTAATAGCACTGTGATCAGATAAAAATAGAAAAATTTGTATTCACATTTCTTATGAACAGTGAAGTACTTAGGAGGAAACTAGTGTCTCGTCTGAATTTGCACTACTTTCGCACTTCACTGAAGTGTATTGTAACACTTCAGATTAAAATAATATTCCAATATCTGAAGATTACTTCTGAAATATCCCGAAGGATGCTGGCCCCTACACAATATCGGACGGTCACTTCCTAAATATATATCCGCCTCTTAACAAATTCTTGACATACGTTTTTATTTTCACAGTAAAATAGATCACTTAAACACACCAGTCAAATTAATCTGAAATGTTTTCAGAATATTAAAGCATCTTGTCCTTGAATGTGCAGGTCATGAACTTTACTAGTTCGCCTTATATTAGAGCAGGTCCGTTTAACCCGCAGCTCGCGCAGACATTTTAAATAAGAAGTCTCTTAGGTCTTTCCCTGACCAAGCTGAGACAGAACGGCGAATCAATTTTGAAAACTTACGGTTTCTTTATTTATGACGATATTTATTACATCACTAATTAATTCTGTGAAAATGTGTTAAAAACGGCGACACCCCAGCGTAGCTTGTACGTTACATTTTTTTAAAATTTTTCCACTTATTATCAGCACATTTTTATTGTACATTACATGTACACGGATACACAGGTAAAGTTATAAGTGTACTAACAATCACATGGATTGCACTGGGAGCGAACTGGCTCTCCGCGTTGCAAAGTCTGTGGCATGTCGCCTGAGATACAACGCGGTCTGCAGTTTTTACTTATAAAAAGGTACAGCAGTCCCGTTACAGGCCTGGAGTGGCCCAGAGGGTTCCAGGACGTTAAGGCTCCCAGATTTCGTGACAACGGCACAGGATGGTGGTAGGTTGTCAGCCTTACGCACCGGCCGCTTTTACCCCCAGGAAATGCTCCTGATACTCATTTCTGTTAGAGGCTGAGTCGACCCCAGGGCCATAGTGCGATCGAAGGGATTTTATGTCAATGAAAAATCCACTGACACCAGCTGGGATCGAGCCAGCGACATTCCGATTTGTAGCACAACACCTTGACCACTGTACTACCGCGGTCCCCAGTTTTTACTTATGCCTACTTTTAATATCACTTTAAGTGGCCTACTTATCTACACTGTCATTTATTTACTTCATATTGGTGCTGTTTCTAGGCAGGAAGGATTTGGAGAGTTTTGCAACAGAAGATTACTTCAGTATTGTTTTTATGATAATGGCACAGGAAAACTTAAGTACATGGGAAAACCTTCTCTAGTGCCACTTCATCCACCTCATGGACTACCCTATTCCTAACCACGGGCTCCCGCTTTAAACCTCTTTTACCTCACCCAGCAAACTTGATAACTTTTCCACACTATATCGGTTAGCATTGTGATATACTGGTACATCTGAGTTTGTAATTACAGGGCTTAATGCGCGGAAAATTAAGGGTGGGGAGGAAGAAGCAGGTCCTTCAGATTAAACCCCTGTTCATGTGACGTCACTTCTTGCTCACATCTGCTGCCCGTTTAAACCACTGAAGTTAAGGTTTTACGAAGTGCAGCCAGGTTACATTTGGTTCTAGCCTCGTCAGGCAGTTCTGAGGTATGGGGAGAGACCGTGTCATAGTTCTGAGGTATAGGGAGAGACCGTGTCGTAGTTCTGAGGTATGGGGAGAGACCGTGTCGTAGTTCTGAGGTATGGGGAGAGACCGTGTCTTAGTTCTGAGGTATGGGGAGAGACCGTATCATAGTTCTGAGGTATGGGGAGAGACCGTGTCGTAGTTCTGAGGTATGGGGAGGGACCGTGTCATAGTTCTGAGGTATGGGGAGAGACCGTGTCATAGTTCTGAGGTATGGGGAGAGACCGTGTCATAGTTCTGAGGTATGGGGAGAGACCGTGTCGTAGTTCTGAGGTATGGGAAGAGACCGTGTCATAGTTCTGAGGTATGGGGAGAGACCGTGTCATAGTTCTGAGGTATTGGGAGAGACCGTGTCGTAGTTCTGAGGTATGGGGAGAGACCGTGTCGCAGTTCAGGCGGTTAGTCGCCGGTTTTTCACCTCGGAAGACAGGATTTGGTACCAGGACGTCCCATGTGAGTTTTGTAGTGGCCAGGGCTCTAGGAGAATTCGTTTATGTCCGAGACATCGGCTTTTCTTCGTTGTCGTTCTACTGAAGATGTTACTTGGTGGAATGAGGGTGAAAACGGAGACCGCAAACCCACAGAACATAAACACACCCCACAGAAGGAAAATAAAAGTGGAAGGAGTGGAAAGAAAGCGAGGGGACAGAAAAAAACGCGTGGTATCTCAAACAAGTTGCAGTACGTCTTGTTCAGTTTTGACGCTAGTCAGTTTGTGCAGTTCTTGTATTTTCGTTGCATAGTCTATTGGGAGATGCATTTATTTGTGTAAGTGTATATATGTGTACATGTATGTATGTATGTATGTATGTATGTATGTATGTATATATGTGTGTATGTATGTATGTATGTATGTATGTATGTGTGTGTGTGTGTTTATTTATGTATGTATATATGTATGTATGGTTTTTTTTATTATGGTTTATTGTTTTCTCCATTACCTACATTACAATGTTAATACTACAAGCTTAGTACTTTTGTTTATTATAATTGTTATCGCTATTATTGAAATTAGCTTCACCCAGCGTTTAACTCCTCAAAAGATATTGAGTTGATAAATTTTGAAAACTTGTTATAGTGTCTTTTTATTAGTTTCCATTTGCTAGTTGGCCATGCATCCATCTTGGTTACCGTATGTATGTGTATGTATATATTGTATGTATGTATGTATTTATGTATGTATGTATATGTATGAATGCATGTGTGTATGTATGTATGTATGTATGTATGAATGTATGTATGTATGTGTGTATGTATGTACGTATGTATGTAGGTATGTATGTGTGTATGTATGTATGTATGTATGTATGTGTGTATGTATGTATGTATGTATATATGTATGTATGAATGTATGTATGTATGTATGTGTGTATGTATGTATGTAGGTAGGTAGGTAGGTAGGTAGGCAGGTAGTTATGTGCACATGCAAGCAAGTATGTATATACACACGTGTGTATACACACACATACACACGCAAGTATACGTATGTGTGTGAATGTATTCTATGTACCTCTGTGTACACAAGAGTATACAATCACGGAATATCTGGAATAGTGAACGTTGGTGATATATTTCCTTTCCGCAAGTGCGGATTCACATGGTGTTAAATAGTCTCCATAAAAAAAACCCCAAATTAAACAATGATAAAAGAAAATGAAAAAAAAAAACTTTAACTACCAAAACACACGTGGATTGTTCCCACACATTTTAACATATGAAAAATTTCCCGGAACACCGAGTTACCTACACGCACAATATCGATTCCCACACTGTGGAAATGGAGAATGCGGTGTGCATTATACACTGCAAAGAAAAGTCTAAACTGCCTGCCTTATTTTAAATAATTCTTAATATTACTTTTTTAATTCACAATTTTTTCGTCCAGTTTTACACCATACTTTTGGTGTGTGTTAGGCATTTTTGTAATGGGAATAAGATCGCTACCCCACGTTACATTTAGACTATTGTGTGATAGTTTCCGTGCAGTTCAAGACATAATATAGGTCTTATGATGGCCTTGATGTTAGGCCGGAACTAGTAACCTAAGTGTAACCGTGTTGTTCAAGACTGTTTAATCAATATATTTATTGATTGCAGCACAACGAGAAAGTGTCATCTAAAGTTTTAAAATTCACAATTGTCTACCACCATGTCTATCTCTGTCAGTTCGTCAGTAACATTTCCTCCACTCTTGTAGACCAGATATTGACCTACCATGATTTTACCAGTCACTCATTCGTTAAAAAAAGATTAGGGAAGTTGGGAGCTACATCAGTGTAAAACATTACTGAGGTACAGCATTAGTACAATGGAGGTTCTAAGGCATCAGATGCAGCTCTGTTTATATCCCTCAGAACTTAACGTCACAAATCCACAGGCCTATAGACAATGTTCAATGTAAGCTTCACTCAAATTCTTAATCTTGGAAGATCTAATTACGTCTAAAGTTGTTAAATTCGGGCTAAAGTCGCCTTCTGTCCCTGACGGCGGACTCATTTGTATTTATATACGAAGTAGCACGAGGCATATCAAATTTTAGACGTCATAAAAATGAAAGGCTTTCTGCTATCTGGGAATCGATTTCCTGTTTTCCAATCCTTACCCACTCACGTTAAAGGCCATAAAGTGACTGTAAGTCAAACGGCTAACTAGCGAAGAAAGTAATTAAGTAACTAACTTACTAACTATCTAGCTGAATAACTCCACCAAGCAGAGTCCTTCTTGAGAAGCCAGAAGCACCTCAACTATTTAAAAAAAAATCCGGTGCCTTTTTTCAGTATCCAGATGTTCATTACTTACTTACTTACTTACTCCATGGTGCAGAGTCCTTCTTGAGAAGCTAACTGGTTTGCAGCTAGTCAAGAAATTCCCCACATTTCACGGAACCCGAAGGTTCATTACCGCACTCACAAG
>Ga0131853_10027560_pt1 | contig 10191 bp, 9 predicted proteins | sample TergutLab28metaG_FD_92764 | JGI IMG/M metagenome (GOLD analysis project Ga0131853, IMG submission 92764) | Labiotermes labralis P1 segment gut microbial communities from Petit-Saut dam, French Guiana - Lab288 P1 (version 2) (version 2) | ecosystem: Host-associated > Arthropoda: Insects >... | reverse complement strand
TGTGTCGAAAAACTCAGACCCAGATGTTGGCCTGAGGAAACTACAATATGCTATAAGATTTCATTAGTCCAGTGATTGATAACTAATTTAAATGTAATTTTATATTTGTCAACATGCCACACCTTATACATAAGTGTACTAATATTCTTTATGATTATGCTATAATTAATTATTAATACTTATGTTAGTTTAATGTATGAACTTAAAAAAATGGAAAGTTATTTAGGAGTAAATTTGTTGGGACCGGGCCCTCGTCTTATGAAAAAAGAGTTTACCGGGACGCGGTCTCACAAATGTTGAGAAACACTGGACTAGCAGATCAGCAACTACGTTGTCACGATCTGTTCTTCCTCTGCCGGAACCTAAGAAGACTTATTTCTCCCCCCCCCCCCTTTCCACTACATTTACTTTCCACAGACTCTCGCGCAGGCTAGAAATGACGAAGTCCTCTAACTGCAAATGGCCGTCGTGATTTTATTCGCAGGGTATTCGTGGGGTCAACCGAGCCGAGACTGGAGTCAACCTGATGACGACAAAGTGACACCGAAATTTGAAATAACAACGTCCAACATCACTGTCCTTGTTGGTCAACCCGTGTACATGAAATGTAGGGTGAGGAACTTGAGAGACAGGGTGGTGAGTACTGGAACGAAATGCTCGTTATGTTGATGATGATAATGATTATGATAATAATAATGTCACAGCAGTCGTATGACGATTGGGGAAGTGTTTGGTTGATCATCCATCCGTAATATTGCTATTATTTTGATCATCCCTCCGTAATATCGCTATTACTGTGATCAACCCTCCGTAATATTGCTATTACTGTGATCATCCTCCCGTAATATCGCTATTACTGTGATCAACCCCTCGTAATATCGCTATTATTGTGATCATCCCCCTCGTAATATCGCGATTACTGTGATACTGTGTTCATCCCCCCGTAATATTGCTATTACTCTGATCATCCCCCGTAATATTGCTATTACTCTGATCATCCCCCGTAATATTGCTATTACTCTGATAATCCTCCCGTAACATTGCTATTACTGTGATTATCCCCCGTAATATTGCTATTACTGTGATCATCCCCCGTAATATTGCTATTACTCTGATCATCCCCGTAATATTGCTATTACTCTGATCATCCTCCCGTAATATTGCTATTACTCTGATCATCCCCCGTAATATTGCTATTACTGTGATTATTCCCCGTAATATTGATATTACTCTGATCATCCCCTGTAATATTGCTATTATTGTGATCATCCCTCCGTAATATTGCTATTACTGTGATCATCCCCCGTAATATTGCTATTGCTTTTATCATAATTTCCTTACTTGAAATGTCATTCTCATTACTAATCTTCCTACATCATTCATAATCATACAAAATCATACCAGACTGCTTCAAAATTCTTCCCTCATTACTCTACATATTTATCTTATTTATTTGCCCCATTTTTACTTTTATTTTATTTATGAACATATTCTTGTTAAAATCTCTTGTCAATATTATCAAGGAAAGCGAATAAATGGCGGAGAAGTATGTACTGTGCAGAATGGAAGTTATCACAGAAATGCTGATGACGTATTGAGTCTGCATCTTTTCGAATGGACATAATTATTTTATCCTTGCGGTCATTCAATCCAAGGACCGTCATAATAAACACAGTAGGTTGTTTCGAAACGTCGGTAATAATTTTCCAGTATATATGAAGTAATGTCTCAAATTTGTATTTCCAAACCCACATAAATTCACTGTTTAATAATTAAGAACTGGGTAAAGGGATAAAAATATGGAACGGAATATTCAGTTTGTAATTTTAATTGTCTTCACTACTGGTGTTTTATTAAATCAGAAGTTTGAACAAAAGTATTCCAGTCTTTTTTTTTTTTTTTTGCACTTCTGAGTCATACCCGAAAAAGAGACGGTTGAATAAATTCAATTTTATTTTTAAAAGTTTCTAATGATTTTTAAAACAAGAAATCGCAAAATCACAACTGATCAACTAATGTATCAGATCAGCTCAATTTAACATAATGTTTTCCGAATTTGTAACCATAAGGTTAGTTTAAAAGTGATGTCATGGAACATTACATGCGTGAAACACTGCAAGCAGATTGAACCAATTTGTACCTAAATATAAATCCATTAGGAAATTGTAAACTATGTTTATAGCTCACAGCAGGCATAGAAAGACAGATTAGTTAAATGTAACAATGCAACACAAGAGGATATATTTTTACGGCTGTGATGAAATAAGTTTTTTGTTTCACCACATGGCTAAGAACATGCGATTCTGCGTACTGTGATTGTCTTCATCTTTGCTAATTTGACTAAACTAACACAGCAAGAGAGGACCTCTGTAGCACGGTGGTTAAGGTGCTGTGCTAAAAATCGGAAGGTCGCTTGTTCGATCCCAGCTGGTGTCATTAAAATTTTTATTGACAAAAAAACTTTCCGATCGCACAATGGTCCTGGGGTCGACTCAGCTTCTAACAGAAATGAGTACCAGGAGTATTTCCTGGGGGTAAAGGCGGCCGGTGCGTAAGGCTGACAACCTTACCACCATCCTGTACCGTTGTCACGAAAACTGGGAACCTTAACATCCTGGAACCCTCTGGGCCACCCCAGGCCTGTAATGGAACTGCTTTACATTCAACACAGCAACAGAACACAAACATAAACTAAAACAGACAAAATCGATTATTTCATTGCCACTTTTCAACACTAGTCTCTCCTCAAATCGATCTCAGTTAACGGAAACCTACGACGAAAGGCGCGGTAATATTTAAAGATCTTATCTTTGTAACTGAGGAACGAAAGTTATGAACAATTCTAATCAGTAAATGTGACATTTTACACAAATAACAATACTTTCCCTAGTAGTACTGGAAATTAAATAGAGAAAAACGCAAAATTTACATTTTAATATGTTGAGCTTTAGGTTTCTGTGACCGTGCATCGTGAGCAAATTGTGGAGTGAGAGAGAAAACCAACAAGATGCAACAGTTAGATGTTTATTTTTAACAATTTCTCCTCAACATGTTTCGGGCATCATTATGCCCATCTTCAGGAGAACAAGACGTATGTTACTGCATGTGGTGTGCTGCGCTTGTTCTGCTGGATGTAACCTTCACAGTGCTCGCACCCTACAAGGCAGCGCCCCACAACCGCTATCAACCACATCCAGCAGAACCAGTGCAGCACAACACATGCAGTAACATACGTCTTGTTCTCCTGAAGATGGGCATAATTATGCCCGAAACATGTTGAGGAGAAATTGTTAAAAATAAACATCTAACTGTTGCATCTTGTTGGTTTTCTCTCTCACTCCACAATTTAATATGTTGAATCCACTCAACTTGCAGACACCTCAGGCAAAACTCGCGAAACCCTTGTTGAATAACCCTGCTTTAGCCACAGTGCGCGAGGGAATTTAGCTGCATCTATAGTTTATGCACGAAGATATTTGGCTACGATTTTACTTTGTCATTAAGCGTCTAATGTAGAACCGATAAATGAACACTCAATTAGATACAAGAAATGGAGCTGGGATCCGGGGAGATGGAGTCATGTTTTGTGAGACAAAATGCGTGGTTCTTACGCATTACAGATTCCTCTAATTCAAGGATAGTGTGGGTTTGTGATGTGACATACTGAAACGCAGAGCTTAGCTGAGAAAATACATATTTTATAAACGTACTCTGCAGCAAACCAATAAAGTCAGCTGTTTTTGTAGTCAGGACACACACACCACACACACACACACCACACCACACAAACACCACACACACACACACACACACCACACACACACAAGTACCGTACACACACACAACACATACACACACACACACACGTACCGTACACATCATCGCATTTCTGAATAACGGCTGATTTATCGGTCACATTTAGTGTGCAAGCCGCCATATGTGCCAAGACGCACACCTAAACAATTCCAATAAATTAAAATTGAACAATCCATATTATAATAATTACGAAACATGGCCGAATGCCCGAAATTAGGTGAATATGAAATAGTTTTTCCCCCCTCATGAATCAAGAAACTACAAACATAGCAGCACCGGCACGCACGTGTGTTGTGTGCATGTGCATGTGTGTGTGTGTGTGTGTGTGTGTGTGTGTGTGTGCTCGCGCGCGCGTGCATGTGTGTTTGTATAAGTCCCATCTCAAATACTGTGAAATCATCTGATACATTTCCATGAAACTCCATACTCATATCATCACACAGCTGAATTGTTTATTTTACAGCCATGTGCAATCCACCACCACACGTTGCTGACACGCACGCACGCACTCGCACACACACACACACAAACACCAATATTTAATGACTCCTTCATTACGTTCTCACATTCACTACACGCTCCGCTGTCATCGTGTCATATAAGTTGCTCACAAACAATCATCACGAACACAACACAATTACTTCATACGGAATGCTATGACGACATTGCTACGGACTGGACTGTTCCGAGTTCTAATACCGGTTGGAGGCAAGATTTTCCGCAACCCACTTGTTCAGATTAGCCTTGTTACCTAAACATACTGCTGCATACTGGGCACGTGTTTTATACAAACGGGCGGAACGTACTGTTGACGATTTACGTTCCTCTAGTGGCGAGGTTCAAGAAAGTGTAAAGCTATAATTCTACACTCCTCTGTGCCTTCATGGCATGTTATAGGGTGAACTTTTAACATGTGTTTATTTTATAAATATGTTTGACTGAGACTATTAGCATCAGAGTTGAGTAGTTTGCACGTCAGATCTGAATATCTGTGTAAGCTTGTACAAGAGACATGATCTTGAATTATGTATGTAGTCTTCTTATTCTGTTATCTAAGAGAACGTTACTCAGATTTAATATTTCTATAGTAAAACGAACTGCTGTCTGCTTGCTAGCGGGTACTCGCTAGCAAGCAGAGAGCAGAATCTGTTTGACAAACGCCGGTTGCTGTATGTATAGTCTTGAACCCCTGATGATGGACGGAAAGACCGTCCGAAACATGTAGGGTGTCATATCAAAATAAAATCAATTTGATACATTCGTGCATCTTGTTGGTTTTACTATAGAAATAATATTACGATGCATGGGCCTATGAACTTCAAATCAGATTTATTACATAAAAATAGTTTGTGAAAAGATGAATACTGTTCACCGAGTCTCGCACGATAGTGTCTAAACATGAACAGGTGATCAAGTATTTAATAGTTGTTGTTGAGTGTAGCCGAAACATGTAGTGATGGCAACGCATAGAGGCTACAGCAGAACTGCGCAGACGCAGCAGTCGTCGATCTGTTTGGCACAACTGAGTTGGAGATTTCTTATAATTTGTGAGAACAAACGCCTGAGGAAAACATAGAGCTAGTTGTGATTTTGTTGTCTTGACATGCAAAACAATAAGACTGCCAAGTGGAAAATACGTTGGCCATGAAGTTGTTATGTATGGGATGTGAAACCTTATAGTCTGGTACAAATATTCCCATGTTTCGGAGGATTTCAGTGTCGCTACTATCAAGATTTTCGAAGATAAGGATGTAGAAATAAACAGGAGTGTGTACATTTGTACAAACATAATACATACGTACCTACGTAAGTACATACATACATATATATACATAAACACATACATGCATACATACATTTATACATACATATACACACGTACGTACATAATACATACATACACACATAATACAACACTACTAAATGCATACATACATACAACAATACATACGTACATACACACATGCACACACACACACACATACATACATATTACATAATACATACATACATATACCCCCACCAAAATCTATGTTTTCAAAGGAGAGTAAATTTGTTTTTGATCCTATGAAAATATAGTTTCTCGGGACGCTCTTTGTGAATAGTGTACGTTTTCTGGGAAGCTGCGACTTGTCTATGGAACTATTTATTATGTAGATAAGCAATTCGGTCGGACCAAAGATAGATTAAGTAACAGGTTCAGAGATGAAAATCACATAATTGAAAACTACCAAGTAATTATTAAGCTACTATTCATGCAATATTGTGGTCATAAGCAAGTGAGATATAAGTTGAAATGTAAGCGATGTTAATTTTTTTTTAAATCTCTCATTGTAGCAGACCAGTTGGAAAAATATGGTGTATGTAGCGGGAGATAATTAAAAGGATTCTTACAGAAACAGATTACATAAACTATGTTATGGATTTGATAATTCCTGAATGATTATCATCTTCGTTTTCTTAATTTCTCTAATGAACTTGTGGTTCATTATGAAATTTTCAAACATTGTTTGAGCAAATGGTGCACTTTCTAGTAACAGCGAGTACTATTTAAGCAAGGCATAGAAATAAATTTCTTTTAACAGCTATTTTATTGCTCTAACGGGCGCGGTGTTGGGATTTTTGTGAAATGCAAGAAACGTATCATATCTTTATGTACCATAAGTTCCTATGACTCTAATGTTCGTCCTATGACTCATTTATTTATTTGGAATAAAAATCATTGAGCTATAATTAGTCCAGTACACTGTTAGAGCATATTATCCCAAGAGAACAAATTGCCACGTGGAGAACAGCACCGAACTTGTGAAATGCAAGAAACGTATCATATCTTTATGTACCATAAGTTCCTATGATTCTAATGTGCGTCCTATGACTCACTTATTTATTTGGAATAAAAATCATTGAGCTATAATTAGTCCAGTACACTGTTAGAGCATATTATCCCAAGAGAACAAATTGCCACATGGAGAACAGCACCGAACTTGTGAAATGCAAGAAACGTATCATATCTTTATGTACCATAAGTTCCTATGACTCTAATGTGCGTCCTATGACTCATTTATTTATTTGGAATAAAAATCATTGAGCTATAATTAGTCCAGTACACTGTTAGAGCATATTATCCCAAGAGAACAAATTGCCACGTGGAGAACAGCACCGAACTTAAGCACCAGCTCTTTTACACGGTCCCCCACGCATGCTGATTCATTGTGTATAACAAGAGGCTTTGAATAATGCACACACAGTCTGAAATCCTCTGCAGTCGCTAGCATCCAAACAGCTATTAGCCACGCCATGGACCTCTGAATGTTGTACGAGCTTAGTAGTAGTAGTTTCAGGTTGCTGGGAAGAGGAAATAGTGAGATTTATACCCGTCTGGGTGTCCGCGAAATGCAGACAGCTCTGTTGCTTAGTTCCTTCTGAACAAACGCACACAAGTTTCCCTAGAGAGAAGGAACATCGTTGGACGCAACATTTCTGTTTCAGTGTAGAGGAGGCATGAAAGAATAAGTTGCTGTTGTTGTCACAATTTAGTGGCTCTAAATTAATTTTCTTTAGCTATTAGTTTCTGGTCTTCATGATCAGAGGAATATTTTTGAAAGGAAGATTATTCTGCCGTCGCCTCCGGCAAATGGCCAGCCACTAGGTCCTTCCCAACTATCTGCCCAATTGATACAGGGTGTTTTCCACGAGGAGTAAAGCGACAGTCAGTGAAGCTGGCCAATCACGTATAAGCAGTGCAGATGAAAGAATGTATGGAGCTAAAACGCCGTTCTTTCTACGTCTGATTGCCGTGGAATTTAATTAAGAAAAATTATAAAATAATTACTTCCCCCAGAGCAAGACGGCTGACGCGTGAGTCTAGCTATTCACCTTCACTTAGTAACAAGAATAACAATTATTGTTGTTATATTTTTTCTATGACACCAATCATGTATATGTACAACCTAACCTCTTCTTTTACTGTATTTTACTGCAGGAAATAGTGTACTGGAATGCGAATTGTATCCAATTTCTTCAAGGGTTACTGTATCTTCTCACACAGTTTCCACTCATAATTACCACCGTCTTAGCAACTGGAGTAGAAGAATTACTTATGAGCCTTGTTTTACGTTTCGTTTCTATTACGATAGAAAATAGAGAGAGGAGAACCGACGTGAGGATATTCAAATGTCCTTGTTGTATCTTGTGGTTCTGCTACTCCATAAATATTTGTTCAGCGACAGAGAAGTAGCGGTGTTTCCAGCCTGTTACCCATTAACGGAATTAAATTTTTTTTTACTTACTGGAATTTAATACGGCAGAAAACCTGTTTGTAAATAAAGTTACCGAAGTTCAAATACTTTTTTTCCTTTGTACACTGTAGTACCGGTGTTATAGACGTATTAACACAAACGGGCACTAAAAATAGCTCTATAAAGAAATAACACATATTTCAGCGTGACATAAAATATACAGAAACCTATGCAAAGATGCATCAGATCTTTCTGTTACAATATTCCTTTAACCTTTAGACGCCTAATGTCAACTATAGTGGTCGTACCGCACCGCTAACCTCCAAAGTTGCATTTTATATATTTATTCAACAAATATAGATACTGAATATTTTAAACATGGTATATACTCTCCTTTTTTTCCTTCAAAATGCAGTTTGTTTCATAATTCTAACGTAATTGTTTCCTGTATTATTCACATTTTATATACAGGGTGTGCTAAAATTAAAAAATATTTCCGGCGCCAAAATGTTAACCTAACAAAGCTAAACGTCTTTATGTTTGCACCGTGCATCAAAGATAATTAAACACTTTATTATCCAACTAACGCGCAATATATAATTTGGGGATACAATTACAAATACACACACGCACAACGGGGTAAGTCCTATGTTGTATTTTATTATATCTGTTTTTTTATTTCATGTCGTTTTGGCTGTTAAGGTTTCTCTAAAACATACCGCCCTTGTTTTGTCTAATTACAGTCACAATATGCTGCCATAACACGGACCTTGTCCATGTCAACAGACACGATAGAATCATTCTTGTAATTTTTAGCCAAGCACTGTACAAGGCTCACTGATGATGGATCCTCTTTGATCCGAAACATGTTGGAGCACTTTTAAATATTTTATAATTTTAATTGTATCTACATATTATACATTGTGAATTAGTTGGATAATAAAATGTTTAAAGCTAAACGTCCTTATGTGAATTTTGTACAATGACTAACAAATGCACAATTAATTGATAGATTTGTGATAATTTGTGAAATAATTGTGCATTTGTTGGTCAATGTACAAAATATTAAAAGACGCACGGTATATGTATTAATATAATAGAGGCTCAACAGGCAAAAAATCTGCAACAACTACAACAAAAACCAAGCTAAAGTTACCGAAAATGAATTCAGCCATTTGGCTTGAAATAATATGTAAAACCAAGCAACTGACGCCAAAATACTTCAACTTCAAAATCAACGGAAGTGACAGAGAAAGGAGGAGCATTATATATTTGTCAATTAATTTTGCATTTGCTGGCCAATGTACAAAATAATCAACGATATACGGTACAGGAATTAGTGAGATATTCTTCGTGTGAACTTTATTTTGTCAAATTACCAATTCATTTCGTTGGATGTTACTGGCAAAACCAAGTGAGTACACTTGTGACGAATTCCAAAACCTTAGTGCTGAAAGTTGAATACAATGAATGTAGTGATATTCGGAACATGATTCGCGCAGCTGGGTAAAAAGGAATTGTCACTGCTTCATAGTTAACACTGTACTTTGTTTTGAAACAATTTATGGGGTACTAATATATTAATGAAGTAATCCTAATGTGTTTCTTGCAAGCAGTTTATAAATTTGACACTTACTTTGGAGTTCCGGACCTCTGTATTTTTCAACTTTGAAATGTTGATGGACTTGAGATAAAAATACATTTTTCTACTCCAATAATAAAATAACCCACAAAAGCAATAATAAAACAAAAATAAATGTCTCATAAAATAATCTATAGACGAGGGTGAATCAAAAAGTAAAGGCAATTTTTAAATTACGCGGTAACCGTGAGGAACAGAAGCTGGCGCATTGCGCAGTATTGACAATGCATGTTGAAGAGTTCAGCCATGTGCAGTACAGCGCTCTGCCTTCAGTCGAGTGGCAGCAACGAGGGCGGAAACATGGACGCTCCTTTGCAAGATTGCACCGTCGAATAACAACGTGGCGTGGTGCGGGTTTCTGTGGGCAGAAGAAGTGAAACCTGTGGAAATTCACCGTCGTGTGTTGGCTCAGTATGGACAGAGCACCATGAGTCAACGAAAGGTTTATGAGTGGGTGGAAAGGTTTAAATCGGGTCGAACACGTGTCACTGATGA
>Ga0131853_10027559_pt1 | contig 10192 bp, 7 predicted proteins | sample TergutLab28metaG_FD_92764 | JGI IMG/M metagenome (GOLD analysis project Ga0131853, IMG submission 92764) | Labiotermes labralis P1 segment gut microbial communities from Petit-Saut dam, French Guiana - Lab288 P1 (version 2) (version 2) | ecosystem: Host-associated > Arthropoda: Insects >... | reverse complement strand
TCTGGTCTAGGGGACGGGGGTATCGACAACTCTTTCGCAATTTTCAAGATTGTCGGCACCCCCGTCCCCTAGACCAATTTATTCACATACTCCTCCATAGCGTTTATATATATAAAAACCCACCCGACTACTTATATGATAAAATAGCGGCGATTATTTTTGCAAACACGTATTTACGATTTTAGTGACGAAGCTTACGATATCGCTTTGGTCAGGTTTTTTAGATATTCTTGCGGAGCTGTGCCGAAGCGGGTCTTAAATACTCTGTAAAAGGTGCGCATACAGTCAAAGCCGCACTCAAAAGCGGCGTCGCTTGCATCCGTTCCGTTTAAAATCATGGCGGCGCAGCGGTCGGCGCGTATAGAATTAACGTATTCCCTAAGCCCCATTTTTACATAAGAATTAAAAATAGTAGAAAAATAATTGGGCGAGTACCCGAATTTTTTGGCTAAGCCCTCGAGGCTTATTTTGGCGGCGTAATTATCCGCCAAATACACGAGGCAGTCGCGCATCATGTCCGTCTCAGACTTGGCAGCCCGCTCCTCGAAGCGCAGGTTATGCACGGCAATACTTAAAATAGATTCTATCAGGCCGCCGAATACAAACTTGTTGGCCGTTTGGTAGCGGTCGGCTATTTCTATAAGAGAGACAATCTCGTTATGCGGCTCGCCGAATATAAAATGTTCGCGCAAGGCCGAATTGGGCACCATCATATTAAGCTTTTCGGTATGCTTAGGCGCGACGGTCAATACGTATCCGACAGAGCCCGGTTCCAAAATCTCGCATTGGTGTATATCCAAACTGCCCGCAACTGCAGTCGCATTTTCTAAAATGCGCGTCTCGTCGTTAATCGTTACCGAGATTTTGCCGCGAGCCACGCAAAGAATTTCCCACTGCACATGAAAATGCGGGTGGACGCCCTCCGTCAAATACAGATAGGTCTCGTTGGTTTTGTCGCGTATGCTTTCGTACTCAGCCATATCAACATTATACCACAAAAAATATTCCTTGTCTATACCTTTTTTAAAATTATTTTTGGGATATATCTGCACAATACACCGGCTGCCGAAAAAATATTTGACAAATTTAAGGCAATTGGTGTATACTAGTGAGAGATGAGCAAAAGAGCGACAAATAAAGACGTAGCAAAGGTTGCGGGCGTATCCACGGCGACCGTATCTTACGTAATCAACGGCAAGTCGGAAGAGATGAATATCTCGGAAGCCACTACAAAAAAAGTGCTTCAGGCAATCAACCTTTTGGGTTATTCCCCCAACCCGTTTGCCACCTCTCTCAAGACAAATCCCGCGCGAATTATCAATGTGCGCTCGAGCCAATCGCTCGGCTGCTTGTGGGATATCGAGATAATGTGCCTCGTAAGAGAGCTAGGCAAGGTATCTCAAAGCGACTATAGCATAACATTCTCTCCCGACACTCACCCCGAAAAGCTCTCCTACGAGGCGTGCATTTGCATAGGTATGCCCGAAACCGAGTTCCGCGCTTTGGCAGGCGAAAACTTTGTCCCGCTCGTGTTGGTTGACGCTATACTAAACGACCCCTTGTTTTATCAAGTAACCGCCGATTACGGTAAATTAAAAAAAGCGGCGGATTTGCACTTCGGCGGTGAACGCTACGCCTACATTACATTAGAGCCAAGCTGCGGACACGTCAAAAAACAAATTCAAGACACCTTTGACAGCGTGACGTTTGTCTCGGATTTTCAAGATTTAAGCCGTTTGCCGACACCGTCCCAAAACGTCATAATATCACAAGCCTCACTTAACCGGCTGTCCTCATATTTAGGCAAGCATAATGTATACTACTATCCGAGCCAAGACAAGGCAGCCGTTATCCTCGACTGCGTCGTCAGCGCAATCAAAAGGACCCCCGTCCCTGACGAAGCTCACTTTATAAAGGTATAAAGCAAAATAAAAAGAGCGTTTCTTTTAGAGAGCCGCTCTTTTTGTTTATAACGTATTACTACCTGATAAAACTGGTGACTATACGGTTTTCGGGCGGAGGCATATTAATGCCCGCCGATTTACCCGCCGCGATACACTTGAGCAGCCATGCCATGTTGCCGCCGAGGGTGCGCATTATTTGCAGGCCCTCGAGGTCTTGGCGCACCTCGTCGGGCGTGTGTCCGTGAACCATGTTCCAGTACTGAGAGCTTATTAAGGTCTATTCTGACATCAAGGACATTATTGCAGAAAAAATGATACAAAGTTTCAATTTATCCGTTAATGAACTTCTTATTTGCAACGAAATGAGTGTAAGCGATTAATTACTGATAATCGTCATTTTGAAAAACAGCTAAAAGAATTCAAACAAGTCCTAAATATTTACTGCGAAGAACAAGGATATCTTTATGTGTGAAAAGAGAAACTCAAAAACTTTGACATCTTTAATTATTAAAACAATTACAGGGAATGATTATGGCAACACTAAATCAATGTTTATTACGCTGTCGTGGTGTCGTCCATCTCCTTACTCGTGTTTGTTATCCGTACTTCAAGGCTGCGTAAAATAACCGTGTCCGTCCTGCGCCCATGCAATTCTGTCATTTTATCGACTATAAGCCGGACGTGCTTTTTGTCGCTCAATTCCTTTATAGTTATAGCGGTAACGTCAAGCTCCAGCCCGTTCTTCTCCTCACGCTTTTTATTACAACCCTTTTTCCTTGCGAACTTACAAACATAACAGCGTTTGGTCATCATAAAATACAGCAATTGGTCGCATAAAATAATTGTAACAAATAACTCATAGTATGCAACACCCTCGTCGCGCATGGTATGGATAGTACCCGCGGGTATTGTCCATACCTAATTCCACTCCAACTCTAACTCCCTATTTGCCTGCTGTACTTTTTCGTGACCATTCGCTGTACTTCCATTGTACCAAATACAATTTCTTACTACCCCACCGCCAATATATCGTATCCAAAATACGAAGAATTGTTTATAAAGTAAAAAACTACATATGCTAAGGTCATGAAAACTCCTCGCAATATTTTTGTTTTGACGATAATCGGGACGCTGCTCTGTGTCGGGACTATTACTGGTCTTTGGAGTATAGTTACAGACAGTCCGCAATTACCTGCAAGCAGCAGTGACGTCGTCCAAACCGCGGCTGTTCAAAATGTGGCGTACCTGCCGGAGCATTTTACATGGAACACAAACAGCACTAGCGGTTCATTCTGGGGATTACCATCGTCTTTGTGGTTTGGCCTGAATGAAGTTATTACAGGCCTTGCGCCTTCGCATCAAAATTTACCTAACTTACACGTCAATATCCCTTCCATAGGTCCGGGCGGGTCTGCTGTCAGAGGGATTGCATCACTGGCCTTTCATAACAGAAATAATGTTATTCAGGCAACTTTCCCTAACAGTATGGAAGCGATTGGCAGCGCGTTTAATAGCTCTCGTCTGACTCAAATTACGATACCGGACAGTGTAACCGCAATAGCAAACAGTGCTTTTAGGAATAATCAAATAACCGCGGTAACATTGGGAGCCGGATTAAGCAGCCTGCATAGCAGCGCATTTATTGATAATCCTATTCAAACGATAAATGTTACAGGCAATACACAATTTCGTGTCGAGAACAACAGTTTGATACAAAATTCAAACAATACCTTGGTAATGGGCTCGCAAAACGCACATATGCCTGCATCGGCTGCAAGCATAGGGGCAAGCGCGTTTTGGGGGCGCGGAGTTACAAATATTGTAATTCCCAGCAATATAACCGGCATTGAGTTAAGCGCATTCAGACGAAATCCTATAGAGAATCTTATTATCCAAGGAAATTTAACACTTCATGGGCATGAGTACGGGCATGGCCCGTTTCAGCACCCTTTCAATGTGCCTACCTTCATTCCGATACTGGCGGAAGGTATTACGTCTATTCCGGCATTGCTTTTTGGCGGGGCGCGCATATCCGACATTTCTATTCCGAGCACGGTTACACATATAGGCACAGATGCGTTTGCAACTACACAAATGACAAGGATTTTTATACCGGATACCGTAACACATATAGAGACCGGAGAATTCTTTGACCAGTGGGGAAGCCTGACACCGGTTGAACAAGGACTGCTCCAGGGAGGAACAATAGTTGATATTGACGGAATCCCTCATATGAATTTATGGAGCCAATATCATCCGATAGTAACAATAGGCGCCTTTGCAAATAACCCGAACTTGACTATCTTTACGGCGCACCGGACACAACCCGCCGGATGGCAAGACGGTTGGAACGACGGCCGGCCCGTTATTTGGGGCGCGGCGGGAACATTAATACTTGATACTTCTATTACAGGCAAAGGCACAATCTCCCCTGCGAACGACCTCCCGTTAATAGGCCTTGCGGAAAGCGAAACCCGTACCCTAACCGGTAACCCGTCAATCGGGTGGGGCTTCGAGCAGTGGGACTTAACGGGATTAACTCAAAGCACAAGCACGGATAACCCGATTACAATTACAATGGGCGAAGAAGACATCGGCGTAACAGCGGTATTTGAGCCTATATTGTTTGATATTGCCTTTAATAATATGAACGACGCGGCCAATCCAAACCCGACTACGTTTACAATAGATGATTTGAACGTATCGCTTCAAGACGCAAGCCGTTACGGGTATGACTTTCTTGGATGGTATACAAATCCGGAGTTTTACGGCTCCCCTATCACCGCGATTACAGCCGTTGGAAATGTCAGGTTATATGCAAGGTGGTCAGACCCGCTTGTTTCAAGCATTACTTTATATAACTTGCGGGAAAGCGATACCCATTCCACCCCGTCCACATTTGTTGCGGCGGATTTGAATATTACGTTATTGCCGGTAACAAGAAGCGGCTGGACATGGCATGGCTGGTATCGCGACGCCGGATTCACACAGCCTATTACCGAAATCACGGCGTTTGGCGACATTACAATCCATGCACGATTAACAATCAACGAACTCGCGGTTGAATTTGACGAGAGCAGTTTGCATGATGCAACGCATACTAATCCAAGCATATTTACAATAGACAGCGAAACCCATGCGCTAACAGCTCCGAATACACGCAACGGATTTACATTCGCGGGCTGGTACACAGAACAAAACGGCGGAGGCGACCGTTGGACAACCGTTCCAGTAGGCGAGGTTGGCAGCCAAACCTTATACGCGCAATGGACGCTAAACGAATATTCCATCTCATTTTATAACCTACAAGGTACTACGCATACTAACCCCACTGTCTTTAATATCGAAACTCCGAAAACAACTCTTGTCAATCCCGCGGCACGCGCAGGATACACGTTTGACGGCTGGTGGACGGAACTCGAGAACGGAACTCAAATAACTGAAATTGAGTTAGGCAGTTTTGGCAATATGACTTTGTTTGCCCGTTGGTCGGCCGATTATGTCCGTATAACGTTTGACAGTAAAGGAGGAAACTTTGTCGAGGGGCAGAACGTTCAACATACTATTGGCAGAGTGACGGAGCCCGCAGATCCGACACGGACACTTTACAGATTCATGGGCTGGTCGTTTGACTTTGCAAATACGCCCGTCACGGCCCCGCTGACCCTATATGCCTCGTGGGAGCGAATTAATATAGACAGCGGCGATACGGGAATTACGGTTGAACCCGGTCCGGACAGCGAAATTATTATAACGGTCCCCGGCGACCCCGACACAATAATTACCGTTAACCCTGGCGGCGACCCTGTCGTTACTATCACGCCGCCAAACGATGACATTATAGTTGACGGTCCGAATGCCGACGGTGAGATTGTAATAACAATCCCAGGAGATAACGAAGACGAATATACTGTAATTGTCATTCGCCCCGACGAAGACCCACCTGTTGTAATTTATCCTCCCGCGGTAAGATTCACTGTCACATTCAACTCCCTTGGCGGAACTTCTGTCAGTTCACAAAGAATAGCCAAAGGTGAAACGGCTGCCCGGCCAACTTCGGCTAGAGTTTTGCATAGACTCATCGGTTGGTCTCATAACGATGCGCTGTTTGATTTTGACATTCCCATAACGGAGACAAAAACTTTGTATGCGGTATGGGAGCGGATAGATATTGACTCCGGTGACACAGGCATAATCGTTAAGCCGGGCGATACAAACGACAGCGACAATCCGGATGAGGATAACGATATTGTAATAATCATCCCGGGCGAACCCGACACAACAATTGTTGTCCGACCCGACCCCGAAAACGACGGCGGATATAAGGTAATCGTCACCCCGCCCAATGACGACATCAACTACGAAGTTGACGACGACGGAACGATTACTATTACCGTTCCCGATGACGACAACGGCTATACGACTATTATTGTGCGCCCGGGCGAAGACCCTCCCGTCATAATCATTCCGCCGAATATTGGGAATAATTACCCCGACCCCGATTCAGTTCTTGCCGCTCCGAGCGGGCTAGAAATTGTTAGCGGCAGATGGCTTGTTTGGAACGGCGACGAACGCGCGGACGGCTTTACCGTCTATATCAACGGCGAGTATTGGGCGACGCTTCTGCGAAGAGAAGGGCGGACAAACAAGGTCGACTTAAATCTATTTGGCAAGGGAACATACACATTTCAGGTTAGGGCAATCAGCGAAGTATCAAGTCTTTACAATTCGGACAAAAGCGAGGCGATAACATTCCGCATCGGCGACTATGAGGGAACCGGAACTCCGCCTTACCCGGACGACGTCTTGCCGGACTCCGAGCCCGAACTCCCGAACCGCCTGCCCCCGCCAAAGAATGTTGCAATCAATAACAACATTATCACATGGATAGGCACAAATAACGCAACAGGCTTTGCAATCTATTCCAACGGAATCCGTCTGCAACTTATAGAGAACATAACCGGCAATGGAAACGGAACATTCTCCTACAACCTCGGTACGCACAATCTTGGTAACGGAATGGCAATTTTTTCCGCCCGCGCGCTTGGCAACGGCATCAGTACAAATGACTCCTTCCTTTCTCTGGGAACTATACTGCGTATCGAATCTCAGTCCGCTAACGGAAACAACTTAACGTGGCTTTGGGTTTTACTCGGGGCTGTTTGGGCGTTGGTACTGGCAGCGCTAGTGGCTATTGTATTATTGATTCGCGCAAAACGACGAAAAACTATATGATAATATGCATATCAATTTTATAATTACTCCCTACTACAGAAATCTATTGTGCTTATAATCTAGTTATTCCGCGCGAACACAACTTCAATTGACGCTGCTATTTCTATATCGTTACTCATGATTGAAGTATAACAACCCGCTCCGTCAGACATAGCGTATCTTCCAAAGCCGATATAATTTATTGATGTTTCTTTAACCGAAATAATTCTCACGTCGCCAAAACCTGTCACAGACAATAAAACCGCCGCCTTTTGCTTTGCAGACTCAATAGCTTTAGTAAGGGCTTCGTTATACGCCGCCGAATTATCCTCGACGCCAAACTGAACTCCGTTTACAATGTTTGCGCCTGCCGCTGTGACAAGGTCAACAATTCCACCGACATTAGCTATATCCCGTACCTTTATATTAAGTTGATTACTAACTTTGTGGCCCAAAAACCTTTGCCCGAGACTGTAATCATATTCGGGATAAATATTGAACCAGCTCGTGCTTATGTCTTGCTCGGCAATATTTTCCCCATAAAGAGCTTTAATTAACTTTTGCACAATCTTTGCATTTTCGCTCTGTGCGTCTGCGAGATTCTTGCTCTTAGTTTCAACACTCAAGCTGATAGTGGCAATGCTCGGTTTAACTCTAACTACACCGGTTCCGGTGACAGTTATGTCAAATAAAATATTATCGCAGCGGCATTCGGAAGCCGAGGCCGACATAGTTTGGGGCGCATTGACAACCGTTGCTCCTAAAATCAGAACGGATACGGCCAAAGCAATTGTAACTAAAGCATATTTCTTCATGAAACTAATTTGAGCAATGCCCATAAAAGTATTCACGATTTGTCATCTAAGCTCCGCCACAAATACAGGCTTGCATAGCTGCGGTACGGCGCCCACTGCTCCGTTATGGCTACTACTTCACCTTTGCTTAATGAGGCGCCGTTTCCATAGAGCTTAGTTATTGCATTCAATAAGCCGATATCCCCAAATGCAAATATATCCTCACGCGCTAGGCTGAAAATAAGGAACATTTCCGCCGTCCAACGCCCCACGCCTTTAATTGCGGTTAACTGCCGTATAATTTCCTCATCGTCGTATTGTTTAATGTTTTCAAGGTCTAATGATTTGTCTGCTACCGCTTGTGCGATATTCTTTATATAACGGGCTTTGTTCCCCGAACACCCCGCCTGCCTTAACGCTTCGTCGGAAACATTAAGGATTTTATCGGGCGTCATATCTCCGTCTAAGAGCGACAATACCCTGCCCCAAATCGTATCCGCCGCCTTAACTGAAAGCTGCTGCCCCACTATCGCGCCCGCAAGGTCGGAAAAATACTTCGGGCCTTGCAAACGCTTTCCTCCGGTTATTTCGGCTTGAACGCTTATACTTACTGCTTTGTAGCCGTCATCGTCAGAAAGCCGCAACTCGCCGTACCTGCTTATAAGGCCTCTCATAACAGGGTCTTTGCTCAAATGCTCTATTATTTCTTTCATTGTGAATACCCTAAGTTATCCCTTACAAAATAAATCAAATTCGTTTAGTTTTTTCTCTAAATCTGTATTGGTCCTTACCATTTTTATATGCGACCAATGCGGCGGATATAATGCCTTGTATCTGCCCGTACTAAAGCGCGTATCGATTAATACTACCGCGCCGTAATCGGCCTCCGACCGTATAACCCTACCCGCAGCCTGCATTACCTTATTCATCCCCGGAAAGGTATACGCATAATCAAAACCGTTACCGTTTTTCGTATTAAAGTAGTTTTTTATCAGGTCTTGGCGGAAGATATTTTGGGCAAACCCACGCCGACAATAAATGAGCCTATAAGCCTATCTCCCGCCAAATCTATACCTTCTGAAAAAATTCCGCCCATAACCGAAAAACCTATAAGGGTTTCGTTATTATCCGCCGAAAACTTTTCTAAAAACTCCGCGCGCTCGCTCTCGCTCATAATATTTTGCTGCAACAGCGTATTAACTTCGGGGTATTTGGCCGTAAAAGTTTGATAAATTTTTTTTAGATATTCGTAAGAAGGAAAGTAAGCAAAGTAATTACCTTTTTTGCGCGACGCCAACAAATGCAGCGCGTCCGCAACAGGCTCGAGACTTGCTTCCCTATCCGCGTATTTAATAGAAATTCCGGAATGCCCTATTAGCAGCAGCCGATTTTGGTCAAACGGCGAATCCAATTCCAATAAACTATCCTCTCCGCCGCCGCCCAATAAATCGCGGTAATATTCAAGCGGGGTTAGCGTGGCGGAGAACATTATTGTCGCTTTTGCAAATTTAAGCCTCCTCTGTATAATCTCGGACGGGTCAATACAAAACAAGGTATGTATTATATCGCTGCCGCCCGTTTCGGCCAGTGCCATATAACGCTCGTCATAAAGCTCAAAGATGCCTTGGTAAGCCAACACACCGAAATAGAGTTCGGTAATTTCTTTTACGAGCGCATGCTTAAATTCCTTTTCACTTTCAAAAAACTCCTCCGCCGCTTGGGTGAAAGTCTTTGTCAGCTTATTTAATGCCGCGTCATTTTCGGCTTTGGCAATAGGGAGCGTATCGCTATTCAATCCTTTAAGATATTCGGAAACTAAAGTTGCCGCCGTTCTTAATCTTTTTATGTGAGGCGCCTTGCCTCTCAATTCCCGTTTTAATTTTGAAAAGTCCGATTTGCGTACCGACGCCGTATACATATCACGTACCCTGTCGGGCAGATTGTGCGCTTCATCAATCAAAAAGACATACTCCGCGTTTGCCGCTCCGTCGCCAAAAAAGCGGCGCAAATACACCACAGGGTCAAAAATATGATTCTAGTCGCATATAATAAGGTCCGCCCACAGCGCGGCGTCAAGAGTAAATTCATACGGACAAATACAATACTTAGCCGCGTAATCCTCTATAACGGCGGGCGTAATAAGGTCGCAGTTTGTAAGCATATTGAGCAGCGCAACATTTACGCGGTCGTAATGCCCTTTTGCGTAACGACAATCGTCGGGATTGCACAACGTTTCCTCACAAAAACAAATCTTATCCTTAGCCCGCAAGGTTACCGATT
>Ga0131853_10027557_pt1 | contig 10192 bp, 7 predicted proteins | sample TergutLab28metaG_FD_92764 | JGI IMG/M metagenome (GOLD analysis project Ga0131853, IMG submission 92764) | Labiotermes labralis P1 segment gut microbial communities from Petit-Saut dam, French Guiana - Lab288 P1 (version 2) (version 2) | ecosystem: Host-associated > Arthropoda: Insects >... | reverse complement strand
TAGCCAGCAGTCCGGCATCTAAAGTACAAAAAAAAAACAGCAATGCACACACAGTACAACAAATACACATAAGATGACAACAATACACACAAGACAACTACAACAATACACACGGCCAACCAACCACAATTACACAAAGACAACTTAAAACTAGCAACAATACATGCGAGACAAATTAGAATACAACATGTACAGAAGGTAAAAACACCCAAGTAAGAGAGTATTATGTTCAGTTTATTGTAATTTTTTTTTTCCAATCATTAATTCACACACGCTTTCACCCCAGTTCTTCACTTCTCATCACTTACTACTCTTATAAAACTTTTCCATAAAGACTCGTCCCCCCCCCCCTTCCCTATACTGCGCACTTACTTCGTCTAATTCCACTTTACTTTGCTTCGTTCACTTCACTTCACTTTATTGCACTTCGCTACCCTCCACGTTAGATAACTTTTCATTTCAACCAGTTCTGTTGTAACCACAGATCTCGCTGAGGTGATCGTAGGGACGTGAGATAACTTCTTGCAGAGTCGATCTGTAGACGCCTGTGTGTGGAGACAACTATGTAAAGACACTTCGTAATCTGTGCTCTACATCAGATACAATTAGGGCAGATGTTCCCAAAGTAAGATCTGCAGATCCCAATGGATTCCAGACCGGTTCTGAGGGGATCCGTGGATACACTTCTGTAATGCCTACTTTGAAGTTTGCATACTTTTTAATTAAAAAAAATAGTGTTTAGTTAAAAACAATCGCGGAATTTTTTTTATTGGCGATATGTTTGTTTCGTTTGGGCGTTACTTTATCTAATTAAGAAACCCTGTATACCCACGAAGCGAGCGGCAATCATTTTAATTAAGCTCAAATCATGCAATGCATTGTTACCTGTGCTATTGGTATGTATTAGTAGCTATCTAAGAAGAGTTCTAAGTTAAAAATTTTTAACTTTGGATACCTATCATCTGCACATTCTATATTTACGTGAGCAAGGACTTTAGGATCCGTGGTTATTTTTCGAAGCCAAAAGGAGTCTGTGCGCAACAATTTTGGGATACTCTGTATAAAGGTAATCGTGTAATGGAGGATGAAGCAGGTGGGGCATGTAGCACGTATGGTGAGGTAGGACATAATGCAAAATTTTAGTTAGATGTTGAAAAGGTGGAGCTCCTAGACAGACGTAAAAGTGGATAGGGGGATGGTATGGGAGGATGCGCAGTTGGAGTCGCTTGTCATTGGGCGGGCTGCATTGCTTAGCTGCTCTGAACACAGGACAGGAATGAGGTTTTTGGTTCCAAGAGAAGCAGGGAACGTATTTTGACCGGTTGAGGGACACATGCCGCTTACAAAGGAGGAGTTAATTATGACAGTTACAAGTTATATAATCAGTTATGTGACTTGCAGAATGTGTACTGCAAGGTCATTGGCTGCCTGCAGGCTACAAGATCTCCTGCAGATATTCTTACATCGAAATCTTTGCATTGCCCTGTAATGTTTTTTTTTTGGTACTCATTTTTGGTTCGTTTCTGCCCTGGAGGTGATAAAAGTTCAAGGCTTATGCACATACATTAAGAATTATAATTCATGCTTTCCATTGGGCAGAAAGTGAAAATATTACTTAAGCAAAATCATTTTCGGACAGTACCCTGTGCGGACATGTTCTGACGCTTAACATGCAGCTTAACATAATTAATAATGCATCTGCAGCTGCCAGATTACTTATAGCTGATTACTGCATTACCGAACTGTGGTGATAGTTATCTGTTGGTTATGGGCCAATGGAGCATCTTGACGTCCGTTCGGGTAGAGGGTTGAAGGGGACCCTGCCATGGCTGAGGCGGTTGGTCGTTGGCATCTCGCAGTGAAGTCCCGTACTCTGTACCGGCACTGTCTGTGTTGGATTGGTTGTGGTTAAAGTGGGACTGGAACAGGCTTTTCTCCGAGGACTTTGGTTTCCCCCTTGCAGTATTATTCCACTTAATAGGTAGGGTAATTACAGTCAATAACACAACCATGTATATCTAATGATATTTATTAGAAAATTATAAAAACTACACGTTTCGGCCAACATTGGCCATCATCAGGTTTTTCATCCGAAAGATTTGTATGCCGTAAGAGTGTATATATAATTTATAATTTTATATAATTTTCTAATAAACAGCACTAGGTATACATTCTTATGTTATTGACTGTAATTGCCCTACCTATTAATTACTACACACAGCGGTAATGGCACATTTCAAAATCATTCCAGTAATGAATGCTTCATGTTTCATAAATGTCACTGAATCTTTATAAACTCAGCAATGTACAGCGTCGTTAAATAAAGAAATCCCTTCCTCTCTCCAGGTGAACTAGATAATAGATTTTTTTTTAAATTCAAAGACGCATTGATTTGTCTTCCCACTCGCCCAGTTAGCACACTTCAGACTCCTGGTTTAATAAAGGCGTCGAAAAATACCCCACAGAAATTTTTCATAAAAATGGGGAAGTCAGATGCTTAGCAGACCTTCAGGTGAAATGTCTGAAGGAAAGATGATATTATGTGTGTTATCGAGACATAGGAAGGAGAACAGTATTAAACTGTTTTGATGTTTTACTGACCTTGCATCTCAGTGTATATTTATCTTAGTAATTAACCAACTTGATGCACAACATTTTTGTTTTACAATAAGTTTATTTCATGCCTCTCTCAACCTGTGCACGGGACGGCCACCTATAGGACCACTCACTTATTTCAGTGTGATGATACCAGAGGCTGTGTAATACAGTTTTGATCTGATGAAGAGCACATGGTGCTCGAAACATGTAGAGGCATGAAATAAACTTACTGTAAAACAAAAATTTTGTGCATCAAGTTGGTTGATTACAAAGTTAAATGTTAAACTGGTTTGTAAGTACAGTGTAAGAATATAGACTGTATTCGTGTGGCACAGAATAGTGTTCTGTTACAGCGTATTGTGCACATATTGCTGGAAGATTCGGTTCTGTAAGAGGCAGGGTGTGTTTTGGCCAGCACGGCCCCTGATAATTAATCAATCATGGTCCGTATCGTCCTGAGTTTGTAGAAATGGACTAAAATGAAATCTCTGCTTGTGAGATCGGGATCTGCAGTTCGGTTATTCGATTTCGATGAATCTGCTGCGAGCCGTGTCCGATTCCGGCGTTCCGCTTTCATCTGTCGAAGTGGCTTTCGCAGGAACAAAAAAGTGTGACGAGAAACAAAAGCAAATAACCTGATTCTATCTTACGTAAGCTTAAACACGAATTGTTTTTGCTTGTATATTAGTCACTGCACACAAATTGATTAGTAACTTGCGTTACAGGGCGTGTAGCAATCACTACAGACTGGTTGTAACTGTACAATTGTTACCGGAGAGTAGGCGGTTACTGTGTATAGTTGGTAGCTTGAACCTGGCGATTAAGCGATTAATACAGATGTGGAATGGAGCCTGAAAATCGGGCGATTGTTGTGACAATACCATTATTGTTACTTCAGCTGAACTGAAGTTTAGGAGCGTCTTAACATTTCAATTCGACATCACTGGTAGGCGATTGTTGTACATTATGTTCAAATTGAATGTGAGGACCAGACAGGTGTTGTAACTTCTGAGTTTAATTGGGGATTAGGTGGTGATTGTAACTACTGAATTAGAGTTGACGAAAAGACGAAAAGATCTGAAAGTGGTGGTTACTTCACCGTAGAAGAGAAGGTCATTGCAGTCCGGAGAGCGATGGGGATGAGAAGTATAAATGAATACGCTGCCAGCAATCACGTTTACGTTGGTACGGCTGACTCCATTTTGTGTACCAATTTTATCTGTGTTTATCTACGATAACGGAGGTTCCCTGTGTCGATACAGTGGCGTGGATAAGACCTCTGCAGACTGCGGTACGAGGGCCCCCAAACCTACATAATACAAAAACTTGTGCGTTCTTGTGGACTGTATTCCGTCCTTGTGTCAGAAGGCAGTATTCTGGATCATTGTTATGAGAGCTGGGAGTAAGTGCTCGTTATTGCAGGGGACACCTATTACCGGTGTTAACGATTTACCGAGGGGGGTTGTGTGTGCAATTACTTGGTCGATAGATATAACGTCGCGGAGTGACAACCTTGCCGTCTAGCTGGGTTATTCGGGGTTCGGTCCTGAAACATGCACTTCTGTGACTTGTATGGGTTACGCTTTTGAACCACAGACTTCATGTAATAGAATTTAAGCAATGAATTCCTACCTCACAATAAATTCAGAGTCTCAATCACATAGACCTCTGTTTAGGGAAATAGTTATTGCTTATAGTAAATAGCTTACAGAAACTACACTTCATGGGGAAAATGTTGAGTTTCTTTACGTTAAAACACATAAACACATGGTACATAAAATTACCAGTGTGATTTAAAGTGTTAGTTCATTGAAGTACCAAGGTACTGCTGCTGCTACTATTACTACTACTACTAGTACTGCTACTACTACAACGAGCTGGGGTAGCGTAATCGGTATAGTGATGGGGCTACTGGCTGGACCATTCAGGGTGCGAATCCTGGAAGGGACAAGAGACTTTTTTCCCCTTCAAAACCGTCCACTCCAGCTCTGGGGTCCACCTACCCTCCTATTCAATGGGTACCGGTATTGTTTTCGGGGGCTAAAGCGACTGGGGCGTGAGGTTAACCACTCACCTTCATTTAGTGCCGAGGTTAAGAATGGGTGGTGCTGTACTTCTACGCCCCCTCTATGCCTTTATGGCGTGAACAGGGACCACTTTGCATTCTTTATTATTTTCTCATGTGGCGGCCAGGGCCTTCTCATTATCGAGGCTTCACGATCACACTCAGACACACCACATTCGGTAGGACTGCTCTGGACGAGTGATCAGCCCCACGCAGAGACCTCTACCTGACAAAACACAACAATCACAACAGACAGACATTCATGGCCCCGGCAGGATTCGAACTCTGAATCCTATCAAGCGAGTGGCCGCAGACCCATGCCACTACCACTGGGAGCTGCTGCCTTCTGTATATCTTCTTATTTTATGTAGTTTAGTAACTGACTATTGGGACCGAGTAGGTGCTGTGGGAGTGTGTGTCAAATGCATTATACATTCGTTGCTGTTTGACAGCTGTGGGATTTTCCTTCCATATTTTAGCTTATTCTGTGAAACATTATAAATACTTATACAAATTTGGTTTCCTGTAATGCGTAGTACGAGGGGAGGGGGGTAAATTTTAATTCTTTAAAAGCTGCTTTGCATTTTACGCCGATGTTACATTATGTTGGGGGGGGGGGAAGGTTTACGAAATATTTGATAGAAGAATTCAAAAATTGAGAGAGATGGGATGGGTGGTTGTGAACTGCATTCTTCTGGCCCAGAACAGGGACGAATGACGAACTGTTGTGAACACGGTAATGAACCTTCTGGTTCCGTAAGGTGTGAAGAAATTCTTGACTTGCTGACGAACCGTTAGCTTCTCAAGAAGGACTTTGATCCATGCAGTTAATTGGGTGGTTTTATAAGGCTTAATATGTTCGATATTTATTCACCTTTCGTAAAACCACGACACGAACTGTGGAATTGTTTTGAAATGATGAATGTGGCTTAGAATATTTTTTGTAATACATCATATCTATTGCCTGCGTTCGTCTTTTGTAATTGAGCCTGATACAAGAGACAGCGGGACGACATTGGCATCGTTTCCGGGCGTCGCGGGACGTGCTAATTGTCCCCGCGACTTCCGTCTGAGCTCTGGTGCCGGCCATTACTAACGTTATTATGCATTGTTTTACGACGATACAGTATTGAGCTCATTGAACCTAGGAACAAAGGAAGAAGGATAATAAGTAAAGCCAACAGTGAAGCAGTCAGCTTTGCAGAGCTGTAAGTTCACCGGAAGTGAAGCCGTGTCGGTCCGAAACTCCGAAACGGGACCGATGACCTAATGCAGGAAAGGAAATGGCTGCTGCGTTACACATTACACGCTATACACTAAGATGAATTTTATTTCACAGCTGGTGACTCATTTTGTTGACCCTCGCTGCTTGTAAGTATCAATTATACTCCCTGAAAATGACCCTTGAAGTGTTGAAACATGTTGAATATAAGTATCGTGTTAATAAAGTGGTGATTTAGTAATATATGAGTGCATATGTTGGTGTTTATTGGATGTAGAAATGGCGTGGGTTAGAGGCTTTTTCGTTGCTTTCCTAAGTTGCAATCACTGTTACAAATTTTAAAGCTAAGGATAATTTGATAGTGTTCAGTTTTGAGGAGCTTATGCACCAGATAAGTTATCAGATCAATAGGCATTATTTATAAGGACGTAAAATAATTGCAGATCGGGGATCATAAATTATAAAGTATTTGATATGTTAATTTAAAAGTTTGGGGTGTTGTTCGTAAAATGATTACGTTTTAAGAAACTTAAAGGAAGTCCGTAAATATTGCTGTCTTCTAGGATATGACGCCTTGTAGTCTGGTAGCTAGTTACCGGCGTTTCAAAGGAACCTGCCACTGCCATTTTTTGGATATAGTAATCTCGCTCCACGCCTTACAATTAAGTTAGACTTTTCTGCTCGCTGGTGGGTAAATTCTCATTCAGAAATCGGGAAAAAGGTCTATGTAACATCTTTTTTGTCTGGAAAACAGTGACACATATTTTATTTTCTTGTTTCCCATGAGAATTTCAGCGTTAATTTAATGCTTCTTTAAAGTTTTCTGGTAGATATGGCTGTCCTATGAATAAATGTCAAATTTTACATTGTATTTTTTGTAGTAGAAGCACTGAATTCGTCATATTTAACGTGACACTTCAGTACACGAATTTGTGTACTGTAATTGTGTTGTATTAAGAACGTTATAATTTAATACACGGTACACGATGCTTTACGAATACAATTCAAGACAAGTTAGGAAGTGCAGAGCGTAATGTTTCCGAACGCGTTCCTTGGGCCTATGTATAACGTTAGGAAACACAGTGGCCACATTAACCGCAGGAACATGGTAACCACATTGACCGTAAGTACAGCGGTGACCCTAATAACGAACATAATCGTAAATATATGTATGTCTTCATAAAATGTGGTACTTTGTCGGAATTTAATAAAAATATGAATTTTTCGACATCCTTTAGGAAATGTCATTACAGGATTTCACGAAAATCCGTCCTGTGGGAGTCCGGTTGTTCCATACAGTCTGGCATATATGAAGCTGAAAGTAGCTTTTCGCAACTGTTTTGTGAACGCACCAAGTGAATTAGCTGTCCATTGGTTCGTTTCGTAGTCAGTTTTTCTAGGGCACCACGGAGCCAGTGTGACCTGCGGGCGAGCCGTTGCAGTTTCATACCAGTGCAACATCTCCTGACGCTACCTTAGCGCCATCACTGGCCCGCGGCATGACGCGGCGTAGCAGAGACTTGCGCAGTTTCAGTTGGCTGTCGAGCGCAGCAAGGAGTGTTGTGTTGTGTTGACAGTTGTGAGTGTGATGGGACTTTCCGATGGACTAACTGCAATTTCGTACGCAGCTCTCGGCCCTTCAAGATGGTGTTTGGTAGCGGAAATAAATTTAGAATCAGAAGGTAATATTATATGCGTTTTGTATTCAAATTGAAAGACAAGAACACAAAGAATCCAGGCCGTTGGTACAAGTTGCTCAGTTAGTGAAGAAGTTCCCCACATTTGGTGAAGGCGAAAGGTTTGTCACCGTGTTCGTTTGACCACGCCACTGTATCCTATATTAACCAGTGCAGTCTAGTCTACGCCCTCTTTTTTAAATTTATTTTTAATATTATCCTCCCATCTCGAAGTTCCGTCACGCGTTCTGTTTCCCCATAAAGACTGTCCAGCAAAAATTTTGAACGCATTTTCAGATCGCTGTAACGCGTGTTTCATGCCCCACCCATCTCGTCCCAGATTTTTCCACCCTGGTGCTGTGACGTGTCTTGAACCCTTAATTGTGTAGTTTTCTTCATTTTCTTATCACTATTTGTCATGTTATCCCCAACACTTTGTTCTTAGACACCTCTAACCTTTGTTTTTCCCCCAATGCAAGAGGCAGAATTTTCTATCCATGTAAAGCAACGGGTAAAGTTATGGTTTTGAACATTATTCTTAGGGTTTTGGTTAAGGGACTGAATGATTTTCGATTTTGACCCGAATGTTGAAGCCGTGTGCCCGTATCGCCTTCGTCACTGTGACTATGATATGTTCTTCCTGTACCCAAATACTTCAATCTGCCACATTTTCGAATGATTTATTTTATAGATCTTAGTCTTTCTAAGCTGCAGTGCGGGTGCCAGCATATTTATGGGCTTTTAGCATGTGGTATAGTTGTAAAAACAGGCTGACCTGTTGCAAATCGGCCTGTCATGTTGAAGGTTCCCGGTTTGACTATCAGATGAACTTTTGTTTCGAGAGTAACACTATTGTAATGCCGCTCAAGTGGGTGTAAGACAGTTTTCGTCGATGCAGCTTTGCGAATTCATGTATGCTGTATAAACACGTGGCCAACGGAGATCTAAATTGAATTGTTCTGCTAACTGTCTGCGAGGGTGTGTTAATTAGGGTACTCATCGATGTGTATAGTTTTCAGATAAATTGTTTTACATTTCTGTATTAATGTTTGTCAGTTGTAGCTGACTGATACAGGGTGTTCATTATATGATGCTATGTAGACTCGGCGTTAGCGCTGAAGTAGTACGCCAGCGCTGAACTACAGTAGGCCTGCTCGCGTTTGCAAGCATGTTCGCGGCGTCATAACCTGAAAATCCTGTATGCCGTATTCGATAGGACTGCAGTTTGCATACTGGACCTCTTTTATTACATGTATTTAATAAAAGGCCTCGTAGCCTCCACATTGCTGGGGGCTTACAGACGTACAAAATACTAAAATTTGTTGTGTGTCCTTTTGGAATGGATTCTGTTCTCATGATGAAAGGCAAGTGTTGTGGGAAATATGTACTCAAAATTTGGGGGGGGGGGGCAGACCGGTTGGCTACGCCACTGGAAGTGCTTATAAGTAAAGCCGTAGGCGAAGGATGATAGTTTTAAATAATGGGGGTTCGAAGCTGTAGTCTGGATTCGTATGGCTGGGTTTTATTGGCGGGCTGTCGTGAACACAGTGGCGAAACCGCAGGTTTTGTAGATTTCGGGGAATTTCTAGGCCAGAGGAGCAACTGTCAGCTTATCAAGAAAGGTACTGCCCCGTGGAATTAAGAGATATGTTAATTGCGTCGTCTATTGAGGCGTGTAGCTGCAGAAAGCGGACGACGGATACAGTAATTTGGTGTTCTTTAATCTTTATCGTTGCACCGTGCATTCTATAGTTTATTTAATTAATACACCAACAAATGCACATATATTTATTTAATGATCTAAAATTCACATTAAAACGCTCCTACATGTTTCGATCATACGATCATCCTCAAGGCGCATACATCGTTCTTTGCTAAAGTTATAGTTTAAAAACACTCAGTGATTTATATCGTTACGTTGAGTTGGTGCTGAGGCAGCATGTCTTGTGTATCGTGTGAGTCGTATACTGTTCAGAATGAGCCTGGCTATGGATGTGCGTTGTGCGACGTACAGCGTGAGACTTGTGTGTGTTTTGTTGTGTTCTGTTTCAAGTTTTATCCGACTTTCGCATTTGCAGCTAAGGGAACCCACAAACCTGAAGTAGCGCTATATATTTCAGGCGAAAACAACAGCATCCCTTATATACTCAAGTCGCTACGTGTTTCGACACAGCCGTACCTACCTCAGGCAAGCATGCGAAGTCAGGTACAGCGTTGCTTTAAGTTCAAAACATTAGACGTGTTAAAATTTTCGGAATTGTTTTAAACGTTATACAGGGTGAGTCTCTCGCTAGAGGCCCCGTCTATAAAAAAATATGTTATTGAGATAATGACTTGAAAATTTATATACACATACCGGGAACGATGCAAAACAGGACCTGCTCATAATCGATGCTGAAACTGGTACCCTTTCACATCCAAGCACACTTGAAAGCGTTTCTCCAAATTGTGGAATACTTTTCCCAAAGTGTCGACGTTGACGGCATGAATCTCTTGGCGTATAGCGTCTTGAGTTGTTCGATTGTGCGGGGTGTATTTTTGTACACTTTGCCCTTCAATAGGCCCCAAAGAAAGAAGTCGGCAGGCGTTAGATCGGCTTCCCCTTGTCTCTAACTTTTTAACCAATTTCTG
>Ga0131853_10027556_pt1 | contig 10192 bp, 4 predicted proteins | sample TergutLab28metaG_FD_92764 | JGI IMG/M metagenome (GOLD analysis project Ga0131853, IMG submission 92764) | Labiotermes labralis P1 segment gut microbial communities from Petit-Saut dam, French Guiana - Lab288 P1 (version 2) (version 2) | ecosystem: Host-associated > Arthropoda: Insects >... | reverse complement strand
TAAAAACTGTAACCGCAGCCTCCGGTACAGGTCATACTGTAAAATACAAGGATTAACTAGAATGAACTAACAGTGTGTGTTGGCTTGTTAACTTCTGATAGTAATGTGTGGTGGTACATTGACATATTTACAAAAGTCTAGGTATACATTATCGTGGAAGTTTATAAGTTAAAAACCCTTTGGATAATAACAAGCCAACACACACTGCTAGTTCATTCCAGTTAATCCTCGTATTTTACAGTATGACCTGTACCGGAGGCTGCGGTTACAGTTTTTAGTACTCGTGATGATGGGTGCTGTGACACCCGAAACATGTAGAGTGACTTTGCAGTAAATAAATATCTCCATACTGTTGCATCTGGTTGGATTTTTATTAACGTTGAATTACGATGCACGTAACCATAAGCTTCAAAAAAAAAAAAGTAGGCTGTTTTCGAGAATGGGGTGCTGAAGAGGCTGTTTGGGCCTAAGAATGAGGAAGTACGAGGAGACAGGAAGAAACGACATAACTGGGAGTCAAATATTATCACAGCATTCAAATCGAGGAAGATGAGATTGGCAGGGCATGTGGAACGTATGAAGGAGAAGATATAAAATGGGTTTTTGTTGAGTAAACGTGAATGAAAAACACACTTTGAAGACGTGGGCGTAGATGGGAGGATAATATTAAAATTGATATAAAAGAATTAGAATAAAGTGGTGTCAGCTAGATTTTTATGTGGCTGAGATGGAGATAAATGGTGGGCTCTTGTGATTACGGACATAGAACTTAAAAGTTTAATAAAATTCTGGGAACTTCGTGACTAGCTGAGGAACTGTCAGCTTCCAAATGAAGGCTGTCAACTATGCATTTAGTTTGTCCTCCGCTTTTCATTCATAGCAAACAATTGTACTGCATCACCACAGAATAGTTATGCAGCAAGCAAGGCGGAAAATGATAGGTAAAGGTAAAGTGATCCCGTTCCAGGCCCGGTGTGGCCCACAGGGTGGGTAGAGGTATAGCTCTACTCTTCCATGACCGCGGCACTAGAAGAGGGTGAGTGGTCAGCAGCACGCCCCGGCCGCACTTTACCCCTGGGAAAGACCCGGTACCCATTTTACAGGAGCCTGGGTGGGCCCCAGGGCCGGTCTGGACGGGCGGGAAATCTCGTCTCCACCGGGATTCGATCCCGGACCGTCCAGCCCATAGTCAGTCGCTATACCGACTGAGCTACCCGGCCCACGGAAAATGATAGGTTAATATGAATTAATCACATTCTCCTGACAGTGGATACTTTAATTCGACATGTTCCCGACACAATCAAGTACATGGAAACGTCATACTGTCTTCTGGTACGCGGAGCGGTGTAGTTTTGCAGTTAGGTGCCAAGATTTAGGAGGAACCTGCTGTTACCTTCTTCAGAGTAGAAATGAAAGGCATTGGAAACAACTAAAAATTAATGTTTGTACATAATATTATAAAAAAGACACAAAAAATTGAACCTAGCCTACTGTTGACACCTCCACCACGAAGATAGAGACAGCAGTTACGACCGGAACGTCGCTATCTCTCTCTTCAAAGACTCCTGATGTGTGTTAATTCACGATAACAGCACTATTTAACACTTTTTTTTGGCGTTTTGATGACCATGCATCTCATGCATGAAATAAACTTATTGAGAGACAAAACCTTTGTGCATCAATTTGGTTAATTACTGAAATAAAAACTGTTCTTCGCTCTTCACTGTGTGATGTGTATCTGATAGTGTATGACTCAGAATTAAAAATGAGGCAGTATTCAGTGCACGGTCGTCTATAGTTAATCTGTCTTCTCCCCTCAGATTATATGTAATTACATCACGTGCATATCAAATGCGTTCTTTTATAAATTGCTGAAAATTAATGTGTAGTATTGGTATCAAAACAAGGTGTTTTCTTAATATTTTATGTCGGATAGGATCTTGCTGAAGGACCAGCTTCGATCCGCTTCCGAAAAAATCCTTCTCTTCCTTTCCGCGTCCAGCCGGCTGTGTGGTCCAACCAGCGTCCCATTCAATGGATATGAGCGTCTCTTTCCCCGGGAGTCAGGCAAGCGAAGGGTTAAGCTGGCCACGCTTTTACATCTAGCCTCGAGGTTAAGAATGCTTTCCTATGTACCTCTCCTCATACATACGTCTTCATGGCGTCCTGTATTTGACAAAAGGACAATTTTTTTTCTAAGCAATAACCGCGCCAATTATAAGTGTCCTCAAGACACGCGAAGGGTTCTTCAAAAATTTTTTTCTTGGATCCAAAATGTTTTTAGTAAACTAACATAAAATACCTCCTCGTGCCTAAGGGAATGTCTACTAGATTATGAAGATGTGCCAGGCCTTGTGAAATGTAGGCAGGAAATCGTGTATAAGAAAGAAACTGTTAGGAAACTGTGTTGAGAATTATCGAAATGGCGAACGATAGCGTCTTTGGGCTTCAAGGGAGTCGTGTCTTCCCAAGAATGGTTGGGGCATAATGTGGCTTCAACTTGAAGTAGACGTAAATATTTGCTTTTGGGGCTTGTTGGTGATAGAAGAAGAGCTAGTCTGACGAGGCCGAAATGTGGAAAATGCAGACGCACTCTGAACACGTAAAAATATCTGCATGTACTTGCCATTTTGTGTGCCTCTTACTGCTAGTTACCGTCGTTATTTTCACCTATGTGCATCTCTGAATTCGACATTTTTTGTGCTAATGTCTTACATAAAATGTCGCTGACGTTGGCACATTCACGTGAGTTTCCTGTTGTGATTCTGAGCATGTTGTATGTCCTCCACGTGTGCTAACCACCTTGTTTTGACTTCCAATAGTTACACAAAGTACCATAATTGCATTTTATTTATTGAATCAGCATTTGCCTGCAATAACAGACCTCTAAAGTTAAGTTTTTTTCTGCTTCGTTCTGCACGGGTTCGCCCACTGTTTTCACTTTTGCGCATGTGTGCTGGACTGGTTACTATCTTGACATTGTTGGGTAGGGAAAGAATTGCGAGTAAGTGGATTTAAAAAAAATTACAAAACCGGAATACTTACTTACTTACTCCATGGTGCAGAGTCCTTCTTGAGAAGCTAACTGGTTTGCAGCTAGTCAAGAAATTCCCCGCATTTCACAGAACCCGAGGGTTCATTACCGCACTCACAAGCATCCACCACCTGTCTCTATCCTGAGCCAGCCCAATCCAGTCCATATACCCACTTCCTGGAGATCCGTCCTAATATTATCCACCCATCTACGCCTAGGTCTCCCCAGTGGTTTACAAAACCGGAAAAAAGAATGATAATATTCATGGTGTTAATATAGTAGTAGCAGTGATTGCATCAGTATTTTTTTTGAGGTGCGTCATCCCCGTTGTGTTGGTTCAGTAACAAAAGAATTTTTGTGTATTACACATACAGTATTTGTGTTTTAGATTTCACCAGCCCAATCCGATGCATTGCCTTTATCATTCTCGCAGTGCCCCGCATACAAAGTACAATATGATTTCCAGTTGAGGCCTACAAATAACCTTTTTAAAGAACACGTGGGAAATATTTTAGGTGTGTTCGTATAGTCAGGGAAAAGTCTTTCGTCATGTTAGTCCGCCCGTCCGTCTGTCTTACCGCACGATTCAGCGCGGCTCCCACTGGACATGTTTCCGTAAAATTCGACGTAGGGGGCTTTTTTTGAAATACGTTGATAAAATCCAAATCTGGTTAAAATTGTGCAAAAATATCGGGCACTTTACACTAAGACCTAACTAAGACTTATTGTTGCCGGCAACGTATATGTGGCATTAATTCATATTTAAGCTAAGCTGAATGTTATTATATAGTTGGCAGTGACATGTACCTTAATAATACTTACAGAAAGCTGTGTTGTGTTTGCCTTGTAACAAAGGTAGACTCCAGTTGAAATGTGATGGCACACGGTGACGCACTGGAGCCGAAGTGAAGGGGAAACTGGCGAATGCAGTGGGTAGCCAGTACTCTTCACACTACCTCGGAACATGGTGTATCCAGCATTACTACCGCTGATGCCCACACCTCGACTGCCAGTAGTCGACTGAACTGACGTCCCCCGGTCGATTTAAATGGACTCGTCCGTTTCGCCGAAAGACGAAATCTGGTTTCTGCGCGTGTGCCATCACATTTCAACTGGTCTCTAACGTAAACGCATTGCGACGTTACGTTATACCTACATTTCATATCTAATTTATCTGCGTTCTACCAATTCCGTTCTTCTCACACTTTTTCTGTTAATCTTCGTAACAATATTAATGTAGAATGCAGTATTTGAATTTCTTCGTTATAAGAATTTTCTCTTCCTTCTCATAGATTTACTTCCTAAGGTAGAAATATTCTTCTCAATATCTTGCTTTCAAACACCGTTGATGTTCTTCTAATACAAGCCAACGAGATGCACTGTTTCTCAAATTCGTTTTTATAAGTGTCATACTCTATATACTGTATATATATATATATATATATATATATATATATATATTCGTAGAACAGTTATAAGACCAATAGTGACCTGTGCATCAGAAACATGGGTGCTGAAAGAAAATATAATTCAGAAACTGCTAATTTTTGAGAGGAAAATCTTAAGAGGAATGTTTGGGCCTACGAAAGAAAATCAAACATGGAGGATTAAAAACAATGAAGAACTGGACAAACTGATAAAGCACGGAAATATAGTCAACCACATTAAAGCCCAAAGACTGAGCTGGTTCGGCCATATACAAAGAACGCCTAAAACCAGGGCAGCTAAGAAGATATTTAAATGGAATCCCTTAACCACGAGACCAAGAGGAAGACCCAAATATAGATGGGAGGAGAACATCATACAGGACCTTGGTCAAATGAAGATAAAAAATTGGATAGCCTGTGTCCAGGATAGAGCAAAGTGGAAGGATGTCGTTGAGAAGCCCAAAACCTCCAATTAAAAGAGATTCAGAGCCTGAAGAAGAAGAAGAAGAAATGTCATACTGAAATTTCATTATGACAAACACCTCTTGCTATGTAAAATTTGTTGAGACTCCTGATGGTGGACAGTAAGTATGTCCGAAACATGTTGAGCTCTTTATCAAGATAAATTTGGGAAACAGTTCATCCCGTTGGCTTTTATTACCAGGGTGCTGATAAGTCCTTAGCCCGACCAGGAAGGAAACAAGCTCGGAAGCATGTCAGGGACGCGCGCGATTTCAACAACCCTGAGACGCGAGCTGTCAAGTTTTTTTTTCCCCCTGCAAGGCAAGGCGCCGAAGGAAATTCACGCCATTCTGACAGAAACATTAGCATGTTTCGTTCCTGGTCGGGTTTAGGACTTATCAGCACCCCCTGTATAAGAATATATCACGATTCACGGTCCTCTGAGTGTCAAAGCCTTTAACCCTTATCCTGCTAACGTGGAAAATATGGTGAGCTCCAAATAATGCCAGCAAATGGCAGATGGGATTTAACTTGGCGTTTAAAGGGCTAATGTTGTGTACGTCATTCCGTAGGGAAAGGAGGACGAACAAGATTAAAGTGGGGACCGAGACATGAGGCCGGAGAGAATTAAATAATGTGCAGTATATAATTTGTGAACTTCCACACATATTATTGGGATAAAAAAATTAAGAAAGATTAGACGGGTGGGACAGAAGAAAGTAATGCATACCGAATATTTCCCTGCAAATCTGAAGGACTTTGACAGACGTCGGTGTTCACTGTGAATATGTTAGCTTCATGTCAAATTACGAGACAAAAGTTCATACGCAAATTTTCATTCAGTGCTTGAAAATAAAACGAAAGTCGTGAAAAGGTAAATCATTCCCATTACAGGCTCGAGGTGCCCAGAGGGTTCCAGGAAGTTAAAGTTCCCAGATTACGTGACAATGGCCCAGGATGGTGGTAAGTTTGTCAGCCTTTCCCACCGGGCCCTTTTTCCCCCCCCCCCCCAGGAAGTACTCCTGGTACTCATTTCTGTTAGAGGCTGAGTCGACCCCAGGGCCATAGTGCGATCGGAAGGATTTTATGTGAATGAAAAATTCCGAGGACACCATCTGGAATCGAACCAGCGACCTTCCGATTTGTAGCACAGCACCTTAACCACTGTGCTACCGCGGTCACCCTGAAAGTAAAACGTAAATATTGGAAAAAAAAAATGGAAGTGCGTGTATGGAGGCTCCCAAGGAAAATATCTTTGTTAGAAACTTGATAGGATTATAACAAATATAGGGTTGTGTGCTAGACCGAACAAACGTACGCGGCTTGCAGTGAACAGTTTGCTTTTCCTTCGTTTTCATTCACTTCCGCGAAGGCGCCTTCCCTCTACGGAGGTATGGAATATATTCGTGTTTCCGTGCAAACTGTCTGTATCTAAGTGCTTCCGTGACAAATTCCTGTCTGCCGGCAGCTTCCAGGAGGCTGAAGAAGTGTAGAATCTTCTCAGACCCTGCAGGAGAATTTCTCTATTCTATATCATTCCCTGAATATTTCAAAGATATTCCTAATACAGGAAGAAAAATATTACCTTGATTCGTTATAAGCGAATCTCTTACGAATCAGACTTATATGTTCATAAATCTGGAAATTTAGTGGAAATTAAATTGTTTAATTAGTTATAGGCTATAATTGTAAATGTGTTTGTGGTCCTAAGGGATAGACAAGCATCTTGAAGCTAGTATTGCTTTAATTACATCGATGATCCTGTTAAGTTCGGCGTCGTTGTTTGATTTTTTAATATTATGTTAAACCGAACTTAATTATGGATTGGAAACCATGGGAGAGCAGGAAAAGAGTACGTCCAAGAAAAATGTGTATGGAAGGAGTACAAGCAGCCATGACAAGAAGAAATTTAGAACCAGATCAATGGAGAAACAGACAGGAATGGCGTTTGGTTTCCGGAAGACGGAGACAGCTGTTAAAAAAAACCGGACAGATAGATGTTAAACCCTGACCATTATTTGCGGTAGCATATTACGTTTGATGTGCATGACGTCTTGTAATTTGATTATATTGTGCCAGTGAAGACCAATGATACCTAAAGACGGGAACAGAAATAATTTCCGAAATATTATATATATATATATATATATATATAGATAGATAGATAGATGTGTGTGTGTGTGTGTGGAGTGGGGGGTAGCTCAGTTGGTATAGCGACTGACTACGGGCTGGACGGTCCGAGATCGAATCCCGGTGGGGACGAGATTTTCCGCCCGTCCAGACAGGTCTTGTGGCCCACCCAGCCTCCTGTACAATGGGTACCGGGTCTTTCTCGGGGGTAAAGTGCGGCCGGGGCGTGCTGCTGACCACTCATCGCCTTCTAGTGCCTTGGTCATGGAAGAGTAGAGCTATACCTCTACCCACCCTCTGGGCCACACCGGGCCTGTAACGGGATCACTTTATCTTTTATAAATATAACATTTATATAACATATGTGTGTGTGTGTGTGTGTGTGTGAATTGGGAATCGGCATATCGTAGCCGTTACAATGGTTAGGCTACGCGCTCTAGGGGCGGGGTTCGATTTGAGGCAAGGGCAAGAGACGTACTCCCCCGCTCTGCTTCCCACCCAGCCTCCTGTTCAATAAGTTTCGGAGTTTTTTCGCGGGTGTAAAGCGTCTGAGGCATGAATCTGACGTCACACTTCCATATAATGCCGAACTTAAGAATCATTGGAATTGTTCCTCTTTTCCTCTTTATACGTCTTCATGACGTGGAAAAGAAAAATTTTTCATTGATTTGTGTGTATATCAGACATAGCGTACCTCAGAAAAGGATAGTCCAAAGTCATAGATTCCCAAACCGTTTACTATCGAAATGTATATTTTGAAATGTATTGTCGTTAACCAATTACACCTCGGAGAATTATGTTTACGTAAATATTATTCACTAATTAATATCCTCTCTCACAGGAAGCAAGTGCCCTTTCAATTACGAAGTCCTACCGGTTAATGCCGTTGAGATAAACAACTGCTGTTTGCTGTACGAACTGTGCAGTGCACAGAAATACACAGCGTGAGATGTTGCAACGTTCCTTAATGTTACAACATGTTGTTACGTTGAAAAGAGTCACAATGTCTAACATAAAGAAGTTACAGCTATACATACTGATACTATTTTCTAGTGCATGTGGCAGTAACCCAGTGTGGATCGAATTACAAACGAAGCTCATACGAGTCCATTATTTCGAATGTCACAACTTCGTTTCTCGTTGCGTTTCATCGCATTCAGCAAACACAGGGAGTGAGACATCGATTGTCACGAAGAAGCTGAACGTCTTATGAAATTATATAGATTAACCTTTTGGCGCCGGAATTATTTTTTAAATTTTAGCACACCCTGTATATAAAATGTGAATAAGACAGGAACCAAATACGTTAGAATTATGAAACAAACTGCATTTTGAAGAGAAAAAAACGGAGAGTATACACCATGTTTAAAATATTCAGTACCTATATTTGTTGCATAAATATATAACATGCAACTTTAGAGTTTAGCGGTGCGGTACGTCAACTATCGTTGACGTTAGGCGTCAAAAGGTTAAAAGGTAAAGCAGTCCCGTTACAGGCCTGGAGTGGCTCACAGTGTTCCAGGAAGTTAAGGTTCCCAGATCTCGTGACAACGGCACAGGATGGTGGTAGGTTGTCAGCCTTACGCACCGGCCGCCTTTACCCCCAGGAAATTCTCCTGGTACTCATTTCTGTTAGAGGCTGAGTCGAGCCCAGGGCCGTAGTGCGATCGGAAGGATTTTATGTCAATGAAAAATCCAATGACACCAGCTGGGATCGAACCAGCGACCTTCCGATTTGTAGCACAGTCCCTTAACCACTGCGCCACTTACATAGATTAAATTATATTAAAAATTTGTGTTCTAAATAAAGGTAAAGATAAAAGGTAAAGTGTTCCCGTTACAGGCATGATGTGGCCCAGAGGGTGGGTAGAGGTATAGCTCTATTCTTCCATGACCGCGGTACTAAAAGGGGGTGAGTGGTCAGCAGCACGCCCCGGCCGCACCTTACCCCCGGGAAAACCCCGATACCCATTTTACAGGCGGCTGGGTGGTCCCCCGGGCTGGTCTGGACGGGCGGAAGATCTTGTCCGCACCGGGATTCGGTCCCGGACCGTCCAGCCCGTAGTCAGACGCTATACCGTCTGAGCTACCGGGCCCATATTTGTGTTCCAAATGCTTTTAATATTACACAATATATAGGGGTGCTGATAAGTCCTTAGTCCGTCCAGGAAGGAAACTAGCTATTATTTCTGTCAGAATGGCGTGAATTTCCTTCGGCGCCTTGACTTGCAGGGAAAAAAAAATTGATGACAGCTTGCGTCTGGATGTTGTTGAAATCGGGCGCGTCCCTGACATGCTTCTGAGCTTATTTCCTTCCTGGTCGGGCTAAGGACTTATCAGCACCCCGGTACGCAACAGATACATACTTTGCTCTTCACGTATTTAAGGATATTTCTGCGAGGATATCAGATACCGGGTAAAGTGTAAATCGTTGTAAATCTAGTTACAAAATATTATTTATTCTATTCTCATCCTTCTATTAAAAAATGTAGGTGTCATCAGTTTCATGTTTTTGTCTATATCTCCCAGCTAATTGCATGTCAAGTGGAATGAGGTGGAGTGAAGAGCAGTATAGAGAAGGGGGAGGGGGAAACGAGTCTTTATGGAAAAGATTTATAGGCGTAGTAAGTGATGAGATGTGAAGGACTGGGGTGAAAACGTGAGTGAATTAATGATTGGGGGGGGGGAACAATTACAAGAAACTATACACAGTACTCTCTTACTTGGGCGTTTTTACCTTTTGTGCATGTATTCTAATTTGTCTCGCATGTATTGTTGCTAGTTTTAAGTTGTCTTGTGTATAATTGTTGTTGGTTGGCCGTGCGTATTGTTGTAGTTGTCTTGTGTGTATTGTTGTCATCTTATGTGTATTTGTTGTACTGTGTGTGCATTACTGTTTTTTTTTTACTTTAGATGCCGGACTGCTGGCTAGAAGTCAGTATTCGGAAGGTCCTGTGACCGGCCACCTCAACACAGGTTTTTCTTGGTTTCCCTGTGCCTATAAGCAAATGCTGACAGATGGTTCCCAACATTCCAAGTTGCCACTACATGCTTCTCATGTAGCCCTCCAGACTTAAATTTATTAGTAACCAATTTCATATTTTGTATGCATGTAAAATAACCACTGCCACCGGGTGAC
>Ga0131853_10027555_pt1:0-7500 | contig 10193 bp, 7 predicted proteins | sample TergutLab28metaG_FD_92764 | JGI IMG/M metagenome (GOLD analysis project Ga0131853, IMG submission 92764) | Labiotermes labralis P1 segment gut microbial communities from Petit-Saut dam, French Guiana - Lab288 P1 (version 2) (version 2) | ecosystem: Host-associated > Arthropoda: Insects >... | reverse complement strand
ACCCGCCCAGATTTTAATAGTCAGAGAACGATCTGCACTGAACTTCACTCATTCACTCACTCGCTCGCTCGCTCCACAGCATAGAGCGCATTCTGATAAAGTAACTGTCATTCTGCTGGTCAAAAAATTTCCCGCGTCTTTGTTCATTATGTTAACAAGATTCCAACTTAACTGCGCTAACATTGGTACAGACGACACACTCAGAGCATATCTTAGCATCCATAAAAGTTACAGGAAAGACAAGCGTCTTGAACGTAAAAGAAAGGCTGTATATATTTTTGCTGCTGTTTGAAAGCTACGTACAGCTCTGTTGCTGTCACCATTCGGCTGCAGACAGGAACACAATTGCAGTACAATTCAAGTGTTCGCTGTTTGACCGATTTTATACCACAATTTAAATGTTCGACTGCTTAATTAACACTCTCATTATCGAAGGTTACGTTAGGCTGTCCTCCGTAAATTTCGTACCCTGTTACTTCTTTTAACTGTGGAGAGTTTTTAGTTGCTCGTCCAATCTCCCCACCCCCATTTGGAGTAGCGCCCCTTGTCGGCAGTTCGTGACTGCATGTTCAGCTCCCTTGCACGTTTAACATTGTGACGGATAAGTCCAGTCTTCGAATTCAACTGATAATCAGATTAAAAACTATATACATATATGTACATACTGTTGGTTTCAGTTAAGTCAGTGATCTAGTGGGCCTGTATTTTTGTGTTTATGTTTATGTTTGTTCTTTTTGTACCAACTTAGTGCGATGTTTGACTCTTTAAAAACTAATGTTACCGTGATTTGTATATGAACATCCAGGCCGTACCGCGCAGTAAACACTCTCCGTCTCGGTTATACAAACCAGTCAGTTAATGCTGTATAGGGAAATAATCGCTGTTTGTTCTCAGATCCACACAAAACACATAAATACAGTGTGTGGGCTGAACGCAGAAATGTTTTAAGGGTAAAATGGTGGTACATATAGTGACCACTGGGATTTAAAAGTTTAAAATCGTTGTTACTTCCTAAGGGTGGAGCAATATTGACAGGAAAGAAGCAAAGTACAAAGTTACAAAATTACGTGCCGTAATGCTACTTTGTTCACCACAGTACCATCACACACTGGCCTGGAACTGAACTCAGTTCTCAGCGGTTAGAAGTTGATGACTACTGGAGCCTTGGCACGGCCCTCTATAACTGTTAATTTAGCTAAATGGATAGTAGGTTTGGACCAGTTTAGAGGCTGTACGATCCTGGTTTCGATTCCTGACTGGTGCTGTACAGGAGAGTTTTCTGTTCTGCGAGACGCCCACACCATGCGTGGAGCCCACCCAGCTTCATATTCAGTGGGTACCCGAGGTAAGGCGGTCGGGGCGGGATGGTGACCACTACCGTTCATCTAGTGCCGACGTTAGGAATTTGTGGAGCTGTACATCTGCTGCCGCCTGTATTCCTTCGTCGCTTGGACAGGAACAACTTTGCGTTTTTAGGCGCCTTTGCAAAATTGCGAAAAGTGACTCTTAGCTCCGTCATGTCCACGCGTCTCTCTGTCGACGTGGAACAAATGGGCTCCAGCGGGAAGGATTTTAATTAAATCTGGTATTTGAGGGTTTTTCGAAAATATGTCCAGAAAAGTCAGCTTCTATTGAAATATCAAAATAATAACGGGCACTTTACATGAAGACATTTGTGCATTTATGATATATTTCACTGAATTATTCTCAGAGTGAGAAATGTTACAGACAAAATCGTAGAGAAAATCGAAAACACTTTGTGTTTTCAGTAACTTGTTTTAGAAAATCGTGCCCTTTGTGAAATAATGTGGAAGAATATGGTGAAGCGGGGCAGGGTACAGATGACAATATGGCGCATGCGCCATATTGTCATCTGTACACACATACACACACATTTAGAATATGTAATACTTCTTTTTCACGGCAACAATGGTAATGCGAACGCGCCTCAGCGTTACGTTATACAAACATTGCCTGTCTTGTGTTCTTAACTATACCGAACCAAGACGTTAAAGACGTTACGAACTGAAGACACCGAAATTTCGCTGCTCCATGTAAAGGCAATAGCTTGTAACGTTTTGCTTGCCCCTGGCTGCAGACCACCACGTGTTCTGGACCGAGGGCAACTTCCACACGCTGGAGATGGGCCACACCACGCTCGAAGACTCAGGGTGCTACTCCGCCACGGCTCGGAATTCCAACGGTGCTGTGTCGTGCCCATGCCATCTGGTGGTGGACAAGGGCATCCGCGCTTACGTCGCCCCAGAGTTCCTGTTCGAGCTGGACCCTGAACATTCCGTCCGCGAGGGTGGCGAGCTGCGATTGTCGGCCCAAGTGGAGGCCTATCCGACGGTGGGAGTCATGTGGTAAGCGACAGTTGGATAGGCACAGCGACGTGCTGGCAAGTGTTTTGCAGGTGTGACGCTGGTCGAATTTGCGGAGGACGTGGTGCCTTCATCTTCACGCTCAGGCAGTCCAGACCCTGAAGACGGAGGCACCACGATCCTTCAAGATGCCTGGAACTACTTGCACAAAGAAACACTGTCACGTTACCCAAAACACTTGCAACTTCGGACGGTAAGCAACAGAACACGAGAGGCCAAACAAATAATGTACATGTAGGTTTGTTGTGCCGTGATGTAGCAGTACTGGTGTTGTTAGGTCACTGTCCTATGCAGCTATGACTATGCTCGTTCGTGACTTACAGGTTGCATAAGGAAAAAGTGATTTGAGTGTTAATTGATTGCAGCTGTCAGTGTGCAATTCGGTACCCACTGAATACAGTGGTGGCACAATCCAAAAATTGCCCATTTGGAGTTAATATGACGATTGAACTGAAATATATAACAAATACATCCAACAATAATGGCATCTAGCGGGGTGTGTTTCGACTAAGATCTGTGCTGGTATTGTCGGATGTAGTTGTTATAAGTATTAGCTCAATCGTAGTGCTAATTCCAAATGGACGGTTTTTAGGCTGTGCCAGTATTGCATTCACTGAGCGAAATCAAATATTTGTAATTCGGCAGTTACCAAATATTTGACCGTCTGAATGTACCTAATGCGATTCTGACCGATAGATACAAGGCGGTCAAAATCTGTTTTGGCGGTAACAAACGGGGCACTGGACCTGAGGATTGTGTTGCAAAATAATGATATTGCAGTGCATTAAATGAGTTACATTTTGCGCTGCAGTGGCTTTCCGTCTAATTTTTATCACGTGGCAACCTTCCGTATCGAACGTGCTGATTTGTTCAGAACACAACAGTTGTCATTGCAAGCACAGCTACGTGAGACTGTCTGTGCCAGGAGGGAGAGTTGTGCATGTCGATAAACAACTGGCAATATCTAACGACTGTTCTGAGAGTTATTTCGTGTGAGGTGTGACAGTGTGCTGCCACGTTCTGGATATTGGCAGCACACTGTCAGCAACTACACGGACAATGAGGTGTGACAGTGTGCTGCCACGTTCTGGACATTGGCAGCACACTGTCAGCAACTACACGGTCAGTGAGGTGTGACAGTGTGCCGCCACGTTCTGGACATTGGCAGCACACTGTCAGCAACTACACGCACAGTGAGGTGTGACAATGTGCTGTAACATTCTGGACTTTGGCAGCACACTGTCAGCAACTATACGGACAGTGAGGTGTGACAGTGTGCCGCCACGTTCTGGACGTTGGCAGCACACTGTCAGCAACTACACGGACAGTGAGGTGTGACAGTGTGCTGCCACGTTCTGGACATTGGCAGCACACTGTCAGCAACTACACGGACAGTGAGGTGTGACAGTGTGACGCCACGTTCTGGACATTGGCAGCACACTGTCATCAACTACACGCACAGTGAGGTGTGACAATGTGCTGTAACATTCTGGACTTTGGCAGCACACTGTCAGCAACTACACGGACAGTGAGGTGTGACAGTGTGCTGCCACGTTCTGGTCATTGGCAGCACACTGTCAGCAAATACACGGAGAAGAGTCCTTGAAAAACTAACAGTTTTTGGTAGTTAAGAAATGCTCTGGCTTTTGTTGACCCCAAGTTTTATTGCCACATTCACAATATCCAAGCATTATAATCAGTTCTGAGCCAGATGAATCCACACCGCATTGTCACGTGAAACTTGTTGCTACTCACAAGTCTCAAGTAGTTTCAGTCTTGCGTGCAATTATTGTATCGCTGCCCATACATGCTGCATGCCCTGCCCATCTCGTCCTCACTGATAAGATTACCCTTTCCATATGTGTTCAGCAGTCCAACTGTAGGTGATGGAAATTATAGCCGGCCGGCCGGCTGGTCGGTCGGTCCATGTATAGCTACCGGCGGGAAGGTCGGTAATGTAGCTCAGTAATTAACCTGATTAGTGCAGAAGCAATCACGGGCAAATCTCGGCTCACACGAGATAAAAAATGACAGCGTGCCAGCTTGAATAATAAAACAGCTTCACACGGATGTGGTCAAGGTAACTGGTTATAAACGAGAGAATAGAGTTGGTGTTACCGCGGAGCATAAGTGTCTAGGGAATAAAACACCAGCAGAAAAGAAATAAAAACGCGTCAGCAGAGAACTGCGGTCTTCTAAGTTGTTACGCACCGAGTAGTGGTGAGTTCTTACCGACGTTTCGGGACAACCTATCGGTCCCATCTTCAAGGGTCAAGAATCCTTGGATCCTTTTGAATTCCTGACCTCTGAAGATGGGACCGATAGGTTGACCCGAAACGTCAGTAAGAACTCACCACTCCTCTCTGCATAATATATGACACATATGAACTGCATATGTGATATGCATAGTACAGTGCTCTGTAAAGTTTACAGCGGACTGTCACTACTGTTCAGGCCTATCTTTCGAGAAGCGTACAAGAGCATTGCTTTTTGGAAAGTTCCGTGCCTTCGCCCGTTTGTCCTTCTGGTAAAGCAACATGTAGGTAAAGATTAGGACGGAACGTTGTTGGAATGACGCTGACGCTGGTGACGAAATTTACCCCGAATTATGCTGTACAGAGGGGTACAGTACAAACCGAAAAGTGAAGCCACATGACAAGACCCCTAAAGCTGCACCAAACAGCGCCAGCAGACTGCCGGACGTTCTCAAGGCAGAGAACTGCGACAGGTCACAGCTGGGCGCCCTCCGGTCGGTGTCACCGTACGGTACTGTAACGTGTTTATCTGTTGTAACAAATGCCTCCGCTTATTCGCGACGCCATGTATAATTTTCTCCACAACAGGCACCGGGACGGTGTGCGTCTGCGTCCCAGTCGTCGCACTGTGATGACCTTGAATCACGATGGTACAGTCGAGCTGGCATTGGCTGGCGTCACGCGTCGCGACGCCGGCGTCTACAGCTGCACAGCAACGAACGAAGTTGGTCGCGCCGAGACGTCGACGCGAGTGACCGTGCAAGTGACAGAGGCCCCGCCTACTGCCGACCTGCCGACTGTGATTGGACCGGATATCCCGTAAGTATCGCATTGCTGCCTACGAAGCGCCGCTTATGGTGTGGCAGAACCCGTTGTGCCGTTTGCATGTGATTTATGGAAAACTAACGTTACAGCAGTGGATCCGGAACTGTGGGGATGCGGCTGGTCCGAGAGGTCACATGACTTCCCAGCCAGCATTGATTGGTTGCTGCTGGTCTAGGACAGAGACATTGTTTTATGACTGCCGAAGGAGTCCTTGTACCCACAAAGCTTGCAAACCGCTACCTTAACCCTCGGTGCACTGAACTGACGTTCAATTTTTTTACATGCCTGTGGCGTCGGTGCCCCACACGGTCGTGCAGAGCATTTAAGAAAATGAAGTGAAAATAAAGGAAATTCATTTATCCTAACCTCACTATTCCTTATAATCTGGATAAACAATTTCCCAAGACTGTTTCCATGTATCTTCACCAGAACGAGACACCTAACTCTCACACTAACTTTAGCCCCTACCATTATGAGAAAGATATATATTATTCGGGTGAATCGGGCCTGCTTTCGTCTGCAGGTGTGAAGCAGACAAATGGCCGCAATCCTACATTCACTCTGAATATGAACATCGTGCAGATGAAAATGGGTATGGAGCGTGGGTAGAATTGCACTGGCAGGAGGAAATCGAATTACTTGGAGAAAAACCGGTCCCACTGCCACTTTGTGCACTGCAAATCTCACATAGACTGACCTGGGATAGAAACTGGGACTCCGCGGTGAGAGCCCTGCGACTAACCACCTGAGCCATGGCATGGCCCAAAGGTGAAGACAACCTGAATTATACACACACACACACACACACACACACACACACACATATATATATATATATATATATCCTGTCCGAACCGCGAAGTAAACACACTCCGTCTCTGTTGTACAGTATAAACCAGTTAGTTAATGCTGTATAGGGAAATAATCGCTGTTTGATTTGAGATCCACACAAAACACACAAACACACTGTGTGGGCAGAACGTAGAATTGCTGAATGTTAAACTGGCGGTACATATAGTGACCACAGGCGGTACATATACTGACCACTGACCGTACATATGGTGACCACTGGGCTTTAATGGGTTAACATGCACTACTTGGTAAATTGTGTACCGCCTTGTGACTCGCTGCACCATTATACACGTACCGCGCACCGAGTTCTTTAATTTTCGCTGTGAACAAATGCTGTGGAGTCGCTTAGTGCTGTGGCTGTGTTAGTTGGACCGTCACTACCGTTAAGACAGTTTGATGCGCAGTGCACATGCACCGTACGTAAGACCTTCTCTTACATCAACAACAAAGCGTTGCAAGCGAAGATGTACACAGTGTAGACTAGGCAAGCCCATTGCTTGTTACTTTCTCGTAATTTACTTCTTCTTGGGAAACCTCCAGACCGTCCTATTGACTTCAGCAGTTTCTCACGATTTAGACCGACACAGTAGCACTCGGCTGTCCAAAATGTGCTTGGCCAGTTCGATGAACCAGCAGACCTCAGGGAACTAAAGTGAATGGAAGGAGTAGCGAAATGTTTTGTAACAGATTTGTACAAACTGTACTTCTAGGGCACAAAGGAAGCGAAAGATAAGAACTTGCTAAGTCAGTTTTTGTTCACTGAGCAAAGTGAATCATGCTGTGTCACAGAACAACTGGCTTATGTTAAATTGGTCCAAGTTTGCTGTGTGCAGTTACCTAGTAGTGGACAGATTAAACCGTCTTTCCAACACGTAGGGCTAATAACGAACGTACGGCGTGTTTGTGGTGTCCAGTTTGTGTTATTAGTAATTGTGTGACAGATGTAACGACATAGACGTTGCATGTACTGCCGGTAGGTGTGTGTGTGTGTGTGGGTGTGTGGGTGTGGGTGTGTGTGTGTGTGTGGGTGTGTGTGTGTGTGCGTGTGGGGGTGGTGTGTTTGGGTGTGTGTGTGTGTGTGTGGGTGGGTGTGGGTGGGTGTGTGTGTGGGTGTGGGTGTGTGAGTGGGTGTGGTGTGTGGGTGTGTGTGTGGGTGTGGGTGGGTGTGGGTGTGTGTGTATGGG
>Ga0131853_10027554_pt1 | contig 10193 bp, 9 predicted proteins | sample TergutLab28metaG_FD_92764 | JGI IMG/M metagenome (GOLD analysis project Ga0131853, IMG submission 92764) | Labiotermes labralis P1 segment gut microbial communities from Petit-Saut dam, French Guiana - Lab288 P1 (version 2) (version 2) | ecosystem: Host-associated > Arthropoda: Insects >... | reverse complement strand
GTTCCTGAACGTCAACTATCACGAGCAAACTGTTTTCTGGTGTCAAACGCTGGTACACGGCAATTATTCTTTCGATACAACAACTATGATGAGAACAGTGTACCATATTTTTCAAAGATGGGGTACTCACTTTCAGTGTGATACTATTTTTAGCCCTATAATAGAGGCGATTAAAGTAGTGAGAAAAATGAGCCGAAGCAGTGTTGTTGGTTCGCTGAATACAAAGATTCCCACCAAAACAGTTCCTACTGCTCCCGACTGCATGTGAACCTCGTACACACGAGGCGAACCGTGCGGAATTTGGCGGTTTGTGTCAGAAGCGGGCAATCGAACCGTTTACCACTTGTCTTGTCAGGACATTTCGACTACAATACCCTCAATGAGCAACGAGACACTGAAAACTATTCTGACCCGTCGGAGCGTTCGCAAATATACGCCGGAACAAATACCACACGATATTCTGACGCAGATTATTGATGCTGGACTGTACGCTCCCAGTGCGATGGGACGACAGCCTTGGCATATCGTTGCCGTGCGTGGCTTTGATAAGATTGTCGAAGTTGACCGGGAAGTAAAAGCAGCAACAGCAAGGATGCCGGATAATCCGTACAGGGAGTATGTCGGTGCCGCAAGTTACACCATCAACTATCACGCACCGACTTTCGTTATCGTCTCCGGTAACACGGTTCTATCGCCTCGCAATGCCTCGCTTGATTGCGCCTTGGTACTCGGCACTATGTTTCTCGCCGCTCATTCGTTTGATGTCGGCTCGTGCTGGATCAACCAACTCAATGTCCTGAACGATGAACCGGGCTTTCGAGAATATATGACCCGGCTTGGTATTCCGACAGAGAACCGGATATTTGGTTGTGCTTGTTTTGGTTACGCCGACGGTGCGGTTCGTGAAGCCGCTCCCCGTAAAGAAGGTTGTGTCGTGTTCGTTGAGTAGGTGTCTATATTTAATATAGACACCCCCTCAACTCCGATACATTTCCGCCGGACGCAGTTCGGTAAACCTGTTCTGCTCGAACAAATACTGCCGCAGTTCAAGGCAGAAATGGCATTTGCCAATGTAACCGGCGGTATCGGGCTGGAACTCCGGTGCATACCGCTTCCACGCTTCAACGACTCCGCCATCGCACAACGCCATGAAAAATGGTGTCGCCGACTCATCGACAGTCGGATGCAGATTGTCCACAGTCGCAACGGAAATGCCGGGACAGCGGGTAAACAGGTTGCCGTAGGGATCAATATGAAAATGCGCTGTCGATTGAAATTCCCGCCGACAGGAATCGCCGCTGAACTTCTCGACAGGATGCCGACGCAATCCTTCATTCAACCGTCGTGCCGCCCGACCACAGGGGTTCAAATAGGAATGAATCTGCCAAAGTGTACCACCGGACGGATTGATTCCGAGCAGTCGGCACGACTCTTGTAACGGATATTTTTTATCGGGATCCGGCAATCGCTCCATGAGACGTAGCACTTCGTCAGTCCAGATGAACGCACCGCCGAAAACTTTGCGTGCTGCTCTGATTGCCGTTTTTGTAACATTGAGCGGAATGAATTCCAAGTGAAATAGCGATGCACTGATGAGCACGCCCGGCAGACCAGCATCACGGAGTCGCTTGAATCCATCCAATGCGGTTTTGTCATCGACACACCAGCCGCCGTTGGTTTCGAGATAATCAATCCGCACACCGTGCTTGACGGCACTGCGAACGGCATAAATCAGTCGGTCGAAAAAAAGCGAGCATTCCCCGCCGCCAAAGTGAATGTCATCAAGTGAGCGTTCCTTCGACAATGCCAAGAAGGTACAGTCGACCATTTCTTCGCTCATCGCTTCATCGGACGATTTCGGCGAACAGTTATAGAGGCAATGGCGGCAGGCGTTGTCGCATTTGTAGGTCAGCATCACGCCGCCGCTGTGAAGTGGTGGAACGGTAAAAACCATACTCCATCATTATGGGCGGTGCGGATTGCGTGTCAAGGCGGACTGGTTGCATTCGGACATAAACGTTCACTCCCAGTCGAACGCCGGGAGGCATCAATGGCGACGTTAGTGCTACTGGCGTTCCCGGCAACCGCCGAACCTACTCCGCTCCGTCCGTTGGTTTGCTCGCCTACGCCCCGTGCTTCCTCATAAAATTCGTCCGCACTGTCTCGACTTCCTTGCGGAGTTTCTGACAATTCGTGATGAATTTATTCTTCAACTCCTCTAACAACTCACGCTTGTCGTGTTGTCCGAGATCGTCAATCTCACTGAACTTATCGGCAGTCATGTCAGCGATAATTTGCTTGAACTCACTGAAATCAGGCTGCTCGTTACGTTCAAGGCGAGCCTTCACCTTATTACATGCCTCGATCAGCACACCGCACATCGTAGCAAGTAACGCTTCCTGATCCGCCATTTTAAGCAAATCATAACAATCGTGATAGAGGTCTGGAAGGCGTTCAAGCACGGCGAGTCTCTTCTGCATCTCTGCAATGTTCTTGTGCCACTGCCTCCCACCGGACAATATTTGCTCCCGGTCAGCCTCTGAAACATTTCTCTTTCCCGTAAAATTCTCCTTTTGGACTATGTCCGCTACGTTCGAGATCCCCGCACACGCAACGGACAGCGTGTAACGGAGAGTGATTTGTCATTTCAGGGATGGCATTTACGATTCGCCACTCCCCGCCTATCGCTTTCATTTCAAAAGCCAGCGAGTACGGCGGCAATCTCCTCCGGGGTGCTTATGCCACAGCATATCTTCTGCCGAGACTCATACGTGCGGTGCTGCCCATCCCCTACTCCGTCCGCAGGTGTGCTGGAAGTGGAACCCTCATGTTTTTCGGGAATTTTGATAGTTGCACTTCCACATCCATACAGCGCTTCGTATTCCGCAATGGTCATGTTCCTAAACCTTGCAGGGTCGAACTCATCAGTAAGCCCAGCACCCGGTTCCACTGGTTTAACGTCGTTTTCAAGTTCGCTCTCATTGGACGTGGAAGTGGAACCCCCATTTTCTCCGGGATTTTCGATAGTTTCACTTCCAAATTCCTCTTCAACCTTCAACTGCGGTGCTGATGCGCCTGTGGACACAAACTCATTGGACGTGGAAGTGGAACCATCAAATTCTTCGGGAATTTTGGTAGTTCCGCTTCCAACCTCATCCTCAACGTCTGATTGGGTTGTGGTCATGTTTGCTGACACGGACACGCTGGACGTGGAAGTGGAACCTGCATTTTCATCAGGAATTTCTGGGGTTACACTTCCGCCACCACGCATTGGGAACCGGTAAACTTCCTTCCCACGCCCCCCTTCCGGGTTTTTCACAAACACCGATTCAATCACCCCCCGCGATCGAAGTTTGGAAAGTTTGGCATCAATAGCCTTCGCAGGCTCGACCGCCTTTTTGAAGATTTGAAGTTTGTGCAAATCTTCCTTCGTGGTTTCGCCATGCTTATGAATCGCACCAAGAATCGCTACTGCTTCACGGTCAGAATAAAAATTTAATTGAGGGCAGATGAGGCGGAGAACATGCCGTGTCTGATTTAGCAACCATCGGGACAGCCGAACGGCATTGTCCATTGTTTCCTTTTCCACCGGTGGAATTGTCCCCGAAAAAGTCCCGTCAGGGTATCGAGAGGCATATTCAGCAATGTGGAGTACCAACGCCATGCGTCCAGTGGTCTCTTTCATCTTGGACAGAATCGACTTCAACACTCCCGGTGTTTCAGGCAAGACACGTATCGCATCAAAATAGTCGTAGTTTTTGACAAACGCCTTCTTTGCTTCCGCTGTCATTTCAATACGGTAGGGACTATCGGGCGACATCACCATCTCATGTTTCCGCCAAGCGAGTATGGTATCGAAAAGTGTGTAATACGCAGTTTTGACAGGTTCAGGAATAGTCGAGTCCGAAAATCCACCGCCAGTGTCAGGTGGCATCACGAATGAAAATCTCGCAAACAAACCACTGTACAGAACACGAGGCTTCTTTGAGACGAATTCTTGCAGAAGTTCAAACTGGATGCCACCACCAATAGAAGTGTGCGTATGGTTAGCCTCTATAACTTTCTTGTCGCCACTTTTTCTGTTGGTTTTAGCATAGCGACCATCGTAAAACCTGTTATAGACAGACTCATCTTTACTGCTCCCGTGTCGATACGCATCAAAACTTCCGAAAAAACCAGCAAGTTCATCATGTGCCGACAGTATCCCATCATCGTTATTTGCGAGTACCTCAAATAACGCCTCGGTTGTCGCATCCTCCACGAAGTATTCTTTCAGTTGAGGTGCTCTGGGACGCAGAGGTGGCTCGGTAACTTTATCACCGTTTTTTCCTTTGCGATTTGCACGCCAAGTCGCCAAGTCCACCTCATAGATTTGTTGTTCGTTCTCAAACATTTGCATCTGATTCCCAAATCTTCCACTGGCAATTTTTTGCAGTTTCTCCAAAGGTTCGAGTAGTGCCGCCAGTGCGGGCGACTTGCCACCACCACTATCAGCAACAAGGGCAATCCACAAGATTGCTGGTATCAACCAGTCGTCTTTGACGACCAGTACATACCTTGATCCGATGACCGATGCGACAATCGGCAGGATGAGCGCAACAAAATATGCGGGGACAACGTTCAGGGATTTAGCCCCTGCTACAACGAAATCCTTCAAGACTAACGGCAGGCAATCGACCGGAGACGAGTCATGTTGTAGTGGCTCGATGCCGCCGACATCGTCCGCTGATTCCTGACATTCAACCAAGATAGCCGGACTGACTTCGCCCGATTTAATGAACAAGTCAACGTCAAGTGTAGCGAATCGCAGTCCACACACATCGCTACGACTTGAATCAATTTTGTAGGGAAAGTCGGCTTGTATCGCATCAATCAATGTCTTCAAGTCTGGCATTTCATCGCAAGCAATAAGAACGAAAAGTCCGTTGCCCGATGCCGATAAACCAATGGCGAGGACGTATGGAAGTGCCGCGATCTTTGCTCTTGCTAATTCCAATTCGGCAACCGGAATGTCGTCCAAGTCCAAGCAAACTATTCCGCTCCTTCCCGCTTCTTCGCAGGCAACGTTGTTTCGCAACACCTGCGGATTCGCATTGGGAGTGATGGCTGGGAGGAGTTTTTTTTTCAATTCTTTGCGTTTATCCTCATCCGCTTCTGCACGGATTATTGCGCACTGCTCTCGATACTTGCCGCCCTTGCAATCGTCAAGGAACTGTATGATGGTCGTAGTCCCGCTTGGTTTGTTTGTCTGGCAGTTCGGGTAGAACGAAACCTCCTTCGATAGGAAAATATCAACGGAGACCGTATCGGCAGATGCAGACACGGTATATGCGAATTGTTGTTTCGATTTGGTCTTTCGGGATTTCTGCCCGTTGCGTTCAAACGTGTTGTCGGAATCTCCGAGTGGCACGTTTGACTCATTGACGCTCTTGGCAATCCTTGTTACGTCTCTCTCCGGTAGAGGCGGGATGCACTTCGTTCGATTGAATTCTTGAAGTACCGTTTCAAGAACATCACCGTGCAAGCCGAGTGTACCTCGCAAGCAAAGCCCTGCGTTGTATGTTCCATCGTTTCTTTCGCCTTTGGCAATCGGTTCGATTGCGTTGATATATTTTTCGATTCTGCTATAATCCATATTGTTGAGTATTTGTTGAACGGTGCCATCATCTTTGACAATAGGGCGTGGTGGCGGTTCCCGTTAAAGCCGCTGGTGCTACCCGCACCAGCGGTCGTTTTTGTTACGTTGAAATGCATCTATATTCCAAAACTCCGTCCGCACACTGTATGTACCATGGCGCAGCCAATTCCCGTTCGGCGTTGTACGCTTCGAACCAAGCGAGGAGTCGCTCCGTGATCGCGTCAGGATATTGCGCCGCTCGGATGATGTGCGGAACCATTGTGGAAGGCACGAAACAATGCCCCTCACGATGCCACGCAATACTTTCGGAAAATACGCCGAATTTTTCGCAGAATTCTTGCACAGCCCCGTCAAAGATTTGTACAGTATCCGTAGGAAGGACAATCCCTAAAAGTTCTAGCATCGGTAGCAGGGCGATGTATACGTTCCCGTCATCGTGATAGAAATATCTTACTTCCAACCGACGAAAATCCTCTACCAATTTCAGGTAGGCGTATTCCAGCCGTTCGAGAGCGACGAGTTGCTCTTTCAGTTTTGGCAAATAACCAATCGCTTCTCCTAACTTACCTTGCGGAATGAAACTCCATTCTTCTGCCCATGCTCCACACAAATGCAAATTGGTGGATTTGGCAATGCGAACAGGTTTATGTTTTTTTCTTCTCGGCATAACTAATTTTCCTTATCTTTGTCGAGTTTGATGTTGTTTGGCAGGACACTCCCGCCAGTTTGTGCTGCGTTAACATATTGCCCCGATCCGCAAAATCGGGATGTTCATTTCATTCATTGCTGTCGCCATTCATTCTTTCGGCTATTGCCTTGAAGTGATTAGTCATCAAGTCCAAGTCGATTTGCAAGCAAAAGTGTCTCTGGCGACAGTTGCGTACTTTGTAGCGGCGCACGATTTGCCGTAGCATTACGACGACGGATATAAGACTCAATCTCGGAAAGCAACCAAGCGAGACGTTCTCTGTGCCCAGATATCGGCATCGGAAAATCACCCTCTCCCTTTCGCCGCTTTGTTAGACGAACCCGGACATTGCTAACGGACTCGTCCAGCAGAGAGGCGACTTTTTTGATTCGAACTAATTGATAATCTGACATTGTTGAAACTCCTATTCAGATATAACGTCTTGCCAGTCGAGTTTGTTAGACAAGACTGGCAAGACTGAACAACGGTTGCTACGTTTAGGTAGCGTTCGCCGCAGTCTAGCACACATTGGAATAAACGCATCAAGAAAGTTTATACGTTGCGGAAGCGCAATATCTACCAGCCCATATCCGTATTAACTCTGAATTGAATTCGAGTATTTTGGCAATGGACATTGTTTACGCATCAGGTGCTTAAAAACAAGGCAATCCATGCAGAATCAGATACAAACTATATCACAAATATCCGCCGAAGATTTGCCGATTTTATAGAATGGTAATGAAGTCTATTAAGAAAAATGCGCACTATTCTTGCGGAAGCACTACGTTAATAGAATAGAATAATTCGCTATCGGTTTCGGAATCGTGCCTCTTTTTGTTTTTTGAACTCTTCGTAACGATTTCGTGAGTCGCCATACAACTCATGTTTGTTATCCGAAGCATCCATCTCCTCTTCTGTGGCAGTTTCGAGCATTGGGAATTCTTTGAAGTATGCGAAATAATAAAAGGGTGAGGAATTGCCACGTTCGTTTACTTTTAGCAATACCCTGCCGACGCTGTCCATACCCCATCTCTGACCGTCAAGTGTGAGGTCTTCCGCCCAGTTAATTCTGCCTTTGTTTTCTTCACGGTCATTGCGTAATTTTTCACGCATCTCTACTTCTGTTTTTGCCTCCTTCTTGCCTAAACATAATTGGATATACCTGTCTTGTGAACACCAACGTCCATTTTTTCCTTCGTGGGGCAATAACGAAGAAGGAAGAATAGGCTTGGGTTGTAAGTGGAGAACAATATAACGCTCGCCTTGTTTCCCTTCCTCACCTTCCTCCGCAAAATATGTTTTTTTCATCAAAGCGGCACCCAGAAGAGTTTTTTTCTTTTTGAGCAACTGAAACGCATTACAAAATTCGGAATAAGACATGTGGGGTAAATCAAACAGTTTTGCACATTCTTGAAAATATAACTGCGCCTTAACCTTATCGTTTCCTATATTCTGTTCTTCCATGTGATCCCAAAAGTATTTTGAAAAACCTCGCATTTGCCGTTCCCGTTTTTCTATGCGTTTGAGTTCAGATAATAGAACACTGATACTACGATTATCGACAATGGGTACGTATATCGGAACCACTGTCCCGTCAATTTCGATCTTCCAAGCACCGACAGTGCATCCCTCTACCTTGCGGAACCCACATATCTTGCGGAATACAGACTTGTATTTTTCTTTCAGATGAGGGGGAAGTTTTTCGGCAGACGAATACCACGCACCTTTCTCATTGCCTTCTCCTGCAATGAAAACACTGCCCTTCGGCACTTTTGAAAATGGAATTCGTTTTCCTTCAAAATCAACTATTCTTGATCTGTTTTTCTTCGGCATCACCGTCTCCCTTGTGTGCATTTTTCTGTAAGGAATGAGTTTGCTAACTCGCTACCCGCTCTTCGTCCTCATCTTCCATCTGTTTCAACTTGATAATCCGCCGCTCCTGCGATTTATCGTAGACCCGCCGCACCATTTTGGGGTCGCTATGCCCCGCCAGTAGAGCGGCAACATTTTCGTCGAACTGTTCGGTCTTCTCGGTTAGGAAAGCGTGTCGGAGTTGGTATAACGTCCATTTTGGAATCTGCTGATCTTCGGGCAAGTTTCGGTTCGCTTCTTGGATTGCCCGTTGAAGGGCTACCCCAATCGTGCCGACAGAAAAATGCTCATTGAACTTGACTTGCGGATTACGTTTTCGGGCTTTGTCCCGTGCCACCTGCGATGGCGTGATGGGAGTAGTCCGTGCATCTCGTAGCATTTTCTTGTGTTCCGAAACAGCATCCTTCGGACTGAAAACTGCCGCATCTGGTTGCTTCCCTTCCAAGTACGGGGCTAAAAGTATTTGCTCTTCCCGTCCAAAGGCAATGATGCGTTTCTTATCGTAACGCATTGTTTTATGGTGCTTGAGTCGATACACCCAAGTTTTTGGATTTGTCTGGTCAATGTCCCCGAACATCATCCGTAAAAGTTCGCTTGGTCTCGCCCCCGTTTTCCGTAGGAGCAGGATAATCACTTGATAAATCCGTAGGAGAAACGGCAGGGTTCGCTCGACCACGTCGTCATCAACCGGCATCCGCTCGTCGGTTTCTCGTGCCGCTCCACTTCGTAACGGTTCGATCACTTGCAGTTCCCGGCTTTTACCCGGCGGAGCGAGGCGGCGAACCTCGCCCCACTTGAAAATGTGGATGGCAAAATTCACCAGTTTGTTACAGTGCGTCCGAGCGTAACCGGCATCGACAAACCCGCCCTGTACTTGCAGGAGCAGGAAAGCGTCAAACTCCGCAGTGGGCATATTTTTGTACCGCCACAACGCTTGACCGGCTTTTTTGTAGTTGCTGAAATCGCTCGGATTCTTTGTCTTCTGTGCGGCTTCAAGGAACTGCGTTACAAGGTCGGCAATCAAAGCGGTGTTACCGTTGTTCGGCGGAATACCGTTTGGAGCATTGAAAGACCCTTCCGGCGGTTGCCCTCCGGCGGAAGGGACTTCTGGGGTGGGAGTCTCGCTTACCCCCTTTTTGCGCTCTTCGCAGAAGTCGGAAAACTTCTTCCACGTAGCGGTATCATCATAATCCCCGAAGACAATCCGCTTCCTGTCGACGTATGCGACAAGGCTATTTCGGAGTTTGCGGGGTTTCGGCAGAGCATTTTCTGATCTTTTCGGCATAATCTTTTTGGTAGGTTAGGGGGAGTCCAAAGCAGACACCCCACGTTAGGGAAACATCTAAAAGCGCACAAGTGTGCGCTTTCGCAATTTCCGCTACCAAAAACGAAAAAACTAATTTTGTCGCAAACCGTTGTATTTCTAGGCTCAAAGCCTATTGGGCAGGGGCGGGATCGAACCGCCGACACACGGATTTTCAGTCCGTTGCTCTACCAACTGAGCTACCTACCCCTACAAAGCACTTATTTTTACAAAAAATTACCATTTTGCAAGGGGGGGAGGCAGGCACTCGATCGGTGAAGTTCGTTTTTTTCGATTTGGGACATTTAGCCCGGATAATTCATTCGGGGTAGTGTTTTGGAATCGGTCGTTGTGGCAAAGTGTTTTGTTAAAACAACTTACAGCATTTTTTAACCAGCAACGGTCGAAAACACAGTGTATCACGCCGCCGCCACTTCCGCAACCCCCAAGTCCAAACCCATTGCGGTGAACTTTCAACGGCGGAAAACTCACCTCCGATGCCGGAGCACTGCTCCTCAAACTCGCCGATCAAAAACACCGGCGGTTTCTCATCTATGGCATTTTGACTAATGGGCACCTCTAAAAACCCACCCCTCTCTTGCGACATCATAAAAATGCGCTAAAATATGCGCATTCATTCACATTTTCCCTCTTCTCGTCCATGAACAAGACACGCACCGGGCAATTCGGCT
>Ga0131853_10027553_pt1 | contig 10193 bp, 6 predicted proteins | sample TergutLab28metaG_FD_92764 | JGI IMG/M metagenome (GOLD analysis project Ga0131853, IMG submission 92764) | Labiotermes labralis P1 segment gut microbial communities from Petit-Saut dam, French Guiana - Lab288 P1 (version 2) (version 2) | ecosystem: Host-associated > Arthropoda: Insects >... | reverse complement strand
ATACTTAAAATGTGCAACCCTTCTATTCTGGGGGTCAGGCGGCCAGTAGGCGTCGGCTGTGTGGTGGTGGGGGGGGGGGGGGGGGGGGGGGGGGGGGGGGGAGAGGGGAGTGACTTGCAGAAACTTCAAAGTCAATTGTATAAACACAAAATCACCTTTGTAATTTAAGAAGATATGCACTATCCTACTGCATGGATGCATTTAATGTCACATCATTACACTCTTTGGCAATCTGACCCACACAAGCAATATTATGTGCAATAGTTGCTTTCCAAGGTTACATCAAACACAAGGGTACATTAATGTATGTATATATATGGCTCAGAAAGCCTGCTTATTACTTAACACTTATTGTGCTTATAAACAAAAATAATTTTTATGTCACATCTATTTGGGAAACTTTCCATTTGCAAGAAAGTACATTTTAATTTACTAATATTAACAGTAAAACATACATGCTAATGTTATTATTTTGCTTTTTTGATATTTCTTACAAATATTACAATCCGAGAAAGGGCACAAGCTTATCGAGACAAATGCAGTTCATGACACAAAGCATCATTTACAAGAACACAGTTTTAACATGTAGCAACTTCTTACAGGGTGTCACATATTTTGAGACAGGAGATGAGAGTTCAATCAATAAACTAAGTAATACCCAATGTGCTGATACCAGTCACAGCCAGCAACATCCCTGAACTACTGCTTGCAGATCCCAGGTTTGAGCACTCAACAAGAAATGTTGTATTTTGGCACATGAAAATTTCACAAATTTTATGGCTGTTTCAATTATTGCAAATCAACTGTTCTTCAGCTGTATCATCTTTAACCAATGGCATCAGTTCCATGCAAAATACACCACACTGGGAACCTTATGGAAGGATACATTTTCACATCACAGGAAGTTATACCATCGACCCTGAGGCCATACCAAGAAGTCCCATGGATTGGGCCACACTACATCTGTCTCCAGCTGTTATGCTTGCCTCAACAGCACACTTCTCTGTATTCTCCTCCGATCATCCAGGGTTCTTTCCATATATACGCTGATAGTGAAGATCTTCAGTATGGCCTGGGCAGGGGGTGAGGGACAAAGTGGGAAGCCATCAGTTGAACCTGCGTGGCCTTAGCATTAACTGGGACCTGGATACGTGCTAGAGCAGAACTTGATGTGTCATCACAGCGCAGGTGGGGTACGTACAGTATAACACGCTAGTGATGGAAACACAGAATGCGCAGCTTCCGCCACAGATGTGACCTGAGGCAGACCGATTTAGGGTACTTGGAATTTAATCCCTAGCATCAATGGGGAAGGGTCAGTCCTCCACAATAACAAACACTGCAGAATATGAGGGAAAATACGTACTGGAGGGATGTCCAGATGCGTCTTACTGAGATTGTACTTGTGTTTCTAAACACTGAACATAGTGCATTCTGTTAACTATGAGGTTAACATCAACTTAAAACACCTGCTAAAGAATTAATTTAAGGGTGTGTGCCCCAAAAATTACTGTATTATAAACGAAATGTATGAAAGAATGTTCACAAGGAGCATAATTCTGCCAAAATTAGGGGATTTATCTAAACTTTGTTTACGGTATTCTAATTACTTATTTTTTTTCTGAGAGGGCACATAAAAACACTTCTAAGCTTAACTCCAAGCAACTTCATAGCAATACCTGACCTGACAGTCTATTATATTTTATATGCAATGTTAATTTGTTCTCAAGTTCAAAGATAAAAATTTAAACCATTCACATAACACATGATGTTCGTATAGTGCCCCAAGATATGGTCTCCGCCTACCTAGACCGGACCTGACCACAGATTATTTAAAGATTTTACTACGCAGTTCAGTGTAAATTCTTGGCAAAAATTTTATTGCATGAAAGTATCAAACACGTTTGCAACAGATTGGTTAGGGAGTATGAAGCCAGAGGGCTGTGACAGACAAAACAGCTGTGACACTGTTGTTATACAGCAGTCTGCCAGAAGACCAGAAAACATACATGTTTGGCAGGTGCTAATGTACCTCAGCAGACCTATAAAATGGCTCCCTCACTTTCACATAAACATTAACCTGATACGCATAAGATTTGATCCCACACACTGAGAATATGGTGCTGAATGTGAACAATGAAACTTTTAAGTGTGCTAAGTGTTCTCCTCCACAGTACAGGTAAGTGCAGTCCCAGCCAACACAGTCCCCCAAACTGGAACCCATCTGATAATTTCTTATGGCACCTTCTGAAAAGACACAGTTTGCATTCCAATCCACACACAACTGAAAAAATGCAACAAGCAACTGAGACACCAGTGATAGCATCAGTGGAGCAACTCCAACTGCAAATGTGCGACATTTCTGACATCAGAGGCAGGCAGATGGTCTACAGTGCCAACTGCGCAGCACATACTGAACATCTTATATGACCGTCATGCAAAAGAATGTTAATTTATGGCATTGCAAACTTCACTGTCAGTTTCGAGTGGCACGTACCACGTAACTACACTACAGTAACATACCACATGGCTTAGAAATACAATATTATTACAGAAAACATACTTCAAGGTTTACCAAAATACATTTCGAAAATAAACAAACTCTCCAGCTTCAAAGCATGCTGCCCATCTTGCAGGGGTGGCCTGTCCCTTCTGTATAGGCATACTGAGGCGCAACTTAACGGAGTTCCAAATTCTAAAGAAAATATATGTTTAAAAGCATTACAAGAGAAAATAAGTGCAAAACAGTGCCTTGTTTGCCAAAAAAATATCTCAGTGAAGACTGCCCTTAATTGGGTTGGGTTGGGGTGGGAGGGGGTTTGCAGACTGCCTACAGCACCAGCTTCTGGACGGCAGGCTAAGGCCATCCCTGCTGTCTTGTTCTACACTACATTATTTAAATGAAACACAGAATAATGGTAATGAGTATAAAAACTGTTGTACAACAAACAAACCACTTGAGGAGTCCCCATGGGAACACTAAATCCACAACATTTGCACTACGGTCCTCGTTACAAATACTTACAGTTTTTTAAATGTGCTGAGCTAATGACTGAGATCTGAATGCCCAGAACATGCTTTGTCCAGTATCAGCAAGAGAAAAAAATTATAAAAAACGCATATATAAAAAATACACATAGATGTGCTACAAAATATTAATTCCAATACATGGTTTATGTTCTGTTCAAAACTTTGGTCAAATCACATGTCACTGCATCTTGTAGGTGACAATACAACACTCGGATACTACAATAAAAACAGAACGGCAAAAGCCATTACACAAAATAATTTTACACCTCACCATGAAGGCCAGATTCAATCTCAGTGAATTCATCAACATTTTTTTCACTACTGTCTCCATACGAACAAGAATCCCTAACCCTCTGGCACAGATGTAAAGTATTTGTAACATGCTGTGTCATGCTCATAACACTCAATGCCAGCTACTGACAATGGCCTCACTTAAACATCAGTCTGCTGCAGATCACACTGGTCATTTAATTCCAGTGCCAAGAGGATACTTCTTTTTACCTTACCACACAGGACAGAGAAGACCTCTCCAGCACACAATAATGTGAGCGTGTTGATGCAAGTACACTTAACCATTTAAGGACAGCTTACATACGTTCCTATTTTACTGAAGGTGTTAATTATGGCTGGATGCTGTATCAGCATGACATCTGCTTCAAGCAGTCTAGACAAATTTCCATTATATATTTCTGTGCCCACTGTCACACATGTGTGTCACCTTATCCACATGTAAACCTCCAGAATCCTGTATCCGTATATTCAAGGGAAGGTACTATACAAGCACAATACAAAAAAATGTATGATTTACAAGTACAGCGCCCAGCCTGCTAGTTCGAAAATCATAACATAAGGCATGCCATTCAGAGGATTACATATGGCAAAAGTACAACACGTCACTTGAAATACAACTGACCATTTCCTGGCCTGGGCCAGCAGGTGCCTGAATGCATCCTGCCACCTGTCATGAATGGGTTAATAATTATATCAAAGCTGTAGACCAACCACTCTCCTTACCCTTGCAAGCAAATATGCCTGCTTTGGAAAGGCAAAAAATTTACTTCCAACATTATTACAAAAGTATTGTATATCATGTTTTGAAACTCAAAAACATATTTTGCTGTTCATATCTCTGATAATCACAATGCTTGCAATCTGTATGTCACGTCTACCCATCATCCATCGAGACAGAGCCGTCTGTTCATACACACACATCAGTTTCTGCCTGAGACAGAGCAACAGAACACACATAACATTATCTGCATTACTGTAAAACGGTGTTTAGTAACAAACAATTAAAAAAGAAGGTGATATATCACATACGGAAACACCAGATCTTATTACTTCTAAGCTGAGCTTACAGAATCTACTTACGAAATTTAATATGTGATTTTGTACAGTATACTGGGTGGTGGCTAAGTTTCATCAGAGGAAGGATAATGGCAACTTGCAGTTAACTGCTTCATGTTGCAGTGAGTGTTGTCACAATGACATGTACAGCTGTGTGCACTTTGCAGTGACACTGTACATGCATTCACACAACCTAAAAGTTAATCAATGCAACAAAAATCAGTACAAACGAGAAATTAACGCTACATGGGGTTACAGTTCTGAAAAATCACAACAAACAGTGACACAATGCAGAACAGAGCATTTTTTTTCCTGTAAGAATTAAAAAAACTCGCATTCTGAAACACTGAAAATTCTGCAGCTGCAACAATACACATCCAAATCCAGGCAGGCTCACCAAATCTTTTGTCACTAAAATTTGTCATCATTACTGCCAAACTCCATTTGGGGCACCCCTAAGGCCTGTCTATAACCTACTTATGCAATGTGACAATTATTTTGTGCACCTTGCCGTCCAAATCAATTAAGAAACATACAGCATTACACGAACAGAGTGCAGACACTTTCTGTAACGTATTATAATGTACCGTGCCACTGTACATGAAGAGTATTAGAACTGCTTCACAAGTTCATTACATTCCCATATTTTATCACCAGGTGACACCACCACTTGTTTTGTCAGAGAACTCTGGTATAACAAGCAGCATTTCCACAGAATTAAACATGGAACAATTACATAAGACAGCATATATCATACATTGTTCCCATTAATGCACCTTACTTCTCTAAATCAGTGGCAGGAAACACTTTTCACAATAGTGCTCCACGCCTTCTAGAGCAATTCCCATCCACTTGCACGAGCAGTCCAAACACACATCACAAAATGAGCCATGCATCATGGACAGACAGGACATTGAAACCTGTCACAAAATTTTGAAACAAAACAGGAGCAATGTGTTTCTCCTCACTAACGTTTACAAGAGAAAGGTGATGATGATGATGATGATGATACAATAATAAAACAGTTGGTGTGAAGGTGTATTATTACACACCAATCATAAATCAGTAAATTTATGTACTAAAAATGATTGGCATGCTACTGTTATCCGATGGAATGGAACACATGGCAATACCTTCTCCCAGTAACAGTAATGAAAATGCTGAAACATTTTCTCATGAAGTAAGTCACCCCTTTTCCATTTACGCTCCCCCCATCCCTTTTATTTACAACCTCATTTACAGTAGCAACAAATAAGTTTAAGCAGAAATGTCGTCAGATTACTCTATCGGTTCTGTACAACCATTACACAAGATCTGACGATCAGGTGGCCGTGCATCATGATATATTCCTATAATAAAACCAACTACATGCACTAATTTCTCAAATTTATTTTTGGAATGAAACTCTGCATGTTTTGGACAGTTCCTCTGTGCATCACCAGGAGTTTTTCACTGTACACACAGTAATGGTATATGTCATACAGGTTTGCTGACAGCTTGTGAGCAGGATCAGGATGGATCAGCGTTCCATCCTGATCGTGCTCGCAAGCTGTCAGCAAACCTGTATGTATTGCTGTGTGTACAGTGAAAAACTCCTGATGATGGACAGAGGAACTATCCAAAACATATAGTTTCACTCCAAAAATAAATTTGAGAAATTAGTACATCTAGTTGGTTTTATTATAAGAATCACACAGGATGTCAGATGGATGTAAATTGCAAAGATGGAACATTAAGCATGTGATCATAATGTGGATGTAAATGTTTGCACTGCTGGCATAAGAATCCTGGCAACAGGCCTTCATGGGAATATTCCGATCTTGCATGTCTTTTGAGACAATACAAACAAGTAATAAGATGGGTTACAAAACACAAGCTTATGTAGCCAGATTCCCTAAATAAGATTCAAGATACAGGATTACCCAGAAAAGACTCAATAAACAAAATATATCTCAGAAAGTAATATCACCAAGTTACAGTACTTGATTAACAGTTTTTCAGATCTTGAGAATTATTAAAACTATGTGACTTTTCTAACAGCAAAGACTAGCCAGTCTACATGGCCATTACTTCATCTGAAACTGCTGGCTGCCACTTCCAGTCACCTCATTTTTCCAATTACTTTAGCCCACACAGTGGCAGCAAGAAGTGCGTAACGACAGCTGTCATACACAATAATAAATCTTGCATTTACAATGGTATTGACCGAACAGGGGAATCACTAACAGACACGTAACAAGTGCACACATTTCTTGCCACACCACACTACATGCCACTTCTTGGACAGTCGAATCAGCAAGTCTGTAATTCCTACCAAAAGTAAAGTATACCATTTATACAATTAAGCCACAAACAGTAAACATTAAATGCCTGAAAATCAATTGCAACTAGGTAACCAGGCCACAAAATGAGTTGTGTATGTTTCAAGACTTACCAAGCATTTGGCAAAAACTCTGCTTTGGAAATTCTTGTATTTAACTGAAACTATGTTGTGCTGATAACTATACCAGCCTTTATTAAGAAAGAGACAAAGAGATTCAGCCTTGCTAATTAGGCTTTGTACCGATCCATGTTACGAATTCCGCAGCAGAGTATCAGAGAGAAGATGAGACCGAGACACTCTATGATGCCGATACCAATGCCAACACCAATTACGATGCTCATGTGGTTCCTCAACGTGTCGATCAATTTACTGACACAACCCTGAAACATGTACACAAAGATGACACTCAAAATGTATTCTGGCCTAGAGTTCAGGTCTCTTAGGATGTGCAGTTCCCACAAAGACAGTGTTGCATCCTAAGAGAAGTGAATCCTCCACAACACTCACCAACAGAACTTCAGATCTCATACTGCATTCTGGTTTCCAGTTTTATGGGATCTGACACTGTTTCAATGGGCAAGGAGTTTTGTTGATTTGCTTGACCATGAAGATGAAGGAACAATGATTCTCTGGAGCATCTGAAACCGCTCACTCAACATGTCACATCACAGCAGACTTGAACACACAGCATTACAGTTCTGGCATGTCACTCACTATTGTTCAATTATTGCAAAAACCATAATACATTTAAGAAGTTACTGGGCATAAATTGAGTGTTATATTTTTCTCTACAACACCTCATTTACCCTCAATTACGTTCCCAATGGTTGCACAAACACATCGTGATCTTTTATGAGAGGTGTCTGTTACTGTTGTCAATCAAAATTGGAGTGTATCGACAAATTTTAGCGCATCTCCCCCATCGTCAATGTTACATGCCGACATGCAAATGAAGTGAATCCAACAGGCATTATTTTTGGAACATTTGATTACAAAAATAAAGTACAGTAAAACAAATTAAATTTGTCTCTGTGCATGCCATGAAGTACGGGTTGACTGTCGAGGCACAGCTCCACTCATTCCCAGCCCTGGCACTAGGTGGAGGTGGTTGGTCAGTTTCAGACCCCAGCAGTTTTAAATCTCGAGAAATGTGTAATTCTGTACAGGAACAGCAGCACGTATTTTTTCACGTTTACAGTTTTCAGTAACCAAAAAATACAGGTACAAATGTGCACCAGTGAATGCTGTACTGATTTAATGCTTGTTCTTATAATAAAACCAACTAGATGCACTGATTTCTCAAATTTATTTTAGGAATAAAACTCTACATGTTTCGGACAGTTCTTCTGTCCATCATCAGGAGTTTTTTTCACTGTACACACAGCAGTACATACAGGTTTGCTGACATCTTGCGAGTGCAAGCAGTCAGCAAACCTGTATGACATATACCATTGCTGTGTGTACAGTGAGAAACTACTGATGATGGACAGAGGAACTCTCTGAAACATGTAGAGTTTTATTCCTAAAATAAATTTGAGATGTTAGTGTATATGGTTGGTTTTAATGCAAGAATTCACTATAAGTTCCTCTCTCCATCATCAGGAGTTTAGCACTGTACACACAGCAATACATACAGGTTGGCCGACAGCTTGTGAGCAGAATCAGGATGGAATTCTGTCCTCAGCCTGCTCGCAAGCTGTATGACATACACGACTGCTGTGTGTACAGTGAAAAACTCCTGATGATGGACAGAGGAACTGTCCGAAACATGTAGAGTTTTATGCCAAAAATAAATTTGAGAAATTAATGCACCTACTTGGTTTTATTATAAGAATTTATCACAATGCACAGTCACCTGAACGTCAAATTAATCCATGTTATCGGGCACAAAGCTGGAATTTCTTGACTTCTGCTACTAGATGTCCAAGTACATTCCTGCAACCACCCTTAATGGGTTAAGACGAGGCTAAGCAACAACACAGATACTCACCTCAGAGTATATTACACTGGTTATCTGTGCACCAAGGCCAATTTCCATAGCAACCGTGCATACATTCTCATCAATCCCATAACGACAACAGCTCCTCGGTACGCGGTATATCTGCAGTGCTGATGTCACACTCAAGTCCAATGCGCCTTTCCCAACCTTGTTGTATTTACTGCCTGCCCAGTCTAGTGGTCCAGTCACACCACAGCATTGCAACTGCAAATTGCCAATTCTCAACTTACACTGTCCAGGTGATTTAACACCACACAGCACAGCACATAGGCAACTATAGTTGACGTACCGCACCGCTACCTCCAAAGTTGCATTTTATATATTTATTCAACAAATATAGGTACAAACTATTTTAAACATGGTGTATACTCTCTGTTTTTTTCTCTTCAAAATGCAGTTTGTTTCATAATTCTAACTTGTTTGGTTCCTGCATTATTCACATTTTATATACAGGATGTGCTAAAATTAAAAAAATAATTCCGGCCCCAAAAGGTTAAGTAGTCAACTGCCTCCATCATCAGAGAGGATGATCTACCCTGATGAAGAGGGCAGTCAGTACATTCCTTCAAATCCTATAAATCATTGGTGGCTACCAACTGGACTGCTGCCATTATGCACAATACTGCGTAAACACAAATGTGAAATCAATTCATAAGGTCTCGCTGGTGGTCATTTGGTTAACAAGTGACTTCAACATGATAAAAAAAGCCAACTGATAGTGGCAACCAATTGTTGTTGGGTAAAACAATGTACTTCCACTATGCTAAACAATGAAAGATGACAAGGATTTGGGCTGGAGAACAGCAGATAGCCTGCGCTGACAAACGAAGCAGTGGTATCTTACTGATGGCTGGGTCTATCTGAAGTTATCCTTGGGGACAGCTACACACCTACACATGGTATCTTTGGAATCATGAATGACTGACTGCTAGCAGCTAATCTACAGACACCCCAGCTTCCTCTCTAAGTCAGGTGGAACATACTGTAAGATTGTGACAGCATTTCTTCTTCTTGTCCAGCCTTTGTCGACCGCATGACACAGTTTAGGGCATCAATATACATCAAACATCTACGAACAAAATAACACTGCAATAGCGGGTACTTGGTGTCCCTAAAATGCAAATGCACAAGTACAAAGGGCAAGCCATTTACACAGGCCTACATTTAATAATAATGATGACGATGATTTGATGACGATGACAATACAGGGCTCGATAAACCCTGAGTGTTGGGTGGCCATGGTTCCTAGAATTTTGTAAGCACATACTATATATTTTTTATTATATATTTATTTATTTACTGCAAATTGGGTTGTTACCCAGTGGCAGTGGTTATGTTACATGTAAACAAAACATGAAATTGGTTACTACTAAATTTAAGTCAGGAGGGCTACATGAGAGGCATGTAATGGCAACTTGGAATATTGGGAACCATCTCAGCGTTTGTTTATATCCGAGTACTGACTTCTAGCCAGCAGTCTGGCATCTTTTTATT
>Ga0131853_10027550_pt1 | contig 10194 bp, 4 predicted proteins | sample TergutLab28metaG_FD_92764 | JGI IMG/M metagenome (GOLD analysis project Ga0131853, IMG submission 92764) | Labiotermes labralis P1 segment gut microbial communities from Petit-Saut dam, French Guiana - Lab288 P1 (version 2) (version 2) | ecosystem: Host-associated > Arthropoda: Insects >... | reverse complement strand
CGATGTTTTTAGAAAGGGGTGGGCCCTTTGTTGCAAAATAGTGGCTTTCCCCACCTTCCCAATCTACCCCCCCCCCCCCCAAATTCTCTTGTACTCCAGGCTGTAAGCAGCATTTAGAAAATCAAAAAGGACAAAAAGCTGCAAATTTCAGCGCAGTTTTGTGCTTTGATAAGTGAGCCATAAGGATTTGTTTGTTGAATAAGGCATCCAGCTATGTACATATTTTCTTTATTACCAGTACAGCTAGTGGGCCGAGGTAGCTCAGTAAGTATAGCGACTGGCTACGGGCTGGACAGTCCGGGGATCGGATCCCGGTGTGGGCGAGATTTTCTGCGTCTGTCCAGACCGGCCCTGGGGCCCACCCAGCCTCCTATACAATGGGTACCGGGTCTTTCCCGGGGGTAAAGCGGCTGGGGCGTGGCATTGACCACCCACTCCCCATCTAGCGCCGAGGTTAAAGAAAGAGTAGAGCTATACCTACTCCCCCTCTGGGCCTTTCTGGCCCATTACAGGGTGAACTTTACCTAACTTTTACCAGTACAGGCAAGTTATGAAAAGTGCGTTGATCAATTGAAATTTAGTAGTGATGTACACAGTTCCTGTATTGTAAGAATTGTGTTTTAGCATTAGATTGCTTCATTCTCGACATGCTGCGTATGTATACACCTTAAAGTGATGCTGATATTATTTGTTACTAATGACGAACAGTAACTTAGACCTAGAGACATCTCTCTGTGTTCTTGGTTGATAAATTTGTCATCTCTCATATTGTGTTCATCTGTGTAATTAGATAAACCGAGCAATGATTCTGTCACTTGGAATCCGGTGTAAAGTAATACTATATTAATTTATTTTCCTCCTCCTCCTCATGCTAACCAGCAGTTTAGATCTTGTACTGGTTATCCATATGTTTTGTTTTAGTGTGTGTGTTTTTTGGGGGGAATATTTCATATTTATCATTCCGTTAAATGAGTGCAGGTCCGAACAAATTACGTGATCTGTAATGTTTTTACAAGTACTGCTGAAATTAGCCATTTTAATGTATGACTGCAGGTGTATAATTGCTGAACAGATTGTGATCAAACTGTGTATCGTCATAATAGCAGTCTAGATGCAGGGTTCTTACATGTTCTGTGAACGTTCTGAAATTTGAGGTTCTCACAGTAGCTGCTTTGAAGAATGCAGTCTCCTGGGATATGATGCTACATAGTCTAACAGCAGTTTACCAACATGTTGGAGGAATCAACTGCCTACTGCTTTGTGATGGAAGAAATTGAATGAATTTGGTTCCTCCAAGATGTAAGTAAATTTCTACGAGACTCGACTGTACATGCTGGTAGGGACGCTCGTGCTGGACAGGTTTTGAATGAGATACTGGAGACAAGTCCCTCCATGTTTGGGGTTGGGCGTGGGGTTAACATCTCCACCTTGCAAAATGTCAACTATCTTGAACCCCTGTCATCAGGGTGGCCGTGGCCCAAAAATGGGCCAAAGCACCTTAGAAAGAAAGAAGGCTCCACTGTATTGCAGCTCAGAAAACAGTATTCTTCCGTAGACATTATTGGTCTTCCTGTGTGCCTGGTATGTTAGAAGTGAAACAAAAGGACTTTACAGTGTGTTTCATCCTCCTGCTACTGTTAGGGTTGAATTGAATCAGAAAAAATTATTGTAATTCATCCTTGTATTTAGTTCAAAGAGTTGTTTCCACATATTCATGGAACTTGTAAGACAACATTGGTAATCTCAGTAACTGCATAAGCAGAATAATAGTCATAAAACTACAGTAATGAGGTACAGTTGATAATAAGATGCTTGTATGTGAAAGGTAGTTCAGTCCTTTTTTTATTGACATGAGTTTCATGGACTGTAAATAGGTATTCCAGTAAGGTTTGCTTGCATACAGAAAAGTCTGTGATAGAGACTGGGGAAGAGTTTCACAGTGATGGAAGTTCATATTGTGGTTGTCTGCATTGTGGCACATTCTGTATTTATGGAGCTTAAACTTAGTACAAATGTGGTTTTCAAAGATTCTGGTGTTTTGGGATGTGCCACTGTTGTGGACGAGTAATTCTGAACACTGCAAGGGGTTTGGATGTCTCATTCTTCAAGGTCAAGCAGTCCAGAAGTCAGACCCTGAAGATGAAAACACTGAGGTTAAAATTAATAACTGTCCAACAAGATGCGACTTATTCAGTTTATTACATTTCTGTAGGCAGCTCTACATATTCAGGGTGTTGACACCCACCATCAGGAGCTGGTACAGCTGTAATTACAGCTTCTGGTATTGATTAACCGGATTTACTACCATCCGCTAGTTCCAACTCAACAACGAGAGCGGATGGTAGTAAATCCGGTTAATCAATACCAGAAGCTGTAATTACAGCTGTACCAGCTCCTGATGATGGGTGTCAACACCCGAAACATGTAGAGTTGCCTGCAGAAATGTAATAAACTGAATGCAGTCGCATCTTTTTGGACAGTTACTAAATTCGATTCACGATTCATGGACCCATTTATATAAAATACACTAAGGTTTTCAGAAACTTAACGATTTACATGTGCAGTGCCACAGCATGACATCTTAGGACTGGAATCTTCAGTAGCGCCACTACGAGAACCTGAAATCTTGCAGTATGTTTCTTGTAAGAGATTTACAACCTTGGAGCATAAATTTGTAATACAGTTGGTTAAGAGTTTCTTTCTCCAAACCATCCATACTGGCTGTAGGGCCCACACAGCCCTATATCAGTTGGTACTGGTAGCTCTTTCCCTGTTCGCTAAAATGGCTGTGACATGAAGCTGACCATCATTCACATTGCCTTTCCATTATCATCTTCCTTAACATTTTGTGGCACTTCTTCCATTACTTAGTAATTATGTTTCGGTAGTGATGTGTGATAGCAAAATGCAGTGAGTAGGCTGAAGACTGGACCAGTTATGGTTTGAAAGGCTTGGTCAAGAGATTTTTCTCCTTTTCAAAATGCCCAGAATGCCTCTGGGGCTCACCCATCATACTGAATGAGTACTGGACATTCTTCCCTGGGGCCTGAGCATATGTTCGACCACTCGCCTCCATCGAGTGCTGAGGTTGAGAACGGGTAGAGCTACGTCTGCTCCTCTTTTATGCCTTCATGGCCCTGACAGGGACAACTTTACCTTTTCGACCATGACATTACATTGTCATAAATAGATAATAAATAAGTAGTGTTTCTCCCTCCCTCCCTCTCTCTCTAGGCAGATGAACTAAGTTTCTTATTTTTATTTTAGTTTAGCATTATGAAATTAATGTGGGCTGGGTAGCTCAGTCAGTATAGCGACTGACTATGGGCTGGATGGTCTGGGATCGAATCCCGGTGGGGACGAGATTTTCCGTCCGTCCAGACCAGTCCTGGGGCCCACCCAGCCTCCTGTAAAATGGGTACCGGGTCTTTCCCGGGGGTAAAGTGCGGCCAGGGCATGCTGCTGATCACTCACCCCCTTCTAGTACCACGGTCATGGTAGAGTAGAGCTATACCTCTACCCACCCTCTGGGCCACACCGGTCCTGTAACGGTATCACTTTACATTTACCTTTATTTATGTTTTTTAATGTCTAGTGCTGTGGTCATGGAACAGTAGAGCTATACCTCTACCCACCCCATAGGTCACACCGGGCCTGTAACGGGATCACTTTACCTTTACCTTTATTATGAAATTAATGTTTAAATGTCACATTGGCTTTCAAGACCAGAAGCTTCATCTGTCAGAGTGTTCATGTCATGCCTAAATAATGGCAGTGTTTTGTAGAATCTAATGTTATATTTTCTGTGGGATGTGACACTGTTAATTTCACATGTATTTCTTCAGAGGAACCTGTCTACCACAGTAGAAGGTAGAAGACTGTAGATATACTCTTCACCACAGTGAGTGCCTCAGATCTTGCTAAACTGTATATTAATTGATGCTCATCTCATCTCAAAAGATGTGGACTGCTTTTGTGAACAAACGTCTTTAAAATTTTTGTTATAAATAATAATAGTATTTGTGATATTATTTTGTAAACCCGTATGCCACATGTGCTACTGCACTTTTGTAGTCCTTTTTTTCGCCCTAAAACTCATATTAGTCATAACAGTAACACATGTTGCAAATTATTGCATGATGGATAAAGTGAAAATGTGTTTTTTTTTTTATTACAAACCAGTGTAGAATAATTCTAACCTACTGTTTATGCCTCTTTACATTTGCATCAATATATATTTCAACCAAGTTGTATAAGAATGAAATGGTGTAAAATAAAGACTTAAAGTAACCTTTGTGGTAATGTATTTCATCTAACCTTTCAGATACAAAAAGAGTTTTTTGAAACTTGCACAATTGTAACACTTGAAAATTCTGTCTCCATTCTACCCCCCTGTATGAAGCCAGCACATCAAATGATAATGCATAAAACAGATATTCAACACGGAGAACAAAATTTTGAGGCTTTTGTGAGGGCAAAAGGAAGTTACATTATGGCTTATTAGATTCATGGGGTTCTTGTTTTGTGTTTTTCCATCATTGTGTTTATTTGGAATAGAAGTATAGCTTACTTGGAGACTAACGCTAGAGCATGGACAGGATTTCAAGAAAGAAGTGCAGTAACATTCCTTGAATCTGGCACCCACATGACCAGACAGTTGCTGGAGTATCATATGGTACCAATACTAATGTTAAGTTCTTGTAGGTCATGTTTTGTTACTGCTCTTATATTTGCCCCTGAACAACAAATCGGAGGGATATTTCATATGCATATTCCCTTCAGGTGCTGGTTCAGACGCATGAGGGTCGTCTTCTGCTTTTCTTGAGTCTCTTCAGTTGATAGCAGGGATGCTGAAGGGCCAGGTCATGAGTCTTCATAGCTGAGGGAGCAGGAGACAAGGGGTCAGGATATGTCACATTTGGTTGATGTACAGACCCTCTTGGAGACATAATATGGTATCCATTTAACACATTCTTCCTTCAGTGGTGTTTCTTTCCAGAAAGTGTGGTGTACTTCTTATTTTTAAGGCAGCTTCAAGATGCAAGGGAAGTGTGGTTCAAAACGTGGTTGGAAAATATCCAACTGTTCAATGTGAGTAACAAACAGGATTTTATGTATGTATATGTCTATATATATATTAACATTCCATGTTTTGCAGTTTTGTAGTTGAATGTATTTATCAGTTATAGGCTTTTAAATTTTTTTACACAAAATATATATGTACTTTATAATTGTCATTAATGTGACCCCACATTGCACTAACATAATGTAATTCTGATCTTGAATTTCATTAGAAAAAATGCTAAGTGTGTGATAAGCCAGTTATGTATAATCACTACTAGAAATGCCACTTACTGATCAAGGTTAATTATTTTAGGTGTTGTGGGTGTTAAGTCATTGAAATAATATGCTACAGTGTTCTCCTGAGGCTTTGCACCATGACCATAGAAAGCAAATCTGCATCCTGGCCAGCCAGTTCTGTGTATAAAGAGAATAGAAACCTAACCTAACTCTAGCTCCATAACAACCACATTGATTTCATCCCATACTATGAACAGGTACTTTACATGATGGAAGAAAATTTTTGTTCTTCATTTGGTAAATGGACAAACCATGTTCATTACACTATAATCAGTAAGTATGATCAGTTTTGGATGATTTAATTAACACACATGTTTAATACTGTTCAAAGCTCTGGTCCTTGTCACATCAAACAAGACAGAAGGTTATTTACCCTGATGGGTACAAAGATGCCTTGTTGAGAATGTGGTCACTATGTGTACAAGACTACACCTGTTTATTACAGTCCCTAAAAATGATAGGTTTAACTGGCAGTATAAGCAGATTTTATGCCAGTCCTGGTGGCTGTGCAGTTTAAGGCTAATTGCCTGCTGGGATTGTGGGTTTAATTCCCATTGAGGGCATGGTTATTAGTCCATTGTGTTTGTTGTGTGGATATTGGTCTCTGTGATGAGCTGATCACACATTCATAGGAGCCCTGCAGGGTGTGTATGTGTGTGTGTGTGTGATCTAGAATGCTCTAAAATTAGGCAACCTTGACCTGATTTGGGCTATGGCACCACAGGGGAAAATATGTAAATAAACAGCATTTAGAAGCTGTGTATATGTTTATATCAATTTAATGTTATGGCAGGTAGAGAAATTGATCCATGAAAGCCATTTAAAACCCTGTTTTGAAAACTGCAGAGTTTTATAGAGTATTCTGGGGATCAATGACTTAAGTAAACTAAATTTAAAGACTTGACAGCTTCAGTAAATGAACACTGAACTTGTAAATTATATATATATATATATATATCCCACTTTGATCAAATGTACACTGAAAGAAAGTGAATCTATGGCTTTTTGTACTCAACTGGGGTATGACGGGAAACAGTTAACGACAATGAGGAACGTCAGCACTGGTGAATTGTTCTTTATGTGGCTGCAAGTTTGAAGTAAGTTCTAACAATAATTTTAGAATAATTTGGGTACAGCACTCCGTTAAGAGTGGGCCGGGTAGTGTAGTCGGTATAGTGACTGGCTATGGGCTGGACGGCCTGGGGATTGAATCCCGATGGGGGCGAGATTTTCTGCACCTGTCCAGACTGGGCCTGGGGCCCACCCAGCCTCCTGTACAATGGGTACCAGGTCTTTCCCCAGAGTAAAGAGCGGCCATGGCGTGACGCTGACCCCTCACCCCCTTCTAGTGCCGTGGTCAAGAAAGAGTAGAGCTATACCTCTACTCCCCCTATGGGCTGTATGGCTTGTACAGATCCTCAGTCTCTGTACAAGGATGCACTGTACCTATTTTACTCCATTAAGAAGACTAACAGTTGTGTGTGATTGGCCTCCTCTGGCAGTTGGTGAAACAAAATTACTTCAATTCATAAATGTGTCACTCTGATGCAAAGATAGGAGCTTTTAGAGTAAGTTCATTCCTGTAATATGTACAAATGAGTAATAATGCCTCTATGGTGTGCCTTAGTTTCCCTTGATATGTCTGAAATTACTTCTGCCCTAGTCATTGACAAAGTCTTTCCATATTAGTTTTCAGATACATCATGATGTTTAATATTAGCAGTGAAGTTTTGAAAATTGTAAAACTCAAAGCTGTAGTAATACTAGTAGTTCCAAGAACAAGGAATCTGTGTTGTGGATGTGCTGTTAATAAGTCCTGTCTCTCGCCATCATTAGTGTATGATCCCATATAAAGGTGTTTGGCTAATATAGTTGACATGTACAATGCATACCAATTATAACTGTAATGCTGACTATTTGTAGTATGTAAGTTTTCTGGAAAAGTTCTCAGCTGCAGAGCGGGTATATGTCATTTATTAAAAATATTGACACATTGGATTATATGGAGATGATTAAAATTTTTCAAAATAAAAACATATCAAAGAAACTAAAATTAAGTCTAAAGAACACAACAATAGACAAAACATTAATTTACGCATCAGAAACTTGGACACTAACAAAAAGAGATAGAAAGCAATTGAACTTTTTTGAAAGGAAAGTGTATAGAAGAATTTTAGGCCCAATATAGGACAATAAAAAAGAAAATTGGAGGATATTAACCAATAAAGGAATTTATGTGTGTTGAAAAGCCTACTATAATAGAGACAATAAGGTTAAATAGATTAACGTTGGTTTCAGCATGTACAGAGAATGGAAGAAAATAGAATTCTCCCAAAAGGGTATTATATATGAATTTGGGACCAACAAGATTGAGAGGTAGACCAAGAAATAGATGGCAAGATAAGGTGAGAGAGGATGGAAGAATTAGTTGGTGCAGAAGGGTGGCAGGAAAAGGTACATAACAGAGAGGAATGAAAGAAACTCCTGAGAGCGGCAAGGAAATGTCACATTCTGCACATGCCAATGGAATGAATGAATGAATGATTAAAATTTTATGAAGTCCTGATTACTGTACTGAAATTAAACAACATGTTGTATGAACTGTGTTAAATTTTTAAATACCAAATAACATTTTAACCCTTAGCCTACTAACATAGAGAATACGGTGAGCTCCTAGTAATGCCAGCAATTTTAACGTGTACTATTTGGTAACCTACGTTTGGCAACATTGACAGCCCTCTCTTTTTATTGTCTGTACAATGTCTCAACACTGAATCAATCATGAAAGGCGCCCTGTGTTATATTTCTGTGTAAACACTTAGTCAGGTTTTTCGAAAAGCATGCACAAAATTTAAATACCCCACAGAATAATTCGGCGAGCTGGGACTGACAGATGGGATTTGAACTCGGCTTTTTAAAGGGTTAAGATGAACATGTGATTTTTATTCCTAAGAACCCAGCAGGTGTAAAAAATACAGGAACCACTTTTCCTTCATTATAACAATGTGTAAAATGGAACTGAATGTTGGAAATCACTACTGACATTTTATTAGCTGTGTATATTGTAACATACAACAATGATCTCAGCTAACTAATGTTAACAAAGTTACAAATATGTATTTACACATGGAGAGGATGAAATTCAATGGAGCAGGCACTTTGAGTGATGTGTGATAAATCTCATACCTTTCTGTTGAATACTGCTGTAGCCATGTAACATTCATTGACAGTAAGGACTTAATAAAAGTTTTGTTCGTGACAATAAAAACTTTGTGAATAAATTGAAGGTAGTTTAAACCTGAAATTTATTGGCAGTTCAGTATTGAACATAAATCAAGACATCTGTCATTACTGTACAGAACCTGAAGAATGAAAGAGGTAACTTGCGCAGTTCCAGTTTGGGACACACCTTTAATAGACATTACTGTACAGAACCTGAAGAATGAAAGAGGTAACTTGCGCAGTTCCAGTTTGGGACACACCTTTAATAGACATTAATGATATGCAAAGTCTAATTTTTAAATATTATGATAAAAATCTACTTGCCATATTTTTAATTATGGTATTGCTCAGAGACAGCTACAGTAGAGTATTTGGTATGCAGTATTTTCTGGTATTTTAAGTGCTGAATGATGGAAACAAAAAGCAGCCACTACCTTCAAAAAGCGATTCCCAAATGTTTCTGCTACAGAACACTTTTGTTATAGACAAGTTCTGATCAACCACTATATCAAACTAAATTCTGTTGGCATAAAAAGGATATAAAACATGACAGGGGGCCTTTCTAGAGTACATGATTACTTATTTACTTACTCCATGAAGCAGAGTACTTCTTGAGAAGCTAACAGGTTTTCAGTTAGTCAAGAAATCCCCAGAATTTTATGGAACCCAAAATTTCATTACTGCAGTTGCAAGTGTCCGCCAGCTGTCCCAAAGTATTCGTCCAGGTCCGAGGCTTAATCTTTGACTGTTTAGGAACACAATACGTTTTTACGGTGAGAAGTTGTTAGCACCTCGCCCAACCCCCAAGTTACAGGACCACCCCTTGTTGGCTGTCCGAGACTGCTTATTCAATATATTCACAGCTACCCTCCATATTGTAGGCTGTCCCTCCATCCAAAACCTAAGGACGCACCATGCTGTGGTGAGAGGGACCCACTTATCACGGAGGGTACATAATGGATATTAAAATTACATAGCGTACCTTGAATAATGGGGAGACTTTCTATCTTGTTGAAATTCACCAAGTGTTGTATTTAATATTAAAAAGTCCCGAATTATTGTGCTGACAGTATCCATTCTTACTGTACCACAGAGCTCAATTTCTCCTGTGACCAGATAATTAATATTGCAGAAATAAATAAAGGGAACTTAGGTGTGATCTGGTTCTGGAAAATTATAGATGGTCATTAGTAGATCAACTTATGATGGGAACACAGTAAAGGTAAAGTTCACCCCAGAACAGGCCATGAAGGCCCCCGGGGGGGGAGTAGAGGTATAGATTTACTCTTTCTTTAACCTTGGCGCTAATTGGGAGTGGGTGGTCAACGCCACACCCCGGCCGCTTTACCCCCGGGAAATACCCAGTACCCATTGTATAGGAGGCTGGGTGGGCCGCAGGGTCGGTCTCATGGAAAATCTCACCACCCACCTGGATTCGATCCCCGGACCGCCCAGCCCATAGTGAGTCGCTATACCAACTGAGCTATCCTGGCCCACCATGATGGGAACACATGTATATTTAAAGGTACATCCCATGGATTACTGGCCCACCATGATGGGAACACATGTATATTTAAAGGTACATCCCATGGATTACAGTTACTTTGGTCT
>Ga0131853_10027549_pt1 | contig 10194 bp, 9 predicted proteins | sample TergutLab28metaG_FD_92764 | JGI IMG/M metagenome (GOLD analysis project Ga0131853, IMG submission 92764) | Labiotermes labralis P1 segment gut microbial communities from Petit-Saut dam, French Guiana - Lab288 P1 (version 2) (version 2) | ecosystem: Host-associated > Arthropoda: Insects >... | reverse complement strand
TCTGGGGCCCTTGCGCGCGGGTCGTTATCTCGGCCTGCGTCACGTCGAATTCCTGCGCGTAGGGCTTGCCGAGCTGCGGCGGCGAGAAATCATGCCAGCCGGAAAAAGCGCCGTCGAGAAAGGCATGGCGGATTTTCGCGCTGTTGTGCTGCGCGCCGTAGTCCAGCTCCCAAGGCCCGCAATAAAGGCTTGCGCCCTCGTCCCGGCGCGCGGCGAAACAGGCGACAAGATCGCGGTTGACGACATGGATTGTGTTTTCACAATGAAATTCCTCGCCGCCGGCCACAGTCGCCGCGAACTTTACGGCAAGCGCCTCGTAGCCAATGCCAAGAACTTTCGCCCTGGCTTTGAACGAAGCCTTGCCCTTGACCTTCACGAAAACCTCGGCGCGCGCATTTATAAAGGAAAGAAACCGCCCGTCTGGAAACTCAACGCAAACAGTGGCGTCGACGGACAGCGCGCTGGCAATCGCGACATGGCATTCGATTTCCATGCCCACGCGCTTTACCGCAACCTCGTCGGCGAGCGTCGCCGTGAAGGGATGCCGGGACTTTATCCCCAGGCCGAACTCCACAGGCATTCCGTTAATTTCCACGTCGGCCAGCGCGCAGGGATGAACCTTCCACTTGTCTATCGGTTCGTCCAGCGGATCGGCGACAAAGCTGCCAGGAAAAACCCTCGAGCTTCCGGCCGCGACCGTCTCGTCCAGGGAAAAATCAAAGCGAATATTCCCATCGCTGCGGCCTTGGATTTTAAGGCGCAGATCCCGGCCGGAACGGTTTTCAACCGTGAAAGCGCAAGGGCAGGCGATCCCGAAAGGCGGGCAGTGATCCTCGGCCATAAAAGCGATTGTGTAGTCGTTCGTTTCGATTAGCCACATTCGCCGGCCGGAGCGCTCGAAGCCCACGGCAAGGCGCTCGTCGCCTTTTTCCCAGGAATAGCCGAAAACCTCGAAGCCGTTTTCCTTGGCGCCGTCCGGCGTTATTTCCAGCGCGCGAGTCGAGTCGGCGTACCAATCGGCCTTTGCAAAAAACGGCGCGAACAATTCCGTCGTCAGAATCGTCGGCATAAAGTTGACAAGGTGCGTTCTGTCCGGCCTGTCCTCCCAAAGGTAGCCGCATTTTTTGTAAAGGGGCACGGCGGCGACGTTGCCGCTCCAAGTGTGGAGGTCTATGCGCGGATAGCCAAGCTCGACGGCGCGGCGGGAGCACAGCAACACAAGCGCCTTCCCCACCTTTTTGCCATGCCAGTCCGGGCGCACGTTCAGCGTCGCCACATAAAGGGTGTTCGCGTCGGCGTGGTAGCGCGCGAGGGAGCAGTAGCCCACGGCCTCGTCCCCATCGAGCGCGATGTAGACATTGAAAAACGCCGCCGTCGCGTGCTCGCCGGCCACCTGCGCCGCCGTCGCCACGCTCCCGTCGTCGCCCCAGGCCTCGCGGCTGCGGTTCCACATATCCGCGACGGCCTGCGCCAGCGCGTCCTCGTACTCGACGATCCTCAGCCCATTGTCCAAAGTCTCGTAAACAGTCATGCCGGCGCCTCCTTTCTATGGAATATTTTGCCCTATTTTGGCGGCGCGAGGCAAGAGGGCGGGGGAAGTCGCAGACCTTCGGTCTGACCCCTCGCCCAAAAGCGCGCAAACAAGCATGGAGTTTGCTTCGCAAAACTTTGAGGCCAATGCGCCGCGAGCGCATTGGCCCCGCTAGACCTCGCTCAGCCTAAACCTGCAGTTATCTCGGCCCATACTAGCAAGCGCGGACGAAACGCATTCGACCCGCAGCTTTTTTCCCAGCGCCGTTTCCATGTGACGCCTTACATGGCCAGCGCAGCAAAGACAATAAGTCTTCGACCAGGCTTTGCCAAGCCCGTTCAGGCGAAAATTCGAGCAGACGCATCTTTTCTCAGGCCGCGAATCCTCCTGGAAAGCCGCCTCGTACTTGCCCGGCCCGACGATTTTTATCCTTTCGCCCTTTCCGAAAAGACCGCCGGGATTCAGCGCCGCAATGCGCTCCTCGTCCGCGGCGCAGCTTTTGTTGGTTTCGATGCAGAGCCTTTTCTGCCGGCCGCCAAGGCGCAGGCGCAGCCCTCGCGGACTTTCCGCTTAGCGTCGTCGTCCAAAAGCTCGTCCATCCTTGCCATCGAGTCGAAGAGCCAGCCGGCGAGCTTCTCTGGCTGGCATCCCGGCTTTATTGTACGCGAAGGGTTTAATACCTCGCCCCTTGGGGCGTTAAAAAGGTATTAAACCCTGAGACGAATACCTTACCTAAACAACCATACCCGCTGCTTGCAGCGGGGTTGGTTGATTTCACACGCTCCTTCTAGGACCTTTTCGCAAATGCCCTCGTCGATTTTATTTTCCGCCAAACTCTTTTGCAGCGCATTGATCGGGCCGATCCTGTGCTTTTCCATTCTTTCCCCCTTCAATAAAACTAATCCAAAATCACGCTGAACAGGAATGCCGCGCTTGGCTTGTCATGGCCCTCCGTAAACACTTCCGCCGTCCAATAGATTTCCGGATAGGGGATATGAACGCCCTGTCCAAGGATTATGTTGCGGGTTACGTCATACATCGCGGATACATCGTAGCCCTCGGTTTTGCGCATGGCATCCGCGTCGCCGGAAAAGGCGGCATAGGCGAATTCGCTGCGGAAGGTCAGGTAGGGCGCGCCGGCGTCATCGGGAAGAAAATCCCAATGCGCGAATCCTTGCGGCACGGGAGCGTCCGCCTTCATGAATCGCCCAAAAAAATCATGTCGAGGCTCGGCGTCCACGCCCTTGCCGTAATGGTGGGAAAGTAAAAGGTCATGATAAAAGCCCGACTTATATTCCGTCATGGCATCCAACGTTCGGAAAATTTCCCTGCGAGTCTCAGGGCTGTCGTTTCTCCCCCTTTCTTTCCCGACAAAACGCATCGCCTGAATTTTCCTGTACTCAAAACGCTCGACCTGGAAACCGTTCTGTTGTCGTTTTACAAAATCCGGCATGAACAGGCACCACTGAACCTGCGCATCGCAGCCGTTAAGGAAATTGACGTATCCCACCGACTCCTGGTTATCCGTTCCGGCAGGTCCCGTTTTATTGCCGGCTATCTTTTCCCGCATGGCGCGATCCCGCATCGTCGTAAAGTCGGCAAACATTTTTGCGACTGTTTCCCTCAATCCCTCGTGATGGGTCAGGCCGGAAAGCTCGTCGTCGAATCTGTCCAGCGCCTTGAAAACCTCGCCGTTAACCACGCCCGCCGGCTCCAGTTCCTTCAGGCGCGTTCTAAGCCAGGCGTTTTGTTCCTTGAACCTGGCGAACACGCCCTGCGTTAAAATCCGCTCGTTGTCCGCGAGCTTGTCGTCCGTCCACTGGGAATCGTCCAGCATCCAATCGACCAGCGAGTCGAACACGGTCGGGTTCGTCCCCCTCGCCTGTCTTGCCCATTCGACGATCCGCCTGTACTTTTCCTCGGCGGTCAGCTCCTCGCCTTTTCCGTCGATGCCGTCCCAATCGATCATCCTAAATTCGTTTGCAAACATGTCGAAACCTCCTTGCATGAAAATATAGGACTTGTTCAACAACTGAAGTTTCCGAACAAATCTATTGATCATTGTCGGGCTTTTGCCTTGAAAGCCATGCCCAAAAATACTCGATGCCGTCCGCCTTTATTCCTGCGCATTCGCCCTATGCCTTTCGACAAACTCGCTTACCAGCCGGGAGAACAGCTCAGGTTCTTCCCAAGGCGGGCTGTGAGCGGAGTCCTCAAAAATATGCAGAAACTTATGCGCGGGATCGGCGCCTAAACTGCCGTGGCCCATTTCGGCGATCTGAAAAGGAACGATGCCGTCGTGCCTGCCTCCCAAAATAAGGGAAGGCGTTTTTATGCCGCGCATCCGAGGATGTAAATCCAAGCCAGCGATCCTGGGCCACAGATGCCTTTCCACCGAATTTGCGTTTAAGATCGTCGCCAAGCTATGCGAGGAAGCGAACAAAAGAAGGGGAAACGAAAGGGCAGGCGCGTTTGAAGGCTCGTGGATAAAGCCGTTCAGTTTGCGCACATTCCCTGAGTGCCTAAGCGCATCGCTTACGTCGACAAGGCTTGGATTGCCGCCGTACCACACAAGTTCCCCGCTCCAATAGGCGGCGTCCAAGCCCGAAGCGATCTGCCCGGCGGCCCTTTGGACCACCCATTCCACCGAAAGCGGCTTTGCGTCCAGCGGACTGTGCGCCCCGGCAATCGAGATCCAGCCGGAAATGCCGGCCTGATTTTCCGGCTTTGACAAAAAAGCCGCGCTGAGCGTTCCGCCCCAGCTATGCCCCATCAAAAACAGCGTCGGATCGTCGTACTTATGACGTATCAGCGCGACCAGCATTTCAAGGTCTGCGACAAACTGTTCCAGACTTAAACTATCCGGGCGGGCGTTGCCCTGTGACTGCCCCGAACCGCGCTGATCCCACCAAACAAAAGCGTAATCCTTTTGCAGTTCCTCAAAAACATCCATCGCGGATCCAACGATTGATGTGCCTCCGGGCCCGCCATGTATCCAAATAATGAAAACTTTGGGCTCAATATTTCCCGTTACCCAAACGGGCATCACCGCGCTTTTGTTTTCAAGGTAAAACCAGTCGCCGCCCCTGAAGCTGTCGTGAAGAAGAAATGTCCCGCAGGATGATAGCGACAGAGCTACGGAAAGAAACAGCGCAATTTTTTTCATATCAATAATCCTTATTTCCAATATTGGTTTGGACAAACTCTCTTACCAGAAAGACGAAAATATCTGGTTCTTCCCAGAAAAAACTATGCGCTGAATTTTCAAAAATATATAGGGATTTGCGCGTGGAATTGGTGCCCAAACTGTCAAAGCCCATTTCGGCAATCTGAAAAGGAACGGCGCCGTCGTGCCTTCCGCCCAGAACCAGGGCAGGTATTTTGATGTTTTGCATTTCAGGCAATAAATCGATGTGGGCCAGCCAAGGCCACATTTTAGGCTGCATAAAATCATGGTTGCGATAATATGCCAGACTGGACGGAGAAAAAAATATAAAAGATGAAAACGGCATATTAGCCGAAGCATTGGAATAATTGATAATATATCCATCCAAATTATCTATGTTTCTCCAATGTCTTCCAAGCGCATTTGAGGGAACTCTTTGGTTATGCCGATACCAGGCAAGCTCCTGCCTCCAATAACCAACATCTATATTCAAGGCAATTTGCCGGGAGGCCATTTCCATTGTCCATTCCCTTGAAAGCCGAATGCTGTCCCTTAAGCTAAAAGCGCCGCTTACGGAAATAAATCCTGAAATATGCGCCTGGTTTTCCGGCTTTGCCAGAAAAGCCGTTCCAAGCGTTCCGCCCCAACTGCTTCCCATCAAAAAGAGCGTGGGATTACTGTATCTGTAACGTACAAGCGCAATAAGTCTTTCAAGATCTTCCACAAACTGTTCCATATAATAATCGTCCGGACGCGCATTCCCCTGGGATAATCCCGATCCCCGCTGATCCCAATACACAAGCGCATAATCATCATGCAATTCCTTAAAAACGTCAGTCAGCGGCATAAACGTGGCGGCATCACCGGGACCGCCATGTATCCAAATAATGAAAACTTTGGACTCAATATTTCCCGTTACCCAAACGGGCATCACCGTGCTTTTGTTTTCAAGGTAAAACCAGTCGTCGCCACTGAAGCTGTCGTGAAGAAGAAATGTCCCGCAGGATGATAGCGACAGAGCTACAGCAAGAAATAGCGCGAATCTTTTCATGTTAATGTTCCTAATTTTGCTCAAGTTCATGGTAATACGTGGCGCCTACTCTAAGCGCGGCGCGGGGCATGAAGTAGCTGTTGTAGGGATACTGGCCGAACACGACAATGTCCGCGTTTACCCGAGCGGGAACATCGGCCCCCTTGCGCAAATCCCAGCCGAAAAGCCCCAGCTTAAGCGAGGGCATAAAATGCGGCCTTCCGGCCCTCGTAACCGACACGTTGCCGGCGCTATCGACAACGTATGTCGGACCGCCATGCGCCCATGTGTGCAGGTACCCAATCCCAAGCCCTATCTCCGGGCTGTAACCAACAGGGAACGTGTGCCGCCAGTTTACTCCGGCGTTTAGGAACAGGCCCGTGTGGTTGCGCTGGTGAACGTAGGTTCCCACCGACAGGGTAAAGTTGAAGCCCCCGTGAAAAGCGTTCTCGTACCCTAGCTCAAGGCCCGGATGGGTGATGGTCTCCCCAAAATAGCTCAGATTGATGGGAATCGTTCTGCCGCTTCCCTGCGCGAAACCGATCCCCGCAGCCAGGAACATCAAAACCGCGAATATCTTCTTCATACGATACTTTGCGCCGGCAGATTGAATCCGTCAAGCCCTGGGGTGGCGGCGCGCCAATTTTTCGCCGCGCTCCCCATCGGAGGACATATGCGATTCTTTATCTACTTTAATTTCATGTAAATATTTTCCAACGTATTTATCGCATTATTCACAAAATTATCCATTTCCTCTTTCTTTAAATATGGATACTCTCGTTCCGCCTCTTCCTTGGCATTACGGTAAAATTCCACAATATACTTTATACGTTTTGTGAACGCATCTTTAGAAAAAATATCCAAATATTTATTTTCATATCCATTTATCTTCGAGAATTCGGTAAAAAATATTGAAGAAAGATTATTTCTTAGGTACAAATGATCCTGCCCGTACCAGTCCTCTTTTATCGTCCATATAAAATTTTTGTCGGCATTTATGCCATTATAATATATTGGCTCCAGCATTTTACTCTGATACATTTTTGTCCATTCGATGTCTGTCAACAAGTGAAACCAATAACCCAAATAAAAGGACATATTGCCATCGTTTTCATCAAGATATTTTCTCCTGAAATCATCCGCGTTAATATTTTCCCCATCCGTTTTCCAATGCGATATGTTTGCATCCGGGGAAAATTTGCTCCAGTCATCGTTTGGAACGCCGCTATCGGGAGCTATGTTTCCAACAAGGAAATCCATATTATTCAAGGAAGCGTAATTGTTCATAAAATGTTCCGCGATTCTAATATGCGCTATCCATGTCGCCATTTTCTTATCTCCTTTAATCCCCGCTCACGGCCAAAAGATATTCGTCAATGTTCCAGACAATGCCGTCATCGCCGAAGGTGTGAAGCGCATCGTAATTTTCATCGATGTATTCGATAGCGCCTGAATTTTTAAGCTTTTGATACGCGGTCTTGCCGTCAAGGTTCTTTTTATCCTTGTAAGTTTCAATGCAATAAACCACGAATTCCGCGCGTCGCAAATCCCTCTTTTCCATTCGCGTCAGCCTTCAACGGGGAATTCGATATGTCCCGTGGTTATTTCCTGCCGTAGCAAGTCCACAAGCATAACCGTGCTAAAATGCCAAAGCTTTGTTTCCTCGCGTTCATAAAGCCTGTAAAGACGCGAATTGTAAAACAAATCAAGAGCTTCCCTTTTTGTTATGCGCATATCTTCGGCAAGGCTTTCAACGATGGGATGGGAATGCAGCGCCATGAAACTTGCATGGCTATAGTTATCCATTGTTTCCCTCCATAAGTCCTACAAATTCAAGCGCGGCAATGGCCCTCTCCGTGCGGAATGCCATCTGGTTATACAATTCAGCGACTTTAAGCCTTCTAATCGTGGCCTCGCGATCTATGTCCCCGTTCTCAAAGAGCCTGAAAACCCTATAAACGGTGTCGTTGACGACAGGCCCAACGATTACATCGAAGAGCTCGCCTGAATATTGGGAAGTTCGGTGGGCATGAACGAAGTCAAGCCAGAGATCGTTGGGGCGGTCAAATTGCAATACTTTCAGTTCGCGAAGCGTTTTGTCAAAATCAATTTCGTAGCTGCTGATCGTTGGCACTCCCCACCCTTCGTTGCGGTTCACGACGTTGTTGGCAAAAGTTTTTGCCTGCTCAAGATTTGTCGTAACGTAAAACCCGCCACCAAAATCCAACGCGCGGTTTGACGCGAGTATTTTTGGAATTTCAACAGCAACATTGCTCCCATGGTAAACCAGCATACCCCAATGATACGGCATAAAGCCGATTCGATCAACAACCTTGCTCTAATCAAAAAGCCCCAACGTCGGCCCTTGATCCCCGCGCGCCGTTTTCGCCGGCCTTGAGCGCGGCGGCGGCGTGTCCCGCGCTGGCGCGCCGGTTCCTGCAAGCCGGCCTTTTAGCTCTATCAAAAGCGACAGCGCGTCTATGGGCGCGATCCGGTCGGTGTCAAGCTCGGCGATTATTCTGAGCGCTTCGGCGGCGGCGGGATTCGCCGGCTTTTCCTCCGGCGGCCTTTGCGAGAGCGCAGGGGGGGCGACTGTAGGAAGGCTGTCGGGCTTGTCGTCAGTAAGGCGCGCCATTATTTCCGCCGCGCGCGTCAAAACCGAATTCGGCAGGCCGGCAAGTCGCGCGACGTGAAGGCCGTAGGAACTTTTGGCCGGCCCCTCGCGCAGGTGGCGCAAAAAGACGACGTTGCCGTCCTTTTCCAAAACCTCCATCGAAAAATTCGCCGCGGCCGGATGCTCCAGATGCGCAAGCTCGTGGTAGTGCGTGGCGAAAAAGGCGCGGCATCCTATGCGCGTCAAAAGCTCCTCGCTTACCGCCCAAGCAATTGAAAGTCCGTCGCGCGCGGCGGTGCCACGGCCAACCTCGTCCATGATCACCAGGCTTTTTTCGCTGGCCGTGTTGATAATGCAGGCGGTCTCGTTCATTTCCACGAGGAAGGTGGACTCGCCGCGCGCCAGGTTATCCGAGGCGCCAACACGGCAAAAGATTCTGTCGCAAATCCCCACGCGCGCCGAGCTTGCCGGCACAAAGCTGCCGGCCTGCGCCATAAGCGCGACAAGCGCGGCCGAGCGAAGGTAGGTCGATTTTCCCGCCATGTTCGGCCCGGTGATCATCGCGAAGGAAGGCGCGGCGCTTGCATCCGCCCCCCCCCGGGGGGAGCGTGCATGAATATTAATGTCGTTGGGAATAAATTCCCCGGGGCCAAGGCTCGCCTCGACAACCGGATGCCGCGCGGCCTTCGCTTCCAGGGCGCCGGAATCGTCAAGCTCGGGGCGCGTCCAGCCGCGAAGGGCGGCGCAGCGGGCGCCGGACTGCGCCACGTCCGTCTCTGCAAGGCGGCGCGCCTCGGCGGCCATCGCCGGCAGATCCTCCTTAGCCCTTTCCCGCAGAGCCAGAAAAAGCTCGCGCTCCAGCTCGTGGATTCTTCCCTGCGCGCCGTTCACCTCGGATTCAAGCGCGGCAAGGCGGTCGGTGGAAAAGCGCTCGGCGCCGGCCACTCCCTGCCGCCGTATAAAGCGCGAGGGAACCCTGGAAACATAGGCGGTGGCGACCTCGAAAAAATAGCCAATCATTCTATTATAGCGAATGCGCAGGCCGGGAATCCCAGTGGCGCGCCGTTCCTCTTCAAGATACGCGTCCAAGCGCCCCACGCCGGAATCCTTAAGCTCGCGAAGGGAATCAAGCTCGGCGCTGTAGCCATCGCGAATAAGATTCCCCTCGCTCAGAACGATAGCCGGATCCTCCGGGATCGCGCTTTCCAAAAGCTCGCGCAGGCGAACAAGCCTTTGCGCGTCGGAGAGCGCGCTCTCGCCGGAATCCGCATCCTCCTCGCAGCGCAGGCCCATCGCCTCGCGCAATTCCCGCGCGCGCTCGCAACGGGCGAGCGCGTTGCATATCGAAAGCATGTCCTTGCCGTGAGCACGGTCCATTGCCAGGCGCGCGCAGAGGCGCTCGAGATCCGGCGTCTTGGAAAGCGTCTCGCGCAGGGCGCCAAGACCGGCTTGGTCGGCGCGCGCCGCGTCCACCATGTCGAGCCGGGCGCGGATTTTCTCGAGGTCCCGAAGCGGGCGCAGAATGCGAAAGCGCAAAAGCCGCTTGCCCATCGCGCAGCAGGTTTCGTCCATCGTTTCGACTAGGGTGTGGCGCTCCGAGCCGTCGCGCATGTTCCGCGCGATCTCGAGGTTTTTCATGCTGGCCTCGTCGATGCCGACGAACTGCGAATCCCCGTAAACGGAAATCGCGCGGACGTGGGGAAGAAGGCTCCGCGCCGTGTTGTCAAGGTAGTCAAGGATCGCGCCGGCGCAAAGAATCTCCGGGCTTTTAGGCTCCAGGCCAAAGCCCTTGAGCGCCGTCGCGCCGAACTGCCTTTCCAGCCTGCGGCCTGAGCCTTCCATGTCGAAAAGCC
>Ga0131853_10027548_pt1 | contig 10194 bp, 8 predicted proteins | sample TergutLab28metaG_FD_92764 | JGI IMG/M metagenome (GOLD analysis project Ga0131853, IMG submission 92764) | Labiotermes labralis P1 segment gut microbial communities from Petit-Saut dam, French Guiana - Lab288 P1 (version 2) (version 2) | ecosystem: Host-associated > Arthropoda: Insects >... | reverse complement strand
TGTACGGACCTGTAGACCTAACAAGAAAAGAACAGGAATCAATTTTTCTGTTGTACGGACCTGTAGACCTAACAAGAAAAGAACAGGAATCAATTTTTCTGTTGTACGGACCTGTAGACCTAAGAGGAAATGATTTTTTTTCCTGTGGAGCTGCGGCCCAACCCGGTCCATGGCCTCCTCATTCTTGAGGTTTCTAGATCACACACAATGACGGATCACAGTCGGCACGACTCCTTTGGACGAGTGATCAGCCCGTCGCAGAGATTTCTACCTGACAGCACACGACACTCACAACAGACAAACTTCCATGCCCCCGGTGGGATTCGAACCCACGGTCTCAGCAGGCGAGCGGCGAGCGACGAGCGGCCTTAGACCTACGCCTTAGACCGCGCGGCCACTGGGACCGGCAAGAAGAAATGATACGTGTGAAAAATATTCTCTTCAGACTTCCCGCCCCTTGAAGATTAAGGCGCCATATTCTATCGAAACGTCAGCACCGATTACCCAGTGGCGCGGCATCGTATCAAAGAAAAACGGAATCCTGGACGCGTATTGAGCGAAATAATCTCTAAGTGGTTTAATATCTTCTTTTTTTTACTGTTGTCTCTTCGATCATCATAATCGTCGTCGTCATCATAATTATCTTCATCATACTAGATTTACGTCACTCTAATTCCGTTTTTTGTCTAATTTTCTGCCTGTGTGTAGATGCCTTACGTACCCCGTCCTTGTGTGAACCGCGCTTCGGAACAGATGAAGCTCTTCGTAGCGGACCAACAGCAATAACTTAACGAGGGCGTCAACACACAAAGCAAGAAACAATAACGGCGCTGTGTTCATTAGGCTGGCGGTTTGAGAGAGGTGCACGCGCCATATTGAATAGGATTATTAAATGAAGTGGAGGGTTCCAGTACATGGGTGACAGAGTTGAGGGGGCTTTTTAGTTCACTGTGGAAAATTACGGATTTGTGTGGGGAACAAGTAAATACTTTGCGTTGCTCCATTCCAATTTCCGTAATTATGTTTTGTGTACGTTTTGACAAAGAGGCTATTGTTACTTGTTTACGTTTGCATTTATACTTTAAACTCACAAAATGTTCGGAATAACTTGTAGACCCTACCCACTTCTAGTGGATTTTATGCAGTGGAATCTTCTCAGCAGTCTTATGATTGTATAATGTTAATTAACGCAAATTTTTTCTTGCATTGTCTTCTGCTACCCAATTCCCAATTATACTTTTCTTATATTTTCAGCTGTTTTATTTGGGTCTATGTTATATTTCTCACTACACGTAAAATATTACATTTTTTTTCGTTTGTTTGTTTCTCTCGTGTTCTTCCGTCTCTTTTCCTACCTCATTGTTTAGTTCATTGAGACCTGGATTTGTTTTACCTACTTAATTTGTGTAGTTAATGCAGTTTCTCTGCCGAAAATTTCAACAAAATAAAGTAACATGGTTTCTGTAGCTACTGCTGCTTTCCGTTTTTAAATTCTCCACAGATTTTTCATATTAAATTCCATACATACCTACACGCATGTAGTAAAATATTTACGCCATTAATTTCGATAATATGTGTCCAGTTTCTTTCCTAAATTCAGTACGTCAAGAACAAACATGTCCTATTATATTAACATCTGTTTTCAGTAGTAACCAACCAGATCATATTCCCACTCATTTTGTTTTCTCCCCTGACAAATAAATCTAAATTCGTAAGGAAGTGGGACGGCCAAACGTACGGGCAGACATGACCTTTCTCTGTGCCCTCTGTTACATAAGCTACAGTAAAACAACAGGTATGAGAGTGTTGGCGTTATAATTATCAGCAAGGTTTATTTGATCTGTTTTCATTATTGTGTTTTGAGTAAGTATGAAAATGTGAACTTCAGTTAGGGGTACACCAATGCAAATATTAAAATATAAGAAACTATAATGTTTGCTCTTGTTTTGTATGAGTGTGAACCTTGGTTTTTCACCTTAAGGGAAAATCATAGAGAGATGGTGTTTGTGAATATGGTGCTGAGGAAGATATTTAGATCTAAGAGGAAAGGAGCCAGGGAAACTAGTGAAAACTGCGAGATGAGAAGTTTATAATTTGTCCACCTCAACAGGTATTATTCGAGGCCCGGGTAGCTCAGTCGGTATAGCGACCGACTACAGGATCGAATCCTGGTGGGGACGAGATTTCCCGCCCGTCCAGACCGGCCATGCGGTCCACCCAGCCTCCTGTAAAATGGGTACCGGGTCTTTCCCGGGGGTAAAGTGAAGCCGGGAAGTGCTGCTGATCACTCACCCCCTTCTAGTGTCGCGGTCATGGAAGAGTAGAGCTATACCTGTACCCACCCTCTGGGTCACACCGGGCCTGTAACCGAATCCGAATCACTTTAACAGGTATTATTCGGGTGATGAAATCAAAGAGGATGATATCGGGACACGTGGCGGGTTCTTGTAAAGAGGGTAATGATAAACCTTCATTTCCAAGCAATACAGGGATGATCTGTTTAGTGTCTGAAGAATGACCCTCTCTCGTGGAGATAGGTACTTTGTCAGTAGACTCACACATCTTATCTAAATGTGTTGTCTTTTGTATAGCTCATTGCCGGTCTAGCTGCACTGTACGTTTATTGCATTTTCTACTGTATGCTTGCAGAGTTCATCTCATTGCAAAATTTATAACAATGACTGTCCATTAAGTGAACAATCACCACATCGCAAAATAGTTACTTTAACCAAATATTAAAATCTGTGTGTTTAGGATCCTCCTTTTTTGTGTCGGGTTTTAATTGTTGTTGAATGCAGATAGCTCAGTCAGCATATTGACAATATGTGCTAGGCGACAGGACAGTCCGGGCTCGATTCCCGATTTGTTCCGAGGTCTTTGTCGTCGTCGCCACACCCAGACCGTCTTTGGAATGATCCCATCCGGTTCTAAAGCGTGGTGCCGCGGGGTGTATCCTTCCAGGGGTAAGGGAACAGGACGTGACGCTAAAGTAGTGGCGTGGATAAAGCCACCATGTACCCTGCTTTCCGCGGATCAAAGTCCAACCCCCTCCCCTAGAAATGTAACGAACACTAAAATATATTACTGGGTTTTTTCGGATTGCATTCCGTTGTTCTGACAGAATGTAATGTTCAGGATACCTCCTGTGTGATCTGGGAGTAACTGCGCTAGTAACTAGAGTGGGCCCTCGATTATCCATTCTCGGGGACGTCGACCGACTGTCTACTTCACTGCACCCACATGTCTCTGAGTTTGAAGGTTAAGAAAGGCAGCAGCTGGAAATCCACAAGGAGGTAAAGATTCACAGTGCCTTGTAATGCCAATGCTTGATTTTTTTTTTCCAGTGACAACTACTTGAACGATGAAATATTTTTGGGTATTTTTGAGAAAATTAATAAAGTTCGGTTTCAGCTATAAGGCTTTTACTGGGCAATTACCGATCAGATTCTAACAAATATGAATTGAGAACCCACCATCCATATGTGGCTGATATCCGTGATATTGCAACAAAATAAGCATGCAGATAGACATCCTCTTTGTTATACGTACGTACTTACTTATTTATTTACATATTACTTACTCACTTACTTTCTTACTTACTTACTTACATACTTACTTGCTTACATACTTACTTACTTATTTATTTATTTATTTATTCACTCACTCACTCACTCACTCACTTACTCACTTACTCACTTACTTACTTACTTACTTACTTACTTACTTACTTACTTACTTACTTACTTACTTACTTACTTATTTGCTTCGTGGAGCAGAGTCCTTCTTTAGAAGCCAACCGGTTTGCAACTAGTCAAGAAATTTCCGGCATTTTACGGAACCCGACCTTCATTACCGCATTCACAAGTGCCCGCTCCTGTCCCTATCTTAAGCCAGCTCGATCCATACCCCCACATCCCACTTCCTGAAAATCCATCTTGATATTATCCTTCCATCTACCACTGGGTCTTCCAAGTGGTTTCTTTCCCTCAGTTTGCCCACCAAAACACTGCATACGCCTGTCCTCTCCCCCATAAGCAGTAGCTGCCCCGCCCATCTAATTCTTCTCGATTTTATAACCCGAACAATATTCGGTGAGGAATACAGATCATTAAGCTCCTAATTAAGTAGGTTTCTGCACTCCCTTGTTACCTCTTCCCTTTTAAGTCCTAACATTCTCCTCAGCACCCTGTTCTCAGACACCCTCAGTCTACGTTCCTTCTTCAATGTGAGCGACCAAGTTTCACACTCACATAAAACAACAGGCAAAATTACTGTTTTGTGTATATTTTTCTTTAAATTTTTTGCTAGCACACTGGAAGACAAAAGATTCTGTACCGAAGGATAGCAAGCATTCCCTGAATTTAGTCTGCTCTTAATTTCTTCCAGAATAGAATTTCGATTTGTTAAGGTTGTTCCCAATTATTTGAACTCTTCCACCCTTTCAAAGGAACTATCAATCTTTATACTCTGAATTCGTCCTGCATTCTAATTTCGAGACATGACCTTGTACTTGGTTTTATCAGCATTTACTTCTAGTCCAATCTCCTTACTAACCACTACAAAAGCTTCTAAATTTTCCTTTATAGTATGTACGCTTCCTCCCATTATATTAACATCATATGCATAAACCAGAAGCTAATGTGTGCCATTTAGTTTCAAGCCATCCTGGTTTACCTGAACCCTCCTAATGGCATACTCTAAAGCAAATTTGAAAAGCAATGGCGATAGAGCATCCCCTTGTTTCAAACCATTCGTAATAGGAAACTTGTCAGACGAATACTTGCCTGCCCGGACTCTGCTATACGTTTCAGACACATTTTATGACATCTTTTTTGTTATACATTCAGTAATGTAATTTATGCAAAGAACGCCTAATGGATCTATACTTTAGCGATGAATTTTACCATAATCTTGACGCATAGTTGCAAACGCGATTACTAGCAGCTGTTAGAAAAGCAGATGTAATGCAGTAGAATAGTGTCTGGAACACGGTACCCCCTCTGGACTGCAATATCTGTTCCACCATCACAACCAGGACAAACAGAAGTCTTCGTTACAACGGCCAAATGTGAGGAGATGTATGATCTCTCTCTGTCTCTGCCATTGTTTGCTTTGTGTGTACAACTGTATGGTTAGTGTTGCCTTTACGAGTACAGATGCTAATTGGAAAATTATGCATTGCAAACATTTATTACACGACATATGGGATGCGTATGGCGGGCGTGTATTTTAACAGGCCCTTGTGGGTCATTCTAAATGACGACAATCATTTATCTATTCCATGCAAGTTTTAATTTTTACACGACGGGGGTTGCTCATAGTGTAGCCTTACAGGTTTTCACACCGCGTAGTTTGTCCTTTAACTCCGACGTTTCGAAGGGAAATGCTCTTTCCAACTTCGGCCCAATGGAACAAGGATCGAAGTTGATGCTGCTCATTTCAGGAAGTATGTTACTGTAATATGCTGCTATGATATGTTGGACCTCAAGGATCGTGCCGTAATAAAGACAGGCGCAAAACACCATTTATTTCATGGTCAAGTAATTGTTGTCTTCGATGTCACATAAGCTAATAGAGGTGTGCCGACGTTTCAGAAGATGCGTCTGCTTCCATTGTTGGGGTAGGTGAACGCTTCTCTGACCCTGGCGATGGGTAAATTTTGTGTAGGTAGAATAATATTTCAAGCTAAATTTGTGGACTTCGTGAACAATACCTTTCTTTCGTACTTTGTCTTCCCAATTTTTAATGGAGTACGACGTTTCGGCAGCCGGCTCTGTTTCTGTCTTCAGGTGAAATGCGAAGAAGCACCCCATGTGGCGGCCCCCTTAGAAAGAACTGATCGCTCACTGGTATTTCGAGTATCATAAAATCGAACATCCACCAGTCTGATGAATAACTTATGTTTTGGTACGTTAAACTACCCATGTCAATACCCTTTTCCGGAACTGGGCAAGTTTCCTGTCGGCAGTGCAGTTAGCAAAGAGTAACCTGTGTCTCCTTTTGTGGAATTAAAAATTATATCAATGTAAACTGTCATCACATCTTTAATAGGAAAGTTTCGCACTAAATGCTTAAGGTGTACATGCCATGGTCTGACCGTGATGTTCATTACGTTCTCATTAAACTCTGACTCCTGAGAAGAGGATATTGAACGGTATTTTTGGGTGTTTGTCTAGTAGAGATGAAGGTACGTTTCTCCCAATAACATGTTATTAAGTCACAGAGGAGGAGAAATCTCGAGCCTATAGGAGGGTGAATGGTCAACGCAAACCCCCGGCCGCTTTGTCCCCGGGTGGGGCCTCGTACCCATTTTGCGAACGGCGGAATGAAGCCCAGGGCGGAGTAGACGGGTGCGGAGAAGAGAAAATTCCTTGCCCCGAAAGTGGTTCGAACCCCGGATCGTCCCTTTCGTAGCAGGTCTCTATACCGGCTACGCTTTCCCAGCCGCGAATGTTGTCTTTGACATGAAAGGAATAAAATACATCGGATGTGTTTTGGAAGAGAACGCTAAGAAGTATATTTGGACCGAAGTGTAACAAAATCGCGGATTCTGGAGAAAGTAACGTATTGAGAAGCTTCATAGTGTTTACTTTGTACCAAATACTGTTACAACTACCAAATTAAGGATGATGGTATGGGCCAGGCATGCAGCACGTATAAGACAAATGCGTGCAAAAGTCTGGGTAAGAAACGTGACGAAACCGCTTGTGCAGGTAGTGCAAAACGAGAAAGTAGAGGGCACATGTGAGTACATACAGTGCAAAAAAATGCAAATACAGGGAACATTACCATACTGTGTAAAATGCTGCTGGTATAGACCACGCACTATGTTAGGGAACAGCTACAGTTCTGCAGTAGCATCGAAACGTATCGGTCGTTCAGTTAGACATGAGGTGTAGGTTGTGGTGCGGGTAACTTTAATCAAACGTGTAAAAAGACTTGGGACTGTAACGAGGATAGGTAATACTAAGATAGGTAATATTAAGATAGGTAATACTAAGATAGGTAATACTAAGATAGGTAATACTAAGATAGATAATACTAAGATAGGTAATACTAAGATAGCCCTTAACGGAAATGTGGTACGGCTGTATGGACGGCAGTCACGTGACGCAGGATAAGTAGGCCTATCATTGGCGGGGTCTTCTGGACAAGCGGTGGCACACAGGTTTCATAAAAGTTGTGTTTTCTTGATTGGCTAAGCGACTATCAGCTTTTCAAGAATTAGTTTAATATTTATTGACAAATGATATTGCTGCAGAAACATTTCTGGGGTTTCATTCCTTGCCTTCTTAAGCGCACGAATGACGTAGGGTAATCAGCAATTGGTACAGTTTCATAAAGACTGTAGAATGATCACAGAGAGAAAATGATCGACAACCGGACATTGTGGTTACATTTCCCACTTCACATTCGGATATACTAGCTAATAATATCTACAAAAGCCGTCCCGTTACAGGCCCGGAGGGGCCCAGAGTGTTCCAGGAAGTTAAGGTTCCCAGATTTCGTGACAACGGCACAGGATGGTGGTAGGTTGTCAGCCTTACGCATCGGCCGCCTTTACCCCCAGAAAATACTCCAGGTACTCATTTCTGTTAGAGACTGAGTCGACCCCAGGGCCATAGTGCGATCGGAAGTATTTTATGTCAATGAAAAATCCACTGATACTAGCTGGGATCGAACCATCGACCTTCCGATTTGAAGCACAGCACCTTAACCACTGTGCTATCTACAAGGTTACCTGTTATTCTGATTAAGGTTTTCACATGTTTTTACTCTCTCTCTCCGTCTCTGTCTTTCTAGGCAGATTATTGAAGACTATTCTAACACAGCAATGATCGCTTCGTTTTTCAAAGCCTTCCAGTTCGTAATTTACAAACAGTAAGTCTGACTGTAGACGATACGCAACTTGTGCCGTCACAAAAACACTGTTGCACATTAAATACTTAGAAACCTCCGACTTGCGATTTTAAGTCGCGCAGTGGCAAAACATAAGAAATTTACAAAAAAGTAAGAAAGATTGAAGTAATAACATTTTTAAGAGTGCCGGGGGTTTCCCTTGGTGGAATGAAAGTGCAATGGGATGAAGGTGGCGGAAGAATACTGCTGGGCGATGACACATGCGGCAGGCCGATCAGGTTCAATGTGTTCTGTGTTTGGATTTAGAATGGACTTCATTTGTGCATATATATATATATTACAGTTGACCCAATGTATACATAGACGTGATTTGCCCCACACCTTCCGCAACATAACAGTTGCCTAAGACGGAAGCCTTTGTATTCAACAATCAGCTAAGGATACTATCTCAGTAATATTTAAGAACTTATTAATTCTACTTTGTCAAACCAGAACATGACCACAGATTATCTGTTTCAAGGATGAAAATTGAAATTTCGTTTCAATATTAAAAATTGAAGCAAGCAGACAAACTTTGCTTTAGTTGCATATCTCTTCATTACTGAGACCCTCGCTACTAAAAGAGATATGGGGATCATATATGCACATTCAGACAGAAAGCTAAGGGTGAATGCTGATACGCATTTCGGACTGATTGAAATTTTCCATTGGAAGAAAGTTTACATAGACGAATGAGGGAGCTCCTTGCTTCGAGACTGCAGCATTTGCACTTCAAAGGAATGTGGAGAGGACTAATGAGCTAAAGTTTCGTGAGACTTGAGGCTGCAGCAGTAGGAAACTTGATGTATAATATACCATTACAGAAAGATTACGTTGTTTACTTTCAATTAAAAGTTTTGATACAAAGTAAACGTAATTCGTACAGAAATCGACTTTATTGCGATCCTGCTTCTCTATTTATATCCCCTTGGGAAGAAATATATTTTCGTCTCGTATTTTAACATTTCTCAGAACTGCTGTGATGTGATTGAATTGTTGAAAACGCATAATACACTCGCAGTAGCTGTTGAGTGTAGTTATAATGAGAAACATTCACTGTAGCTTATACTGTACATATTGGAATGTAATTCATATGCTGATAATGCACACAACATGTTTTGATTAGAGTCACAATGGATCTGACGAATACCACGACAGAGCTTCCTTTTATGTTTGTGCCCTGGGTTGCCTAACAAAGACACATTTCTTTATTTTTAGTACGTACTATAAAGTAATGAAACATATAACAGGAGTACCGGTCTCGAACCTCGGCTAGTTTATTAGCCATGCCGACAGAAGCTTTTTTTTTGTGATACTTGGCATTTTAAACTACACTTTTACAATTACACAGTGTTACTTCGTGGAATTTTAGGGTTATTATGTGAACAAAGAATGAAAAAAAAGTTTAGAGACTAGTTGCCATGTATTGTGCCAGTGTTTGTTGACACGGACTGACACTACTAACAGCGTTTCGAGCATTACACCCGAACTTCGGACCTAGCTTCAACAAGCTAAATAACTGAGACCATTTCATGAAACACCATATGACGGGCACGCATGCAGTAACTAAGCTACGGACTGGATGATCAGGGGTTCGAATCGCGACAGCAGGCAAATATTGACATCTTCTCCTAACTTCCAGACCGGCTTTGGGGCCCAAACAGCCTCCTATTTAAGGTATCCCGGGGGCTCATCCTCGGAGTAAAACGGACGGGACGTTAGGCTGACCACCTGTCTCTACCTACTGCCGAGGTTAAGAAGTGGCGCTGTACTTAACCATCAGTAAGTCTTTATGCCGTGTAGGTAGGCAACTTTATTTTTACTTCACGATGCCGTTTTCTTTAACATTTTATAATTTATTACGCCTTAAGTAAAAATATTTCGGAACGTTAACGCTCTTTTTAATTTCCATGACGGCGAGACTCCAAATTCCACACCAACAGTCCTGCAAACAAAGAAGCAAAACCTTGGTTTTATTTATATTCTGCCTCTAATTATTCATAATGTGACTTGTATGTTGTGAGAGTTGTCTTTCGGGAACACCTGACAGTTAGCTTGCAATGTTGGCCTGAAATTTCAGTGCTTCTGCATTGGTTAGTAATTCGTTTCAGATGGTGGACCACGATACACACACTTTGATGAACTGTATACAGTAGGAGTCAATGAAAGTGATCAATATTGACATCAGCTGCTGAAATAACAAATAAATGTGATCACTGAATAGCAAGCAAATTGAGTCCGGCCGCGAACAGTGGAGGACACAACATAGACCTACACAAATATATATATATATAT
>Ga0131853_10027547_pt1 | contig 10194 bp, 9 predicted proteins | sample TergutLab28metaG_FD_92764 | JGI IMG/M metagenome (GOLD analysis project Ga0131853, IMG submission 92764) | Labiotermes labralis P1 segment gut microbial communities from Petit-Saut dam, French Guiana - Lab288 P1 (version 2) (version 2) | ecosystem: Host-associated > Arthropoda: Insects >... | reverse complement strand
ACCTGTCAATGCCAAGGCTTCGTCGCGCAATCGGGTCCAGGACGCGGTTTCTGCTGCCCGTCGAGCAGGGGGCACCGGCTGACCAACAGGTATTCCCTGCGGCCGCCAGCTTGGATCAGAAGAGTTCTGCCGATGACGCTCAGCTTGATCCCCCCTGACCCTGGACTGCTGACGCATCAACCCAGCCTGATCCCGCAACGCAGAAACTTGACGCTTCATCACAGCCTCGGTCTCGACTCGGATTCCTTCGGCTGTTCCTTGGTTCCATTCGATTCCGGCGTCGCTGCCGTTGCCGCCGCCGGCAGTAAGTATTCTGCTGGCTGTACTCAGTGTTTGTTCAAACCCTTGCATGATTTGAGCAAATGTTCCCAGGGTCTCCCGCAGCAGCCGAGAGACTAGCTGTACCTGTGTGCTGGTCGCTGGGAGTTGTAGGTCGGTGGTTGCTATCGCGTCAATTTCATCAAGACGAGCTTTTAGCGCGCGGACAGAATTAACCCCGAACCCGTTTATTTGCCGTTTCAGCGAGTCTTGGGCTTGGGCATCAAATACGATCTTTCTGGATGTTCTAATACCGGTTGCTCCACCCGGAGTGAATCCAACCGATGACGAAGCGTAAGGCAACTGGTGACGCTTTACCGGAGGAAGCCCTGGCACGGCAGGAGCGGTATCGATCACTGCGTGTGCGGCGGCTTGCGCGGCCTCGGCGTGGGCAAGATAGCTACGTGCGGGCGCTCCGCTAAATCCCCGGGGCATCAGCGGGGCACCATGTGAATCTGAGAACTTCTGTCAATATGAGACACGTTCGTAGCGGCTGTGCCCATAAACCGCTGTAAATCATCAATGATTTGTGTCGCGGCCAACACAGTCTGCACAACTGCTTCAACATAACGCTCAGCCTCAACAGCAGCCGTACCATCATGACGAGCCACAGCGCCAGAAGCATTCGTGTTAAACGCCGAGCAAGCCGCCCTGTCACCCTGCAAAGACCGAGAAAGCCTACTCGTTCGAGAAGTCACCGCTGACTGATTAGTAGAAATATGTGTCATAGCCAGACGGTAGCAGACTACAGGGAACTAACGTAACCGGCGACACAAAGTGCACCAAAACCTGTCGTCAAACAGCGCTTGAACGCTACTCGCCGGGCTTGACCAGGCCCGTTTCGTAGGCGACTACTACGGCTTGGACGCGGTCGCGGGCGCTTAGTTTGGCCAGAATGCGGCCCACATGGGTTTTGACCGTGGCCTCGGCTACGAACAAATCCTGGCCGATCTCCGTGTTCGACCGACCACGAGCCATCAACACCAGCACCTCGCGTTCTCGCTCTGTCAGCGAATCCACCGCCGCCTGCGCAGGAGAGGCTGTTGCTTCGTCGTCGGTACTTGCGGGCAACACCGTCACCAAATGCTCCAACAACCGCTTCGTAGACGATGGTGCGATCACCGCGTCCCCTCGATGAACGGTGCGAATCGCCGCCAGCAGCTCCTCCGGGGGGGCATCCTTCAACAAGAAGCCCGACGCTCCGGCCTGGATCGCCGTCAACACATACTCATCAAGGTCAAACGTGGTGAGTACCACCACGCGTGGCCCGGCAGGCTGCCCCTCGCCGCCAGTTGCCTCAATGAGCCGAGCCGTCGCGGTCAGGCCATCCATGCGCGGCATCCGCACATCCATCAACACCACGTCGGCCTGGTCGCGGGCCAGCACGCGCAGCGCCTCCTCGCCGTCGCCCGCCTCAGCTACAACGGTCAGATCGGGTTGGGAGTCGATAACCATGCGGAAGCCCGCGCGAACGAGCTGCTGGTCATCGACGAGGGCCACGCGAATGGGGGCTTGCCTGGTCACTTAAATCTCCTTGGGGGTCTCGGGCAGGGGCATCACAAACCTTACGCGCCAGCCGCCGCCCGGCTTCGGACCGGCTGTGACTGTGCCACCGAACATCGCAGCTCGCTCGCGCATTCCGAGCAGGCCAAATCCACCTTCCCCGCTTACCGTGGCACGGTCAGAGGCCGCCGCGCCACGCCCATCATCGGAAACCTCCAACTCGATGGCCGTTGCACTCCACCGGGTCACCACGGTTACCGACACATCCGGCCCGCCATGCTTGCGAACGTTGGTCAGCGCCTCCTGACACACCCGGTGCAGGGTCAGGCCCGCGCCCGGCGGCAGGCGGCGCGGCTCACCCACCCGCACATCGGAAACGCGCAAACCATCGGCTCGCGCCTGTTCGATGAGTTGGCCAAGGTCTGCATCGTCGGAGGCGCCCTGCTGCGGGACGAGCGGGGCGGGAGCGAAGCCCGGAACGGCTGGTTCGCTGGACGTAGACGGCCCCTCGCGCAACACCCCGAGCAGCCGCCGCATGTCGGCCAACGCCGCCCGTCCGGTTTCCGAGATCACGGTTAGCGCCCGCTCGGCTGCCGCCGGATCGCTGGCCCCCGCATATCGGCCACCATCGGCCTGGACGATCATCACGGACAGAGAGTGAGCGACGATGTCGTGCATCTCGCGAGCGATGCGGGCGCGTTCGGCCTGGGTGGCTATTTGCGCCTGCTGGTCGCGCTCGGTCTCTAAACGCTCGGCCCGATCCCGCAGGGCGGCCAGCATGTCGCCGCGCCAGCGCCGAACGAGACCCAGCGCCCAGGCGGCCAGGGCCAGCGCGGCAGCCAACAGCGCGATGGTCAGGGATTCACCGGCACTGACCCGGCTGGTCAGCGGACCAAAACCCAAGATGCCCGCGCCCGTCAAGGAGACAAATAACGCAGTTCGATGCGCCCAGACCGGCCCGTGGACGGTGATCGAATAGAGGGCCGCCAGGATCGCCAGGTCGGCGGGAAGGATAATGGGGATACCCGCGATCACATGGCCGAGCGCCGCTAACGCCACCGCTAGTGTCGAGGCCATCGGCCACGCCCGCCGCCAGGCAAGTGGGGCAACCAGCAGGATCGACCAGATGATGACCGTCGAGGTGCTGGCAGAGATGCCGCTAACGCCACCGTTGAACTCGGGGGAGAACCACACCGCAGGCACACCAAGCACCACGGTGCCGATGGCGTCGGCGGCGAACCGCTGCCGCCGCATCCGCCGCTCATCGAAGGTCAGATCAGTCATGGTTGGAACAGCCTACGAGTCAACCGGCCCCAGCCGCATCCGCCGCGAGCCTGATGTCACCCCGGCTCGCCGTCATCCCGCAGGTGTATGAACTCAGGTGGTTTCGACAGGCTCAACCGCCGGGGGCGGCTCAACCATCGGGGCGTTGGCGGGCCAGGGTTCGTTTGGCTGGCGCGGATCGCCAGGCAGCAAGGTGCCCACCCAAGCGTCTCGGCGCTCTCCTCGATTGACGATCTCGGCGCGCACGCAGCCCTCCACGCGGAAGCCAAGGTTCCAGGCCAGGCGCCTAGAGGCCCAATTGCCCACCTCCGCTCGCCAGTACACCCGCTGGAGGGCGAGAGTCTCAGAATCGAAGGCCCAGTCGAGAACGAGTCGGGCGGCCTCCGCGGCCAGGCCACGTCCCCGCGCCGCTGTGGCGAGCCACCAACCGATCTCGGCGGAGCCGCTGCTCAGGCCGGTGAGGCCAACCCCGCCAAACACCGGCGGCTCTGGGTCGTCGCCGCGCCAGCCATCGGGCTTTTCCCGGATCGACCAGTTGAACTGGGTTTCATCTCGCCAGCCAGGAGCGGTCACCTGTTCGATGAAGTAAACGGCATCATCACGGGTGTACGGGTCGGGCATGGCGCCGATCCAGCGCAACACCGACGAATCGGCCAAGCAGGCAGTCAGCACATCGGCATCGGCGAGAGTGGGCACGGCCAGCCTTACCCGCTCCCCGGTCAGGGCAAAGGGTTCCATCCGCAGATGATGCCACACTTCGTGCGACCATCCTTTGTCGATCACCAAGCGCCAGCCCGGCAAAGATGCGCCATCCCTTTCTAGGATCGACGAAACGGTGCCCAAGGGGGAGGTAGTGCAATGAGAACCCGTCTGGTGGTAAGCCTTGGTGCGGCGTGTGTACTCGCCCTGGGGGGCTGTAGCGTCGTACTAGAAGGCGCGGCCGAGCCTGCCGCCACGGAATCCGCGGTGGCCACCAAGCTGCCGACAACCGGCACGCTCCACCACGGCGATGACACATCCGACATTACCTACGTGCTTAAGACCGAGGGCTTGCAACCGATGCCTGAGCATGGAGCGATGCGTTGGTTTGTTACCGGCGAACGCTTGGTGGATTGCCAGCAGAGCCGAGATCGCGGCAACTACGGCGACCTGACCCTCTCGACTCCGGTCGGCGGCGACTTCACTTTCGTCAAGCTCTCCGATGAGGAGGGGCCGGTGTTCGGTGTGATGCTGGAACCGGGCCGTTCCATCACACTCAAGGCGCCGCTGTGCGGCACGGGCTTGCGCACGTACACGCTGACGCAGGCAACAGGCCCGGCGTGGTACGGCTGGGATGAACTGTTTGGCCCTTATGGCCGATACGCGGCACTCTCAGGCAGCTTTCAGTTTGATCGCTACACCAACTGGGATGTGGTGCTGAATCTTCGACCGGGCGGCAACCTGACCATGACGGATATTGATCCAGCCGATTTTTAGGGCAGCCACTCGCTTAGCGGGCTATGTTCGGGCCAGCGGAACTCGAAGTGCCACGGTTCGGGGCGCGCTCCGCCCGGTCGTGCCCACGCGGGCTGGTACCACCCGAAATCGGGGTTGGCATTGATCCAGTTGATTTGCGAGGGCTGGATGTCAATGGCCCGCCCGCGCCCGTGTTCGCTTTGCCCGGCGGGAGCCGCGAGATGGGGCCGATCCGCGTGGGCGCCGGTCTGCATGGCAAAAGACCGGTACCCGCTGATGATCGGCGCGGTAGGCATTCCGGCCTCGACTGCCAGCTCTAGCCAAAAAGCCCCATCGCAGCGCAACAGCGTGCGTGAATCCCAGGAAAGCGCACACAAGGCATGGGCCGGAATATGCCCGTTGGCAAAACTGTCGGCATATTGCACGTACCCTGCCGCGATGCGCGCGAGTGCCGCCTGCGCGCCCGGTCCGAATTCGGGTTCTGCGGGGGTGATCTGCGGCGCGTAACGTGCTGAGACGCTTCGAGTGTCGGTATCCGGCGGGATTATCAACGGCGGGGAAGGAGCATGCCAGTTGTGGTGCGTGCCAACCGTTGTTGGTGTTCCAAGGTTGGCCACCGCGATGGGTGGCAGGGAGGCTCGCCCCGCGTTGGCGCCGGTCGCAACCATGAGGGCGCTGGTCGCAAACCAGATCACGCTATGACGCAGGCGGGCACGCCGAGTCTGCGCTATCGCCTGACGCTGATCGCGGCGGCTACCCGTCAACAGTCCACTCCTTGCCTTTGATCCGAAGATTACACAAGAAGAGCCGGTAGTTACGGGACGATGAGGCCGGTTGTCTGGGCGCGGGCGCGAGCCAGACGCGCCTCGGCGTCGGACCAGTTGACCAGGTTCCACCAGGCGGCCACATAATCGGCGCGAACGTTGAGATAGTCCAGGTAGTAGGCGTGTTCCCAGCAATCGAGCAGCACAATCGGCACCAGGCCGAGTGCCAGGTTGCCCTGCTGGTCATACAGTTGCACCACCACGAGCCGTTCGCCCACGCTGTCCCAGGCCAGAACCGCCCAGCCCGAACCTTGTACCCCCGCCGCTACAGCGCCAAAGTGGGCCTTGAACGCGGCAAACGAGCCGAAGAACTCGGTGATGGCCGCGCCGATCTCACCATCAGGCTCACCGCCACCCTCGGGCGACATATTGGCCCAAAACGCGGTGTGGTTCACGTGCCCGCCCAGGTTGAACGCGAGGTTCTTCGAATGCAGGTTCACGGCGGTCAGGTTGCCCGCCTCGCGAGCCTCGGACAAAGCGTCGAGCGCCGCGTTCGCGCCAATCACGTAGGCCGCATGATGCTTTGAGTGATGCAGCTCCATGATCTTGCCAGAGATGTGCGGCTCTAAGGCCGCGTAGTCGTAACCGAGTTCGGGCAGCGTATAGGTAGCCATACGGACGATTCTGCGCCTGTTGCCTAGGCAACGCAATACCCAAACATGCCTAGATTCCGACCATCCGTGCGAGGTAGCTTGTTGCGCAGGTCGCAGCCACTAGGCTGTGGCCAACAATCTGTTCCTGCGACGACGGGTTTTTCTTATGCTGGCAATCGGTGTAGACGTTGGCGGTACCAAGATCGCGATGGGTGTGGTCGATGAGACCGGCCGCATCTTGGCGCAAGTGCGCCGCGACACCGACCCGCATGACACCGATGGTATCGACCGGGTGATTGCCGAGACCTGCAACGAGCTTGGCCGGGAGTACGAGGTGGGCGCCATCGGCCTTGCCGCCTGCGGTTTTGTCTCCGCCGACCGCGCGACGATGGCATTCGCTCCGAACATTGCTTGGCGCGATTACCCGCTGGCCAAGAACGTCTCTGCCTTGCTGGAACTTGACGTGCCCGTGGTGGTCGAGAACGACGCCAACGCCGCCGGATGGGCCGAGTTCCGCTTTGGTGCGGGCCGGGACGCCACCGACATGCTGATGCTTACCATCGGTACGGGGCTTGGCGGTGCGGTGATCGTTGGCCGCGAGCTGGTGCGCGGACGCTGGGGTGTGGCCGCTGAGGTGGGCCACATGCGAGTGGTGCCCGATGGTCACAGTTGTGGTTGCGGCCACAGCGGCTGTTGGGAGCAATACGCTTCGGGCAGCGCGCTGGTGCGCGAGGCGCGGGCTGCCGTGGTGGCCTTGCCGCATCGCTCAGCTCGGCTGTTGGAATTGGGCGGCACGTCGCAGGGCATCGAGGGGCCGCATGTTACCAAGGCGGCGGCGGAGGGCGATTCGCTTGCCGTTGAGCTTATCGCCACGCTTGGTCGCTGGATCGGGGAGGGCGCCGCCTCCGTGGCCGCGCTGCTCGACCCGGAGATCATCGTGATTGGCGGGGGCGTGTGCGCGGCGGGCGATCTGCTGCTGCTCCCGGCCCGCAAGGGTTACGAGTCGCAGCTCTCGGCCCTTGGCCACCGCCCCGTCGCCCGCATCGAGCTGGCCGAGCAGGGCAACGACGCCGGCATAATCGGCGCCGCCGACCTAGCCCGCCGCTAGGTCGTCATGCGCTACAGACCAAGCGCCTTAGCCTTCGCTGCATCAAACTCTTCCTGAGTTAGCGCGCCCTGCGCGAGCAGGGCGGCAAGCTTCGCCACCTCGGGAGTGCCGCAGATGGCTTCAAGGCGTTCTGCTATGCGTTGCGTCTTGGCGAGGGTTGCGTCGATGGCGTATTTCTCGGACTTGGCGTGCAGCATGGTTTGGATGTCGTAAACATCGCCCGCGATCCGAATCTTGACTCCGGCTGACCTCAGCTTCGACTTGTCTACCCCGCGTCTGGCCAGGCCGCCAATGACCATGCCTGTTGGCCCGGCGATCAGGCTGCCAACAGCGGCTCCGATGGCGCCCTGGGAGGTCTTCTCATCGAACTTGGCGTACATCTGGTAGTCCTCGATAGCCGAGTAGGGGAAGGTGCGGCGGTTGGACTTAACGCTCCAGTCCATCTTTCCGTTCACGTTGCTAGAGTCGATGGTCAGCTCCTCGGTGGCATCGTTGAACGCGATGTAGAACCGGCCGGAGAAGAACGTCGCCTTCGCTGCGGTTTCCGGGGCAGCCTTGTGCCGTGCCTGTTGGTTCTGAACCCAGCCCATCATGACCCCCTACGCAAGTTACCGGTATGCCTGCTTTCACGGTAAGGCAGGTAGTGAGACGCCGCCACGACTGTCGCTCAATGCACGACCCCCCACCCCGAGGCTGCACTCCTCAGCCGACGGTTGAGCGTCCCTCCCCGGTGGTCGAGCCGGTCAAACCCCGGGGAAATTTGCACAGGTCGGCAGTTTCATGTCGATTCGGCACTTTAAACTGCCGAATCGACACTAAACTGCCGATCCGTATCCCCCGTAGGGAGAGTAGGGTGGAGCTTGATTTGACAGTAATAAGGGAGGTCAGGTATTCAGAGACAAGCCGACCGACGGGCCGTTCTTCCGTCACGTGGAATGGCTGGCCGGTAGAACGACAGGCTATGGCCGCGTTCTTATCCCGCGCCTTCAACAACAGCCACCTAAGCGACACAAACCTCAACCGGCCGTAGGCATAGCCCGGTGGTCGAGCCTGTCGAAACCACCACCCACCACTCGCCGCAACCGCAGGCAACAGCATTTACTTCGTGAGTGGGTCAAGCAGGAAGGTTATCCAACAGCGAAGGGCACGGTTGCATCAACCGTGCCCTTCGCTGTTGTGCGGAAAGGTGGCGCTACCACCCAATACCGGCGATGTGCTGGCCGATTACGGCTCGGTAGAGGAATGCGGCCATTGCCTGACGCTCGACGTTGGCGGTGGGGCGGAATTCTCGGTGGGTGCCCATGTCCCAGCCGGTGGTGATACCGGTAGAGGCCAACCACTCGATTTCGCGGAAGAACGCGGCGCCTACGGGTACGTCACGGAATGTAGCGGTGGAGGGCGGGGTAAAGGTCGGCGATCCATCGTTGGGACGGCTACGGTAGAGGAATGCGGCCATTGCCTGGCGCTCGATATTGGCGGTGGGGCGGAATTCTTGGTGGGTGCCCATGTCCCAGCCGGTGGTGATGCCGGTATACGCCAACCACTCAACATTCCGGAAGAAGTCGCCCGTCACCGGCTTGTCCGTAAACGTTGGCACACCGGGTGCGGTGAACCAGCCGTATTGTGTTGTGCCCCGCGATCGATGTAGGAATGCGGCCATTGCCTGACGTTCGATATTGGCGGTGGGGCGGAATTCTCGGTGGGTGCCCATGTCCCAGCCGGTGGTGATACCGGTAGAAGCCAACCACTCAATTTCGTGGAAGAACGTGGTGCCTTCGGGCACGTCACGGAATGTGGCTATGGCCAGCGAACTTCCGCATCCACCGCCGGGGGATAGGTTGATCTCAACTCCGTCGAGGCCGGTGGCGCCGACCCGGAACTCCCGTCCGGGATTAGCGGCAACCCAGGCGTTCCACTCAGGCAGGTTGTTCCAGTTGACATCAACGTTCGCGGGTGTGCGAATTATGGAACAGTCATCAACCAGAACCCCCCTTATGCTTCCATGATCCCGAGCAGTTACGGCAATCTGGAAATCAGAGCCGGGATGTACTGGAATGCGGAAACGGCCACTCGCCATGCTGCTCATCCGAGTAATCGAACCGAAGCCGTTTTGGTCAAAGAGGAAGACGCCTGCCCTGTCGACTGGCTCGTCGTTGAGGGTAACCGTTCCCGAGAGAAAGGTGGTTGCCCGAACCAACTGCACGTTTACATAGGTGGTGTCGCCAGGGTTCACAGTGAAAACCTCGGCGCTGGCCATCAATGGCGTCAACGTACCTTCAGCAGTGACTAAGCCAGGGGCGTAGCCGTCACCAACCCTGACCAAGACATTGAATTCGCCGAGTAAGCCTTTAAAGGTGGCCGTTGACCTGTCCGTCTCGACATCGCCCGCTATGTGGTTGTGGTGCGCTATATCAGCCCAGTCAGCTGGCGCTACTCCGGCCGACGCAACTTGGATTGTGGCAGCCACGGGGGCGCCGGTTGAATCGGTAACGTTAACCGTGAGCGTGCCGCCATCTCTGTACGAAATACCACCCGTTACCAGGATGTCACCGACATTGTGTCCGGCAGTGGTGAGGGTGAATCGAGCGGCATCTGCAAGATTGCGGGAGATCGTGCCATCGGGTCGTACGTGCCCGATGGGGCCGTTGCCATGAGCGCCTGTGCCCCAGGGGCCGCCCAGAACTTGCAGACGGCAGGTGAGGTTCTGCCACATGTAGTTTTGCCACAGGTTTGCCGTGAAGTGTCCGGTGTCGCTGGGATGCACCGACGACTTGCTCACCCAACCGCCATCTTGCTCGCACCACGGTTGAACTAACACTCCCGACGTCGGTACTCCGTTCAGGAGCATCCGCCCGGTGATCTCGGCAGTATTTGACGCTGGCGTGATACCGATTACCCCCTCGCCGTCTGGAATGGCCGCCACAGCGGGGGCCGATGACACGAGTAAAGCGGCGATGGTGAACGAGGCAAGGAAGGAAAATTCTGCGTGTCATGTATCAGGACTTCCCTGACGGTTGTGTATCAGGACATCGCTGACGGTTTGGTGGGGTTTGGTTCTGACAGTTCTGGGGGTGGTTGAGTGTTGGGGTATGAAGTCTAATGATCCTGT
>Ga0131853_10027546_pt1 | contig 10195 bp, 14 predicted proteins | sample TergutLab28metaG_FD_92764 | JGI IMG/M metagenome (GOLD analysis project Ga0131853, IMG submission 92764) | Labiotermes labralis P1 segment gut microbial communities from Petit-Saut dam, French Guiana - Lab288 P1 (version 2) (version 2) | ecosystem: Host-associated > Arthropoda: Insects >... | reverse complement strand
GCATTGCCCTATCCTCTGTATGAGTAAAAGCCGTTTTAGTCTATAGCAATACCTTGCAACAGTCAACTTTAGTGCTACAAAAATATATTAGTTTTTGCTATGATTTTTTCTTGACAAAAACAGCGATAAACACCGGCAAGCTGGCCGAAGAGCCGGAATATAACCTCTCGTTTAACCCTCTGTGGTCAATGAGCGCGGAGGAAGAGGCGAAAGTCAGCCAAACGAAAGCCCAAACGCAGCAAACGCAAGCCAACACCGCAAAAACATACTTCGACATTGGAGTGCTTGACCCTACGGAAATTCGCAAAGGACTGGCGCAAGAGGGACAGTTTTGTGTGGAGGATTTGCTGGAAAACATCGGCGCAAGTGCCGAAACCGCTGACTTTTGGGGGAGCGAGGATGACCCGGACACCCTGCCGGAAGAGCTACAAGGCGACCTGCCTGTTTCCGACAGCAAGGATGCCGGGGGCGTTGGTGTGATCGTCCTAAAGGACGGCAAAGTCCTCACCGGGCGGCGCACTGATAACGGTATGGTTTGCGGGCCCGGCGGTCATATAGAGCGGGGGGAAGAGCCGCAAGTCGCCGCCGTGCGCGAGGCGCAGGAGGAATTTGGCATAACACCAAAGAACCTGCAAGCCCTCGGACAGCTTGACAGCGGCGATCGTCCGTTTGTTTTCGTATGCACGGAGTATGATGGCGAGCCAAAATGTCAAAGCGACGAGATGGCGAAATGCCGCTGGATGTCCTTTGACGAATTAGGCAAAGTCGCCTCGGAGCTGTTCCCGGCGTTCAAAGCATCGCTGGGGCTTATTCCGGCAGAAATGCGATAGTCGGAAAATATCACTCTATTATGTTGACATTGGCGTGATAAAATGTTATGATTGTTGCGAGGTGATTATTATGGCAACAGTAAAAGCAAGCGTGAACGTCAAAATTGACGCGGATGTAAAAGAAAGGGCAATCCAGCTATTAGATCGCATGGGGATGGATCAAACCACGGCAATTGATATGTTTTATAGGCAGATAATAACAGAGCGGCGGTTGCCGTTTCAGCCCACGGTGGCACAAACCTATGGAGAGCAGATGCTTGACCTTATTAAGCGCAAAGGCATACCGCACAAAACCGTTGAAGTCAACGAGCAAGGACATATTCTCGTAGATAAGGATAAAGACCCCGAACTCTACGATTGGGCGGTGAATGGCTGATGAATATTTTTGACATTTTCATCGCCTATGTTTCATGGGACAACAGCGGCAAGTATCGCCCGGTGCTTGTTATCGATCAGCAGGATGCGGTAATGTCCGTTTTTAATATCACATCCCGGTATAACGGCAAAAGCGAAGCGATACGCGGCAAATATTTCAAAATAAACGATTGGCAGCAAGCCGGACTTGACCGAGAGTCTTATGTTGATACCAATACCCTGCGCGACTTACCTAAAGCGGCGTGGGATGGCAAAAAGGCAATCGGGACACTTACCGAGGCAGATGTTCAGCGGTTGCTTGAATTTTTAGCAAAGTGAGGTGACACGGATGGATATTCAAGACTTAACCGCAGAAATCAGCGCGTCATTGAGCATTTTGAACGCAAAGCGGGTGGGGCTTACTGAAAGGCTCTCGACCATGCTTAATGAGCGATACCTCGCACTCGAGCCTATTTCTAAGCTGATGGAAAAATATCAACTTCCCTTTCGCAATGATTGTTTTTTCGGAAAAACTTTCAAGGGCTTTGTTTTGGGGGAGAGTCGCTTGCAAGGCGATCAGAGGCATCTTTATGTCTACAACGGTTTGTATGTCTGCGAGATTGATGCTGAAACCGATAAGCGTATAGGTGAAAAGACAATCGAGATGGATGAGTTTCTAAAATTTGCAAATCTTAAACACATAAAAGCAGGGTTTGACTATGTGGCAGATTTAAAAAACACTGCCATCAAGCATTATGCAAGTGACAACAAGGAACTGAAAAAATTCCTTGATGAATTCAAGTAACAGCAACCACCAACCTGCTACGGCGGGTTTTTTCATGCCAAAAAGGAGGTGACGGCTATAAACAAGATAGCGATGGACATGGCCGTGCAAGCGGCTGTCAAGCCTCGTTTTCGCGGCAACGTCAATATGCTGCCGCGAGTGCCGATGCATTACCCGCACCACCTCGAACGCGAGTATCAGCGCATAACCAACGCCTACATGGAGCTTTTATACCGCACCCTCGCGGAACACCTGCCAAGCATACGCCGCGCCGTGCAAAATGCTAAATTCAATATGCGCCATGATGATTTTGACGAATGGAGCGAGCTTATTTATGGCATGAACGATGTAATCATGGACGTGTTTATGCAGATACAGCGGGATTTTAACCGCCGCGCCGTCAATTTCAACCTCGAACGCAGGATCAACACCCTTGCCAATTCGATGCGGGGCTTGTCCGTTTCACAATGGCGGCGATTAGTCCAAACCCAGCTCGGTATCAATATCACGCAGGATTATTACATGGGTGAATTTTTCCGCAATGCGCTGGGGCAGTGGGTAGATACCAACGTGGGACTGATTAAGTCCGTGCCGCAATCGGCCATAACCGAGATGCGTAACATTGTGCAGGAGGGCTGGCAGTCGGGTGCGCTAACCCGCGACCTCGCAACCCGGCTCAGACGTGAAACCAGCGCGTTTCCATTTAACCCGGAAAATGCGCCTGTTACGCAAGAAATGATAAAGGCATACGGCAAGCACAAACGCCGGGCGCAATTTTGGGCGCGGGATCAAATGGCAAAGCTCAACGCCGACCTTGCGCAAGCCCAGCAACAGGATGCCGGGTGCGAGGAGTATATCTGGTCAACTTCCGGCGATGAGCGCGTTCGCGGCAACCCCGCCGGATTGTGGCCACACGGAGAGCATTATTTTCTTGACGGCAAGCGGTTCAAATGGACTGACCCGCCGGAAGTAGCACCGGGCAGGAACTGCCATCCCGGTGAAGATTATAGCTGTCGGTGCGTAGCCTTGCCGGTTTTTAACCTGCCGGGGCTTAGTTTACCGTGGGAGGGAGGAACTACAGAATGAGCAATATAGTTTTACCGCCGGACAGCGGCAGGGCGGCATTGTACAACCGATCAGCGGCAATCCCGCTAAAGCAACTGCGGAGCGACGGCAGCATAACAGCCCCCGCTGTGTCGGGCGTTCAAGTTTTGCCGCCATCGCCGGAAAGAGCCGAGCTGTACAACCGTGCTGTTGCAACACCGCTCCGCTATTTGTACCCCGATGGGAGCGTATACGACTGTGAAGCGGAGGGCGGCGGGGATGCATCAAATAACCATGCCGCATTAGTAAACCTCGGCTTTGCCGCAAGCGGGCATACAGGATTTGCAAGCGAGGCAGACATGAACACCGCCAACGACCAGCTAACAGCCCTGTGGCAAGCGGAGAACACCCTGCAAAATCAAGTAAACGGCATACAAGCTGTTATACCATCAAGCGCAGGGAGTGCGGGATCGGCACAGCTCGCAACGCAATCATTTGTCAATTCGAGCATCCAAAACATGGCGGCTCGGAAAATCACATTTGATGCCACAGGCAGCGCATTTCCAACGGTTGCCGCTTTATTGAATGCAACAACCGTATTCTATCAAGGGCAAGTTGTAACACCGTTAGAAAACGACTACGCAACCGTAATAGCCGACGAAAACCACGGCGGCGCAACTTCGCGCTATGAATTTGACGGCGTACAGTGGGTATTCGGATTTGTGATAAACAATAGCGGGCTGACGGATGCGCAGGTAAATGCGATGAACAGTGGAATCACCGCTCCGCTGGTTAATTTGAGTATGAACTTGCTAACCAACATTGACGTTGCACCGACGCAAGGCTCAAATCACTTGGTATTAAGTGGCGGTGTATACAGCGCACTCGCTTATAAGCAAGACCTCATCAACTATTCCACAACGGAACGCGCCACCGGGCGCACGGACGAAAACGGCAGCCCCACCTATGAAATCACGATAAACGGAACAACAGGCGCGGCCGGGCAATGGAATAACGTAGGCGCGGCAATTCCGGGCTTTGCATCGTTTGTTAGGCTTGTGCGCGGTAGTGCTACAAACACGACAGGTAGCTTTATACCTCACGGCACGACCTCAACCGGGCTTGCTTTTGCGCTGACCATTACATCAAATGGGCAGCTACAGGAAGAGCATACCGGCGCACCATTAAATAACCGGCCTATTGTTGCCACGATTGAATACACTAAAACGCCGTAGGGCGTTATTTCTCGCTGAACGCACGGTTTTTGTGCGTTCAGATACATCTATTTACGAAAGGAGGCGGTTGCGTGAATTTGGATTGTTTGAACGCCTATTATAAGTTTGACGACGTAAGAAACTGGAATCCCCCGGCGGTAGGTGCGGAGGAGCGGGAAAAAATGCCCGCTGATGCATTTCTTGACCCCGCAAAACGAAAATACCCCTACAAATACCAAAACGAAAAAGGCGAGTGGGTAATTTCTGAAAAAGCCTTGATGTCGGCGCGGCGTTTGGCGGCGGTACATGACAGGGATGTGTTTGAAAAAACCACACCCCTGCTGAATGAAATCCGAAAAGAACGAGGTGAGGAACTTTTGAACAACGACGATACCGATGACGTAAAAATCCTCGACAACGAGGGCATCGTTATCCGGGAACTTTGCAAAAACATCGGGGACGAGGCGCAAGCCATATCCGACTACACCAAAGGCATCGCACTTGTGAGCGATAAAAAAGTGCAGTCCATTTTTGCCGAAATCCGCAACGACGAGCTGGGACATTTGCAAAAGCTCACTATTGCACTTTCGGAGGTGCTGGGCGGTCATGAGCCTACCATTGCCGAGAACATGGACACCGGTGGGGGTGACGGCAATGGATAGGCCGCCGCAGCTAACCCGCGTACACAGACTCGACAGCATAAGGCTGGATGAGTCTTTTTTTACGCCCGATGGCTTTTTCATAGACACCCCAAAAGTTACGCGCATCGGGATATTTGAATACAAAAACCCCGATGGTAGCGTTCGGCGTGAGCTTAGACTGCTGGAGCATGTTTTTAACGAGGGCAGCCTCGCCACTTACGAGGGTAAGCCGGTAATAATCACGCACTCCGCCGGGCGGGTGGACAAAAATAACGTGGCCGATGAGATTGTCGGCACAATGCTCTCCCCCGGCTACAAAGACGGAGATAGCGTCCGGGCGCGGGTGGTAATCCACGACATCGACACCGTGAAGCGTTCTGGCTTGCGTGAGCTTTCGCTTGGGTACGACCTCGTACTGGACGAAACGCCTGGCACATGGCAGGGGAAACCCTACGATGCCATTCAAACCAAAATAACCATCAACCACCTCGCACTTGTGCGCGACGCACGAGCCGGTGATGGTGTCAAATTAAACCTTGACAGCAAAAACGAAACCAAGAAAGGAGCTACCAAAATGGGAGCAAAAACAAAAAAGCCCATGAGCAGCCAGCAACTTGCGGCGGCTCTTGAGGCGAAAAGAGGGCGCAGGGTAGACGAGGCGGAGCTTGCAATTATCAAGGAAATTGCAGACCTCGGCACAGACTCGGCCACACCCCCGGACAAGGACACAAAAGCGGATTCGGCAATGTCGCCGGAGGCAAAAATCAAGTCCATCAAAGACAAATGGGACGGCCGCCGCAAAGACACCGCACCGCCAAAGCCGGAGGCATTGCCCGATCTTGTAACCAAACAAGACTCGGATATCGGCGAACTGCTGGAAATTATCGAGTGCTTGCAAGCTAAGATGGATTTTGACAGCACCGCCGCAGACAATGCCGATGCAGACTGCGATACCAAAGACACGGCGGGCATGAACGCTGACTCAGCGGATGCCGTTGACGCATTGGTGCGCGAACGTCTGCACCTCGCACGTATCGGCGACAAGCTAAACCTTGACGGCTTGGAGGAAATGACCCACATCGAGGCTAAAAAGGCCGTTGTCAAAGCCGTAAACCCCAACATGAGGCTGGACGGCAAAGGCTCGGTGTATGTACAGGCGGCTTTCGATCAAGCCGTGGAACAAGTGAACACGCGCAAAGGCGTGGACTACCAGCGGCAACAAATGTCAAGCAGGATGGACGGCAAAACACCAAACATGAGCCACGACAGACCCGCCGCCGACATTGCGCGGGAGCGCATGGTAGAAAAAATGATGAACGGAGGTACTGACAATGCCACAACTTAATTACAACTATCAGCCGCCTATTGGCATAGCGGGCGGCCTTTACGACCTCTCCCCTCATGCAATCAACAGCCGCGCCAATGGCGAAACCACCCTCGGCGCAATGCGGTACGGCATGGGCGTGGTGCAGGGTGACACCCCCGGCGTAAATGTTGCCGTGCCGACCAGCAGCAGCACCATAGAGGAATTTGAGGGTATCTCAATGACCGGGTTCACCAATCAGATGAACATGGCCGGGCAAGTCGTTATTTACCCACAAGGCACCGTCGGCGTTTTGCGCTGGGGTAGAGCATGGGCGCGTGTAGAGGAAAACATAACCATAAACTACGGCGACCCCGTGTATCTGATTACAAGCGGTGCAAATACCGGGCTGTTCACCAATGATGCCGGGGGAGCTACTACCCCCAACCTTGCCATAAATGCCATGTTCATCGGCGGTCTTGGCACAACCAGCATCGCCCCCATCGAGCTTTATAATCAAAAAAATGAAACGCCGCCAACGGTGTAAAGGAGGAAAAGACAATGCCTATGAGATACAACCCGCAAACGCCGTCTGAGTCCTTTGACATGAAGGACTACGAGGCACTCCGCGCCTCACAAATTGCGGCGGCTTTAGCTGAAACACCCGGTATGCGCTTTGACGGTGCCGAGGATGCCAGCGTTTTCTTTGCCCGCGAACTTGATTACATCAAGACGCAGACCTACGATGTGCTTTACCCCGAATTTACGGCACTCAGCCTGTTCGCGGTATCAAGCGATGCGAACATCGGCGCGGAAACAATCACGTTCTACAGCTACGACAAAAACGGCATGGCGAAAATCATCAGCAACTACGCCGATGACCTGCCGCGCACCGACACCCACGGTATACCAACAACTCGCCCGATCAGAAGTATCGGTGACAGCTACGGTTATTCCAATCAAGAAATGCGAGCCAGCCGCATGGCGGGCAAATCGCTGGATGTGCGTAAAGCAGACTCCGCAAAATATGCCATCGACTACTTGACAAATAAAATCGCGTGGGCTGGGGACGAAAAGCACGGACTGCAAGGCGTACTGTCGCCCATGAACGACGTGCCGATGTTCACCCTATCCACCAACGTCGCTGGGACTTCTACAAGGTTTGTAGACAAGACCCCGCAGGAAAAGCTGGCTGACATTGCGGCAATGGTGCAGTTTGTGGCAGACCTCACAAATAGCGTAGAGCGTCCCGACACGCTGGCACTCCCCACGGATGCGTACCTTAACCTCTTCGACACCCCGCGCTCCGATGCCAGCGACTTGTCCGTTGGTGCGTGGATATTGAAAAATATGCCGCGCCTAAAGGCAATTGTAGAAGCTCCCGAACTTAACCCCAACAGCAATATCACGCCGTACCCCGGCATTGGTGTGGGCTTTATGTTCAAAAAAGACCCCAAGAAATTCACCATCGAAATTCCGATGCCGTTCTACCAATACCCGGTACAACCCCGCAACCTTGAGTTTGTTGTGCCTTGCGAAAGCCGCGTGGCCGGCTCGATTATCTACTACCCGCTGTCCATGCTGATTATCCCCGGCGTGTAAAGCCGAGAAATGGAGGATTTTACAATGAGTAATGTAAAAGTAAAAAATACAAGCCCAAAAGTTATAGGAATGGGCGATTTGCGCGTTGTTCAAGGCGATACCGTCGAACTTCCCATCGGCTTTGGGGTGGATCACCCGACTATTAAATGGCTGCTTAATCGTGGCTGGCTTACCAAAGTGTCGGCGAGCGGCATCCATTTGCCGCCAGGGGCTGGCGCAGATACGCCTCCCGCAAATACCGGCGGTGATGGCGACACACACGATGACGGCGGCGATCCCCTCGGTGGCAATTCGGATGACGACACAGACGATAATGGCGAACTCGATACCAACGACGACACCGACACAGGAAACGCCGCCAACGCCCCTGCTGGTGAACTTTCACGCCGGACAGTAGAGCGCATGAACCTTACCGACCTGCGCGAACTGGCAACACAGCGCGGCCTTCCTTTCGAGCAAAACGCTAACCGCGCCGCGCTGATTGAACTGATAACCGCGTCAATGGCATTTGATACGACCGGAGGACAGGAGTGATGAAATGGCTTCTGTCCTTTCCATTTTGCGCCTTGTCGCATCGGAGTTTGCCGAGGTAGACGATGATACCGTCCATCTTTGGATTGAACTAACCGAGCCGCTTGTGAGCCGCCGACGTTTCGGCAGATTGCATAGTCAAGCGTTAGCACTCTTGACTGCACACCGCATGAAGCTGGCAAACGTCGGAGGCTCTGCGGCGGATGACCCTTTGGCTGAACTTGGCAAAATCGGCATGGATAATTTCCTGCGGGTAAACAGCTACAAAGAGGGACAAACGTCAATCACTTTTAACCATGACCAAGCCGCGCAGAACTTAGAAACAGATGCGGAGCTGGCTTTGACAGAATACGGCATACAGTATCTGACATTGCGGCGGATGCGTATCGTTCCGATCGTTTCTGCTGCCGAGCCAAAAGGCAGGTGAGCGGCGTGGGAAAGTAAAAGACAAGATGACACCGCAGGGTAAAAAATTCTTTGCCGAACTGCAAAAGCTCGCCGAGCTTGATGTGCAGGTGGGTTTTACCGCCGACAAAAAAGGGTACAACGAAAGCCACAGCTCCGTTGATGCCTCCGACTATTCGGATGATACGACCGTGGCGGAGGTTGCTGCGTGGAATGAATTTGGTACAAAGAATGCCGACGGCACACAGCACATCCCGGAGCGTCCCTTTTTGCGCCAAAGTGTGGATAAATACGAAAGCCAAATAACGGCGATGGTCAAGCAGCAATTAAAAACCGTTGCAAGCGGCGAAACCGCCGACAAAGCCCTCCGCGCTATCGGAGCGTTGCAAGTGGGACTAATCCAGCACGAAATCCGAAACGGCGGCTATGAGGCAAACGCTGAATCCACAATCAAACAAAAGAAATCGTCTGCGCCCCTCATTGACGAGGGACACATGCGGCAGTCGGTTCACTATGTCGTCAAGCCAAGAAAGGGGTGATACCGTGGCGATCGGACTTTTCAAAAAGCCGTATGTTATTCGCAAATTTGACCCGCAGACCGTAGATAACGGTTATGCGGCAATGACATACACGGATAGCATTGTGCGGCTGAACGTGCAGCCCCATGCCCCGGACACACTCGAACCCGCCGAGGCTGGCGACACCACAAACAAACACCTCAAGTCATGGGGCCCGGATAAATTGACCTCGGCAAACGAATACGATGGCATTCCGGGCGATCTGCTGTTCTATCACGGCATATGGTACGAGTGCAAATCCTCTGTCATGTGGGATCACACCCTGCTTAGTCATTACCAGTCGGACTTTGTAAACTGGCCTGCCGAGAAACAGCCCCAGCCGCCGCGGGAGGTGATGCCGTGAAACAACGCGAACTAAAACAAGAGCTGTATGACCTTGTGGCGGTGTACTTTGCCGCTCTGAAAACATCGGGCAGTATCGTTTGGGATAAAACAAAGCCGGTAAACCCAAACAGCCCTATGCTTGCGCTTGGAATGTCGGACATAACCCGACCCTCGCGCCCTATGCGGCGGTACATTGATGGCATACCGCATGACAGCTACCCATCAAAAACAATGCTCAAAATTGACCTGTTCACCAAAGGCGCAGCCACATCAACCGAGCCAGGCGTTATGGCGCGGAATGAAAATACCGCCGTGAACGATTTAACGGATTTTGTGGACTTTCTAAATTCCGTGTATGTCGATCATTGGTGCGGCAGAAACGGCATATCCCTCCGAGCGTATGGGGTGCAGGATTTAACGGCACTCACCAACGGCACGACATGGAGGTACAGGGCATTGCTGGAGGTTGAGGTGGGCTTTATGCAAAACGCAGTCGGGTTTACAAATATGAACTTTGAGAGCAGCATACCGATCCACGACAACGGCGCACCGAAATACGACAGCGAGGGGTATGCACTCGACCCG
>Ga0131853_10027544_pt1 | contig 10196 bp, 8 predicted proteins | sample TergutLab28metaG_FD_92764 | JGI IMG/M metagenome (GOLD analysis project Ga0131853, IMG submission 92764) | Labiotermes labralis P1 segment gut microbial communities from Petit-Saut dam, French Guiana - Lab288 P1 (version 2) (version 2) | ecosystem: Host-associated > Arthropoda: Insects >... | reverse complement strand
GCTGGCGCGAACCAAGTCCTGGTGGGCAGCGTGGTCATCCTGGAGGTCGAAACGCCGACGACGGCTCCTGCCACAACCACGGCTCCCTAGCACGTAGAAATACCCCTTCCTGGTGAGTAAGTCCATTACGAATAATAGTAGGCGCTTGTGCTAAAACTCTTCCTGCGCTATCTCAAGCCCTATCCCTATGCTGTTGCCATGATTGCGGTGGCAACGCTTGCTCAGGTTGGCTTCCAGCTGTATTTTCCGACGCTCATGGCAAGTGTTGTTGATACCGGCATTGTGGGTATGGGAGTCACAGCTGCTGACAAGGCAGCAGGTGTGGTGGGGACCTACGCGACCCAAATGGCCTACCTGCAGCGCATGGGCGGTTTGATGCTTGCGCTGACCGTCCTGTCAGGAATCGCTGCCGTTGTGGTGGGCTTTTTCTGCTCGCGGACTTCCGCGTCACTGGCCCGCGACCTGCGCCTGAAGGTCTTTGCCAAAGTGGAAGGCTTTTCCCTGGTCGAGGTCAATCGTTTTTCGACGGCATCACTGATTATTAGATCGACTAATGACATTCAACAAATACAGCAGGTTAGCTTTATGCTGCTGCGCCTGGGGCTGATGATTCCGGCTTATATTATTATTGCTTTCGCGCTGGCCTTTCGTGAAAATGCCCAGCTCAGTTGGATATTTGCAGCTGTGCTGCCGGTCTTTGGCATCATTTTATGGGTGACCTTGCGCTTTGTCATGCCCATCTTTCGCAGCATACAAACTAAGACTGATCACTTAAACCTTATTGCTCGCGAGGGGCTGACCGGCACCCGCGTCATACGCGCCTTTAACCGTCAGGCGGCCCAGCAAGATCGCTACCGCGCAGCAAACGACGACCTAACTGATGCTAACATTCGCGCCTTCAAGATTATGATTACCATGGCGCCCATTACCATGGCCGTCATTCAGATGACAACGATTGCCATTGTGTGGTTTGGTGGACACTTGCTAGCAGATGGCGGTGTTGCCTTGGGCAGCCTCATGGCCTTCCAGCAATATGTCATGTGGGTGCTGTACTCGCTGATGTTTTTGTCGATGATTATGGTCATGGTGCCGCGCGCCAGTGTTTGTGCCGACCGCGTCATGGAAGTCCTTGATACCGAAGCCGTCATCACCGACCCCACCCCCACCACCCCAATCACCCCCGCGTTAGCACCTACGCCATTAGGCAATCTGACCTTCAACGACGTGGTCTTCCTCTATGAGGACCAAAAAGGCAAGGAGGGCGAGGCCCCCACCCTCATAGACATCAACTTTGAAGCCCGACGCGGCGAAGTCTTTGCCATCATCGGCTCGACCGGCAGCGGCAAATCAACCATCGCAAACCTCGCCATGCGCCTCTATGATGTCAGTGGGGGTCATATACTGCTTGATGGCACCGACATCCGCGACATCACTCAGCATGAGCTACGCAGCCGCATTGGCTACATCCCGCAAAAGGCCGTCCTCTTTACCGGGACGCTGGCAGAAAACATCCGCTTTGGCAAAGAAGACGCAACAGAAGAAGAAATCATCGAGGCGCTCAAAACAGCCCAAGCCTGGGACTTTGTTCGTGAGCTGCCAGACGGCTTAGACAGCGAAGTCGCGCAAGGCGGCAGCAACTTTAGTGGCGGACAACGCCAGCGCCTTGCCATCGCACGTGCGCTGGTCAAAAAGCCTGAAGTCTTCATTTTCGATGACAGCTTTTCTGCCCTTGACCTGAAAACTGACGCCGCCCTGCGACAGGCACTGAAACCCCTGCAGCAAAGAGCCACCACCATCATAGTTGCCCAGCGCATCATGACCATTCAAGACGCCGACCAAATCATGGTGCTCGAAGACGGCCGCGTTGGCGGTATCGGAACCCACGACGAACTGATGGCAAGCAACACAGCCTATCAAGAAATCGCCGCCTCCCAGCTAAGCGCGCAGGAGGTGGAACGTTATGGAAAAAAATAAGCCCCGCCAGCCCCGCCAGCAGCACGCCACCAACCCGGCAAACGCCGGTGCCGCCATTGCCGCCCCACCGGCAGAAGTCTTCGACTTCAAGGGCACGCTCAAAAAACTACTCGGCCTGCTGAAGCCAGACCGTGGCGCCTTCATCATTGCCGTCATCTTGGCAGCACTGTCCGTGCTCTCGACCGTGCTGGCACCGCGCGTCCTGGCAGATGCCGTCAACATCCTGGCAGACTTCGCGCAAGAAAGCATGCTGGCCATCCAAAACGCAGCCTCAGCAGCAGGCCTCGTAAGCAACGTAACACCCATAGATTTCACAGCTATCGCCTGGACACTGGCAGCGGTTGCTGCTCTCTACGCACTGGCAGCCGCACTGTCCTACCTGCAGCAGCGCATCATCATCCGCATCACCCAGAAATTGATATGGTCACTGCGCCAACAGCTGTCCCAGAAAATGGACAAGCTCCCCCTGCGCTACTTTGACCGCAAGCCCATTGGCGACACCTTATCGCGCATCACCAACGACGTCGACCTCATCAACACGAACCTCCAGCAGGTCATGACCCAAACTTTGACCTCGCTTATTATGATTGTCGGAATCCTAGTCATGATGTTTGTCATTAACTGGGTGCTGGCGCTGATTTCACTGATTGCGCTGCCGGTGACCATGCTGCTGACCGCCTATGTCGCGCCCAAAGCGCAGCGTTTCTTTGGACGCCAACAATCGCAGCTAGGCGAGCTCAACGGCATCATCGAAGAAAACTACGCAGGTCACAGCGTCATCCGCGCCTTCAATCACGAAGCCGCAAGCATCGAGCGCTTCAAGCAAACCAACGATAGACTGTTCGGCAGCAGTTGGAAGGCGCAGTTCCTGACCTCGATTCTGATGCCGATATTCTCGCTAGTGACCAACATCCAGTTCGTCCTGATTGTCGCCATCGCCGCCATCCTCACCCGCCCCGAGGTCATCTTCCTAGGACAAAACATCGGCGGCCTGCAAATCGGCCTGATTCTTGCCTTCATCCAATACGTCTACCTGTTCCAGCAACCCATGATCACCGTCGCACAGATGGCGAACTTGATTCAGGGAACCATTGCTGCAGCTGAACGCGTCTTCGAGCTCTTAGACGAGGAGGAGGAAGTCCCAGACGACCCTGACAGCGCCGCCCATGATGAGCGTCCGCTGGGTGCCGTCGACTTGCAGCAGGTCAGCTTCGACTATGTGCCTGAGAAACCTCTGATACGTGACTGGACTTTGCAAGTGAAGCCCGGGCAGATGGTAGCAATTGTCGGGCCCACGGGGGCTGGCAAGACCACCATTGTGAACTTGCTGATGCGTTTCTACGATGCTGACGGCGGTAAGATTTTAGTCGACGGCATCGATACGCAGGCACTGACGAGGGCTGAAACCCGCGATCTCTTTGGCATGGTGCTGCAAGATACCTGGCTCTTTAGTGGGACTATTTTGGAAAATGTTGCCTACGGACGTGCGGGTGCACGCCGCGACGAAGTGGTCGAGGCGGCAAAGACTGCCTTTGCTGACCACTTCATACGCACCTTGCCCGATGGCTACGATACCGTGCTGCAAGAAGACGCCCAAAACCTGTCAGTGGGGCAGCGTCAGTTGCTGACTATTGCGCGTGCCGTGCTGCGTGACGCACCCATTATGATTCTGGATGAGGCTACCAGTAGCGTGGACACCAGAACAGAGAAGCTGATACAGGCGGCCATGGCGCGACTCATGGAAGGGCGCACTAGTTTCGTGATCGCGCACCGTCTGTCGACCATTCGCGATGCTGACCAAATTGTCGTCATGCAAGCAGGTCGCATTGTCGAAGTGGGCAATCATGAGCAACTGCTGGAGGCTGGTGGCTTTTATGCAGATCTTTACTTATCACAGTTTGCTGAAGACGACGACGCCTAAAAACGCACCAGGCGCCCAGACTCTTTGTCGGACGCCATAACCTGATTTCTTAATCTTGAACGCGAGGGGCACGCTCAGAAGATGAGGGGCGTAGTTATGGGCTGGCATATGGCTGCATATTTAGTTCATAACTGTTTCGCTAGGTACGCACATCTACTCAATTAAATCTCAATAATTACATAGAGTGAACAAGACTCTGTGGTTATCTGCACACAGGCGTGGAGACTCTGCTATTTCAGCACCTCTTAGCACAACATACTGTCATTATCAATAGTGCAAGACCAACTAGTTTCAGAGCTTTCCTTCGTGGCGAGGGTGAGCTAAAGGCACGGTTTTCCTCAAATAGTGCGAGCCGTGAAATAGAGTCATGTTGGTCGATCTAGGGAGGTATGTATGTTAAAGATTCGGAAGAGGAGTATAGCCATAGTGCTTGCTCTATCGATGGTGCTTTCATTTGCGCTACCTGCAGGAGGTGCCCTAGCAGATGAGCTTTATGTCGAAGCTCCGATTGTTGTCGTCGAGCCTGTTGTAGAAACAGTAGTAGAACCTGCGCCGGTACTGGTACCTGTTGCAGAAGCAGCAATCGAGATCATTGCTGCAGCAGAGGTTGTGCCTGCAGATGATCCAAATGGTACTCCGCCGCCTCCAGTAGACCCCTGCAATGTGTGTGAAGCAGAATGTGTGTGTGACGATTATCAACCTGAACTTTGCGAAGAGTGCGAAGAAGCAAAGGCTGACTGCGCCTGCGAACAAATTCCGGACGATGTAGTCGTAAATCTGCCAAATCGAATCAGATTAGATTTTAGGATTTATATCGGACCCTCGAGTCAGGCTTTTGATACCACAGGCCTAAGTGCCCAAGTATCAAATGGTTCAGATGGAAGAATGGTAAACCATGTGGTAGGTACAGTGACTAATGGAGCTGTAACTGATCCTCTTGCACTACTCGCTCACGAAGGTCTGCTAAACACACTCAATAGAACTAATTGGGATGGATTTGTGCTTGAGCCAGGTGCGACTCCCACAATGTTTAGGAACACCTTTGCTTATGAGGTGATGTCAAACGGAAACTATGGGCATGTGGCCAGAATCTACTTCTGGATTGATGGATCGCCGGGAAGCGTGTTGCCTCCTGACAATGGTAATGGCGACGAAAACGGTAATGGTAACGGGAATGGTGAAAGCGGCGACCCATACATCCCACAAGAGACCCCTGGTGGTGGCAACGGTACTGAAGGTGGAGATCCAGGCACAGGCAATGAGCCTCCTGCTGGTGACCCCATGGGTGGACTTCCTGGTGGTGGCGACCCCGTGCTCCCACAGGAGACTCCTGGTGACGACGCAGCCGCAGACGATGCAACTGCCGATGACGATGAAGATGCGGTAGCAGGTACACCGGTAACCGGTCCTGCCACAGGCGACATCGTTAATGTCTTTGGACAGATGGCTGCAGCCGCTGCCATCACAGCCGCACTAGCAGGATTTGCACTGGTTCGTGACCGTGCAAAGGCCGTAAAGACACGCGCCTAATACGCTGCTAGTACTTAATACGCTCCTATGGTCGAGGCTCCGCAGCAGGCATGCTGCGGAGCCTTACCTGTATTTCTCTCTCCAAATAATTCACACCGTAATGTGTACTTTTCTCCATAACCACTCCTTTCGCGAGAGACAAGACTGCTTTTATGCACTTTTCTGGCATCATAGCAAGTAAAGAAAGAATCTCGCGTTTTATTTGCCACAATAAGCCGCGAGTTTTTTGATTGTCGGCGGTCTATTTATAAGGAGGGGCTTATGATTAATGTCATGTCCAAAAAACGGATTGCGCAATTCTGCGCAGTCGCACTGTCTTTATCTTTAGTGTTTCCTGCTTTCGGGGTGGCAGATGACGGTATTGAACTTGAGTCAATACCCGAAGTAGTTGAGGTAGCAGTTGTGGTGACTGCTGTTGAGGCAGAACCCGTCCTGGTAACGGTGGCCGTGGCAGCCATTGAAATCATGACCGATGAGGCACCCACAGCAGTTGTAGAAGCTGCAGGGACCGTGGCTGAAGGTGAGCCACTTGAAGACCCAAAAGCAGAGCCCGAGCCTGAAGTGATTGTCTGTGACAGCTGTGGTGCAGATCCCTGTACCTGCCCAGTCTTTCCCTATGACTACACTTTGATAAGAAGTGTGCGTGTTGAAGTTGAAAGGCAATTCGGAACTCAGGCACAATTTGACGCAGGAACCTTCACTCCTGGAAGAATTCAAACAGGAAATGTCAGTCCTACAGGAATGCTTGCTAATCCTGTGACGGGAAATGTTCCTAATGCACAAGCTTTGGCAATGGGTCACACTGGTTGGTTGGACAGAGCCTGGAATGCTGAAGCGGGCTACCACCCAGCGGTAACCTATTCAAGCACCTTTGTACACGCACCCCAGGGCAATAGACAGGGTATTTGGACGATTGTCATTAGATATGTTCTCATCGAGGAGACAGTCGTAGAGCCTGAACCAGAGATCTGTGCAGACTGTAATGAGGATCCCTGTGACTGCGCTCCAGAATCTCCACCCTGCGAAATCTGTGATCTGCACCCTTGCACTTGTCCTCCGGCAACTCAACCTTGTGATACCTGTAACGAGCTTGATTGTAAGTGCGACACAGAGAGTGAACCACAAGATACCACCGGCGGAAACGGCACAGGTGAAACGGGCGACACTCAAGGAGCAGATACGGGCGATACCGGTGATGTCCAAGGTTCTGGAACTACTGACACGAATGACGGCGCAACGGGAGACGAGGCCACATCCGGTGACACAAAGACTGATGATGCAGCTGCCGATGGCGATAAGCTTGCCGTAGCAGGCGCACCGGTGACAGGTCCTGCCACAGGCGACATCGTAAACATCTTTGGTCAGATGGCTGCAGCCGCTGCCATCACAGCCGCACTAGCTGGATTTGCTCTGGTTCGTGACCGTGCAACGACAGAAAAGACACGCGCCTAGTACGCACGACAGAAGACAAGTACATGCTGATTTCAAACTGCGTACATAAATGAGTGGAGGCATCCACAGCTAAAGGTAACAAATATTACATACCTTGGTGCAAAAATAGTAATGCAGCGTAAAGGGGACAACTTTGTCCCCTTTACTCGTTTACTTAGTATCTTTACTCGTCAAGGAGGACTCTAAAGTGGAAACAAAGACCGTCAGCAAAAGGGAACAGCGCAGGCAGCTCATGGTGAAGTCTATTTCAGGCTTTCTGTTGGTAGCGGTACTGTTCGGAGCCTTTTCAACGACTATTTCTTTCATCGGTCAGTCATATCGCGCCAACCATGTTGCTAGCACCACTATTGATACAAGCGCTGACGCCACCACGGCATCAAAGGTGTCGACAGACAGCACCACCAACGACGCCACCAATTAGCCCTCTCTATTCTAGGTGCATAGAGTTACTCTGCATTAATGTCTGAGCCACCCCTCTCCTTTCTGAGCGCAGCGAAGAATCTTGATGCACCGCCTTGCGACTCACCTCACCTTTTCTGAGCGCAGCGAAGAATCTTGACGCACTACCCAGCAAAAATGTGGCATCATAGAGGGCATGTCACCTGCAATAACAGCACCAACAGCGGTCACAGAACGCATCATTAACCTCGCCTTGCTGCTGGGCACACGCGTGCACGCAGCAGACGGGGTATCAACTCAGCATATTCGCGACCACATCTACACCCCACTCGACCCGAATCAAAGCGCGACTGCCTTTGAAAAGATGTTCAATCGCGACAAGGACACCTTGCGCCTCGCAGGGCTCATCATTCAGACGGACACCCTGGGCAATAATCGGCTCATCAGTGAAAGCAGTTTCTGCGAAGACCTCAAGCTGGGGCCAGCAGAGCGCGCGACCCTCGCGCTGACCGGCTACGCTCAGCTCGAAGAGCCACTCTTTCCGCTACCCCTGGCCCTGCGCCTAGCACTGACCAAACTTTCGGCCCTCTTTGATGCAGAGGCAGCCCCTGCCCTGCGTCGCATGCCGGCCACCTCAAACCTAGGTAATCGCGATACCGAGGCTGCAAACAGCAATGACAATGCGGGCCTCTATCTGGAAATACTCCTCCATGCCTGTCAGGAACGAAATACCCTCAGCATCTGCTATACCAATGCGGCAGGACAGCAATCGCGCCGTCACATCGCACCCTACGGGCTTTTCTTGCTGTCGGGGCGCTGGTACCTGGTGGCCCATGACCTCGAAGTATCCGATGCGATACGCACTTTCAAGCTGGGGCGCATCAAGAGTCTTGAGCTCGCGGGGGAGAGCTTCCACATGCCCCCAGACTTCTGTCTCTCAGACTGGATGCTTATGCCCTTCGAAATCGGGGCGAGTCCAGAGACCTTCACGACGGTCATCATACCTGCAGACCACCATGCAAGCCTCGATGGCCTGACACGCGGGCGCGGCAGTCTTGAGCCTTCAGATGACGGCAGTGTTCACTGGCATATCAGCTACCGAAACTACGACAGCTTCATCAGTTTCGTGCTTGAAAACAACCTGCTCTTTGGCGACGCGCAGGACCGCGACTATGCCATCGCCCAGCTGCGCACGCTTGCCAATACAGCAGCGACCAAGCAAGCACCGGGGCAGCCGGGAGCCCGCCCATGCTAAACACCGCCCAAAGAGTCGAGCTTTTGCTGGCCATCCTCTCAAACCTTAAGCGCTATGACGTTGTAGCGCTGGCAGACCTCGCCAACCAGCTTAAAATGGATCAGACACAACTGCATGAAGAGCTGACCCAGCTGATGTTTGTCGGCGTGCCCCCCTTTGGTGGCGGCGATCTGCTGCCGATACAACTCAGCGACGACGGCTTCATCTATGCCACAGGCGACATGCCCGCACTCAACCAGGCTCTGCGCCTGACAGAAGAAGAAGCCACCGCTCTGACCCTTGCCCTGCGCATAGCAGGCTTCCAAACTGACGACCCCCTTGTCACAAAGTTGACCCACGCCGTCACCATGAATTTTGAGCCCGCAACGGTCACCCAGATTATGCGCATCTGCCAGGCTCAGCACGACATGAGCACCTTCACGGCCGTCTCTGCCGCGCTCGAAGAAAAGCGCTCGCTCCAATTTGATTACCGCGACCGCGCAGGAACTGACCACCAGCGCCGCGCACAGCCCAAAGCCCTCTTTGCCGAAGGCGGATCCTGGTACCTGCACGCCCTTGATCTCAACAAACAGCAGGGTCGCAACTTCCGCATCGACCGCATCAGCAATCCAACCCCCCTGAATCAGCAGAAGCAGCAGAAGCAGCCCAGTGAAGCCACCCCACAACACAGCGACTTTAGCGCCCCTCGCTTCGACCCAAAGCAGCTGCCCTACAGCGCGCGCATCAAGTTTCACCCCGCAAGCAGCTTCATCCCCGCAGACTGGCCCGGAGCCACCCGCCGCGCCGCCAGCCCCGATGGCAGCTGCGCGGTCGACGTCCCCTACAGCGACACCACCTGGCTGGCCCACAAAATCATGTCTCTGCACGGACGCGCCACCGTCGCCTTCCCGCCCGAAGTCGCAGACGCCGTCGCACGTGCCGCACAGGCAAAGCTCGCCCAGCTCTCGTCCCCGCCATTGCCTGATGAGCCCACGCCACGTGTCCAAAACAAAGGCGGGGGAGTGCGTCCATGAATCAACCCCCTAAACGCCTCATCACCCTCCACGTCCCGAGCAAGCGCAGCGCTACCCTCCACTTCCCGAGCAAGCGCAGCGCGTCGAGGGATCTTCTCAGCACGGGAGCGCGCCGACCATGAAAGCTCGCAAGCGCCTCATCGTCGACGGCTACAACCTTATATTCCTCGCAGAACCCTACCGAAGCCTCGCACGCGATGACGAATGGGACCTGGCCCGCGACGCCCTGATCTCTGACATAGCCTCCTATGCCGGCAAAGACTTTGATGCCACCGTCGTTTTTGATGGCAAGTCAAATCCTGTTGCCAGCCGCAAAGAGCACAAAACCCTGGGCCTGACTGTCATTTTTTCAGACTACGGTACCAGTGGGGACGCCGTCGTCGAACGGCTGGCAAAGCAAGCGGTCGCTGACGGTGTCCAGGTCGAAGTCGTCAGCAGTGATGCCCTGGTACAGTGGACCTCGTTGGGTACCGGCGTTGTGCGCCGCAGTTCAAAAGAATTTGCTCAGCAGCTGCAACATGGCTACAGAATCTGGGAGGAAACGCGTGACGCGCCGCCAAAGCGCTCGACCCTTATGAGCAGAATCAGCCCTGAAGCTGCAGAAATGCTGCGCCGCATCCGCGATGGAGACGATTAAAAGCGACTCTTTTAG
>Ga0131853_10027541_pt1 | contig 10196 bp, 9 predicted proteins | sample TergutLab28metaG_FD_92764 | JGI IMG/M metagenome (GOLD analysis project Ga0131853, IMG submission 92764) | Labiotermes labralis P1 segment gut microbial communities from Petit-Saut dam, French Guiana - Lab288 P1 (version 2) (version 2) | ecosystem: Host-associated > Arthropoda: Insects >... | reverse complement strand
TTCGCATCGTGTCCTCCAAATCAGTTCTTTTATAGCCGTGTGCATTTTGAAGCGCCCCGCAATTAGCTGTGTTGCTGATTATGGTACAGCTATTTATTAGGCCTGATAGAGTATACGCTTTCAGCTCGTGTCTGTACACACGCGACTATATTTGACGCTTACGCAAACACAATAAATTTCGAGATAAACATAGCTTGACTTCCATGCCTAATCCGAGCTATGGTTAGATTGATAAATTATATCTCTTGATATAGGAATCCATGAAAGAAGGTGGTCTATGTGCTTTCACAAAGCACCGCTGCTTCAAGCGGACTATCGGCACAAAATAGTTCAGCGCTACAAGGCAATCTTTTACAAGCATTAACCGAAAGCATGACTCCGAAGTTTGCCGTATCTTATATGCGTGTATCTTCGGCTGGTCAAGCGGAACGCGGCGGTGGGGATGATGAAGGATATTCCATCCCCGCCCAACGTGAGGCTAATAAACGCAAGGCATTATCTATGGGGGCTATTGTAGGTAAAGAGTTTGTTGACAGAGGTGCATCCGCCCGCTCTGCTGCTCGACCAGAGCTGCAGAAGATGTTAGAGTATATTAAAGACAATAAGGATCGTGTGGACTATCTTATTGTCCACAAGGTTGACCGCCTAGCCCGTAATCGTGGAGATGATGTGGATATTACCAGAGCTTTAGAAGAGGCAAATGTTCAACTGGTATCTGCCTCTGAAAGCATAGACAACACGCCATCTGGTATGCTGCTACATGGGATAATGAGTTCTATCGCAGAATTTTATTCTCGTAATCTATCTACCGAAGTTAAAAAAGGGCTTACACAAAAGGCCAAAGCTGGCGGGACACCAAACAAAGCACCCATTGGCTACAAGAATATCCGCGATGTTGATGATACAGGCAGACGTAACAGCCGTGTGGAAGTTGATGAAGAGCGGGCAACTCTCATATCGCTCGCATTCAATGAGTATGCCACAGGAAACTGGTCATTAAATGCACTAGCAGACCATGTTTCTGATTTAGGTTTGGCTTCACCAGCCACTCGAAAGCTTCCTTCAAAACACATAACCAAGAGGATGCTTCACACCATTTTGATAAATCCTTACTATAAGGGCATTGTCAGATATAATGGTGTAGAGCATGATGGTAGGCATACCGCAATAATAGATGAGGCTACATGGGATAAGGTGCAGCAAGTCCTTAAAGCCAACGCCAATGGCGAGCGCGCCCGCATTAATGAACATTATCTTAAAAGCACGGTCTTCTGTGGTAAATGCGGTGCCAGGCTAATAATCCACAATGCTAAATCTAGGTCTGGGGCAAGGTATCCGTACTTTGTATGCTCCGCCAAGCATAATAAGCGTAGCAACTGCGATCAGCGTTCATTGCTTATTGATGAAATAGCAAGCCAAATCGAAGCACTTTATGATAAGATTAGTTTTACACCAGAGTTTAGACAGTTGTTACAAGATTGGATTACATCACAAGTAGATAAATTTGCAGATGAAGCCAAAGTCGAACTTGACCTTCTCAGAAAACAACAGGAAAAACTGGAGCGTGAGCGGCGTAAATTGCTACAAGCCTATTACGACAACGCTATCTCGTCCGACTTGCTTAAAGAAGAACAGGAACGCATTAACAAGGCATTAAAAGGTATCACCACACAGATAGATGCCTATCAAGCCGAGTATGAGGAAGTCGCCAGTAATTTGAATGACGTATTCACGTTACTGGATGATTGTGGTAGGGCATATAGACTTGCAGGTGACTTTGAACGTAGGTGCTTTAATCAAGCCTTGTTCGAAAAGATACGAGCATATGAAGGCGAAGATGGAAGGGCATGTGTTGGTACAGATACTGGTGTCAGTATCGAAGCGGATTTTGCTGAACCGTTTGCCACGCTGCTAGATTCCGACATTTTCGTTTTGAAAAGTGTCTTTGAAAAAAATATGAAAAAAATGATAGATGGGCAGCAAAAATCGGCTGTCCATCTATCATTTCCGGCACTTTTGAAAAAATGCAAAACAAAAACCAACTCCATTTTTTATGGTGTTGGTTTAAGTATGGACTATCAACTGCCCGAGAAGGGACTTGAACCCCCACGATATTGCTATCAGTGGATTTTGAGTCCACCGCGTCTGCCATTCCGCCACTCGGGCATTACATAAAGATTATATAATTAAAAAACATATTTGTCAAACAAAAAGAGGCTGCTTAGTCAACAGCCTCTGTACATTTTTAGTAACTAGCGTTTTTCTACTGTAAATTTGATAGATGTTTTTTCTTGACCATCTACTTCAAGCTGCGAAAACGCGGGGATGCATACCAAGTCGATACCATTTGGGGCAACATAACCCCTGGCAACGGCAATACTTTTTACAACTTGATTTACGGCTGCAGCACCAATAGCGTTAATTTCTACGGGTTTGTCTGTGCGCAAGATGGCTGCAATAGCACCTGCAACGGATTTGGGTTCCGATTTAGAAGATACCCTCAAGATTTCCATAACAATTCGCCTCCTATTATGATAAATGCGGTGTGTGTTCCTGTAGTATTATGACACATAGTAGTCTAATTAGTAAATTGCAAATTTTAGGAAATAAATTTCCGCATGTTCTTTAACGCGTTTTTTTCTAAGCGGGAAACTTGGGCTTGGCTAATACCTATTTGCTGTAGCGAAATGCAGTTGCCGTTTTTGTAGTCGGCAGAATAGATACTGCCTAAGTTTAAGTGAATTTCCAGGCGTAGGTGGGTTTTGCTGTTTTCGACTTTGTGTACAATTATTTTGTCAAGCAGGGTGCAGTTTACTTCTGCGTTAAAATTGTCATTGTTGGCAAATTCTTGGTGAAGCAATTTTTTTAGCGTTGATAGGTCAGTTATATTTTTTGACTGCATAGATAATTGGGCTTGGATAGTGTCCATTTCGTGTTCCAATTTGGCCAGTTCGGCTGTTAATTGGTCGTTGCGTTGTTTAAATTCATGTTTGGTTATGAAATCGTCCATATGCAATTCCAGCAATTTGTCTTTCTTTTTGCGGATTTTGGCAGTTTCGTCGTTGTTACGGTTGATGTCTGCCATATAGTCGTTTTGCTGGGCGGTGTTGGCATAAATGTTTAGCAGGCCGTTTATTACTTTGTCCCGGCCGTCATAAATTAGTCGATAAATTTCGTTTAATACATGCTGAAGCTCGGTGGTGTAAATTGTTGGGCTGTCGCAGCCTTCGGTCTTGCCTTTTAATCTATAAAGCTTGCAGTTCCAAACTTCCTGTTCGCCGTGCTTTTTGCTTTTGTAAATATGCCGGTGATAACTTGTATCGTGGTCGCCGCAAATCAGCTTGCCGCTAAATGGGTATCGCTGGATGTACCTATCGGAATGTTCCTTATATTTTTGGCCGCGCTCCCTATATAGTTTATTGGCGGTGTCCCATATTTCTTCTGATACTATTGGGGGGATGTTTTCGTCTTTATGAACTGTCCATTCGCTATCGTTTAGGCGTATGCGCCTGCTTTGTCTGTAGTCTATGGACATGGTTTTGCCGCTGCAATAATAGCCCTTGTATTTTGGGTTTAAGATAATATTTTTTATGGTGTCGGAACCAAATATTCTGCCCGTGTTTGGGCTTACGATGCCGTTTTTTTCTAATTCGCGGGCTATCCGGCGCACGCCAAGCTTCCCCTCTATATACATGCCAAAAATTTTGCGAATGACTTCGGCTTCTTCTTCTATGATGGTTAACTTGCCGTCTTCTTTGTGATAGCCGAAAAGGTTGTTTTGCCCAAGCACACGCCCTTTTTCGATAGAACGCTTGTAGACGAAGCGCAGACGCTCGGATAGTTTGCGTACTTCCTCTTGGGCGATACTTGCCATTATGGTAAGACGCAGCTCGCTGTCTGGCTCAAGTGTATTGATATTGTCGGACTGAAACAGCACGCCCACGCCGCAGCGCAAGAGTTCTTGCGTATATTTGATGCTGTCCAATGTGCTTCGTGAAAAGCGACTTATCTCCTTTGTAATAATTAAATCGAACGCCCCGGCCTGGGCGTCCTTAATCATTTTTAGGAATTGAGGACGTTTTTCTGCACTTTTGCCGCTTATGCCTTCATCTATATAGCCGCCAGAAGATGTCCAGTGCTTATTTTTTTCGATAAATTCTTCGAAGTATGATATTTGGTTGCCCAGAGAGTTTATCTGCTCGTCCTTATCGGTAGATACGCGGGCATAGAAGCATACGCGCAGGGGTATTTCAAATATGCTTTTGCCGGACTCCATTTGCTTTTTGATGTTAAGCAAGCTGGTTTCAGTTGTTTGCATTTTACCAAGCCTTTCTGGAAGAATTAAATCCCATCGCTATGACTAATTATATCTTGTCAGACAAGATTTGTCAAATTGGCAAGTAAAATGTTATGTGCTGTAAGGTGTGCTTGCTTTGTGATGTGGCCGCTTTCAAGCATTTTATTGTTCAAGGCAATTTGCTGGGCTAATATTGCCCGTTGTATGATTTTGTTTATAGTGACCACCCTTTACAGAAAAATTGAGGTGGCTAGATTATTGTCAGGTTTTGAAAATAAAATTCAGTTACTCCAATTCTTTTAGCCACAATTCCGCAGATGCATCGCTGGGCATTTGAAGGCCTGTACGTGGCGAAAATGACAGCGGTACAACTTGCGGCGAGTCTGGCAGGCAGTTCCTCTTAAACTGCTGTGAGAAAAAACGTCTGTAAAATGTCCTTAGCCAGTGGAGTATCTGTTGGTTTGAATATTTGCCATCGAATGCGGATTCTGCCAGGGCAAGAATTTCTTTTGGTTCGCGCCGCTTAACCAGCGCGTGGTAAATGAAGAAATCGTGCAGCTCATATGGGCCTACAAGTTCTTCTGTGACTTGAGTAATTTCGCCGCCATGTGCTGGCAGCAATTCCGGACTAACTTTTGTAGCCAGGATGCTTTCCAGTACTTTTTTAAGATCGTCTTTTGCACAGGTTTGGGCGATATGCTCTACCAAATGACGCACCAGGGTTTTTGGTACGCCTGCGTTAACCGCATACATACTCATGTGGTCGCCATTGTAAGTGGCCCAGCCCAAGGCTAGTTCTGACAGGCTACCCGTCCCAATTACCAGGCCATTTATCTGGTTGGCAATGTTCATAAGCATCATTGTGCGCATACGGGCTTGTGCGTTTTCGAAAACTACGTCAAATTGCCCCGGCGGGTGGCCAATATCCTGCAAATGCTGCGCGACAGATGCAGTTATATCAATTTCGCGGCAGGTGATACCCAGAGCCGCGCACAGGGCATGGGCGTTGTTTTTTGTGTGGGCCGTTGTGCCGTAGCAAGGCATAGTTACAGCCACAATTTCGGAAGCGGGCTTGTTAAGAAATTGATAGGCGCGGACAGTTACCAATAAGGCCAAGCAGGAATCCAGCCCGCCAGAGATGCCTATTACAGCAGTGCCATTTGTGTGGCTAATGCGCTTTGCCAGGCCCACGGCTTGTATTTGTAAGGCATCTTCTGGATTTGGGCATAGGGCTATGAAGGGGTGGGGGACATTGTCATTGCGGCAACCCTCGTCATTGCGAGCGAAGCGAAGCAATCCACTCGGGATTGCTTCGTCGCTACGCTCCTCGCAATGACATGAGTTCCACTTAACATCCGCCATTGCCCATCCATCGGCAAATGGCGGCGACTCTGCCAAAATTTCGCCATTATGTGCTATGATATTGCGCCCGGAGAACACCATGTCCGTAGTACTTTCGCCCAGCCCGGCAGATGTTTGTATATATATGCAGTTTGCGGACATGACCATTGCGGATGTCCTACGCCTGTGGGCAAAATCGTCTGCAAGCTCATTTTCCGAAGAGAGGTTTAAAATGATGTGCGGCATATCTGCCGAATGCTGCTCGATTGCAAACGTGCTGCCCCGGATATCTTCACAAATAGGGGTATCTCCAAGCAATTTTCCTTTTGATATTACTATGGTTGGCGATCCTAAAACAATGGCCATGTCCATATCCTTGCTTGCATCCATCAGTTCATATAACGCGGTTTTGGCGGCGTTTATAAGGGTGGGCTGCAGGAATAAATCTCCGCAAGTTACACCCGTAATACACGACTCCGATAGGCACAATAACTGCACTTGCTGGGCATCGGCCTTTTTCATAATCTCGATAATTTGCTGTGTGTTATAGCAGCAATTTGCCACTTCAATTTTTGGTGTTGCCGTAGCTATGCGAATTATTTTATCAAATATGGTTTCCATCACAAAACCTCCAGTAAATTGCATTTAAAGCAGTTTAATTTTACCACAGCGCAAAAAATGTTGCATTACTTTTGCATTGGTGATAAAGTTTGTCCGATATTTTTTTGAATGAGCGCGTTTCGCGCTTACCGTAGCGTAGCGGAGGAAGTGTAGTCGGGCTTTGCCCGACGGAACGGCGGGGTTTGGGGCAGCGCCCCATTTCAATGATAGGTGGCGATTCTTATTTTTCATATAATTTTTGGAATGTTGGGTGGTTTGGCTATATTTTTGTATGGCCTAAAATCACTAAGCAACGGGCTTCAGGAAGCCGCGGGCAAAAAATTAAATAAAGTTTTAGAAATTTTGACCTCTGTCCCGGTTATTGGCATGCTGGTTGGCGCACTTGTAACCATTATAGTCAACTCTTCGACTTTGACTACGGTTATGGCGGTCAGCTTTGTAAACTCTGCAATACTAAATTTGAAGCAAGCTGCCGCGGTTATTATGGGGGCAAATATTGGCACGACTTTTACCGGGCATTTGATTGCGTTTCGTATTACAGATTTTTGGGTTTACTTTGCCGCGCTTGGCTTTCTCGTGCTGTTTTTTGCAAAAGTTAAAGGAGTAAAAATTGTTGGGCAAATTGTGTTTGCATTTGCTATGCTGCTGTTGGGCCTGGCTCTTATGTCTGATGCAATGCGTCCGCTTCGTACCGACCCTGCGTTTGCAGATATAATTGTTAGGTTTGGCGAAAACCGCTTCCTTGGCATGCTTGTAGGGCTTGTTTTTACGGCAATTGTGCAAAGTTCTACTGCTGTAACGGGCGTTATCATCTTGATGACCATGGATGGACTAATAGATTTGCGGGCGGCATTGGCTCTTATAGTTGGTGCTAATGTAGGCACTTGCTTTACTGCCATCTTGGCGTCTATTGGCGGGACTACCACCGCAAAACGGGCGGCTGCTGTGCATGTTATCCTAAATGTGTTTGGCGCGGTTATCTTCCTTATATTTATGGCCCCGTTCGAGCAGGCAGTCCTGGCAATTTCCCCTTACAATGATGTTGCGCGCCAGGCGGCCAATGCCCACACAATTTTTAGCGCGGTTATTGTTGTTGTGTTTTTACCGATTATAGGCCCCTTTGTTAAATTGGTAGAAAGAATTGTGCCAGAGCGTAACTCTGCCAAGACAAAAGAAACTAAATATTTGAACTGGCAACTTGTGCACTCCCCGGCGGTTGCCATAAACCTGGCTCAGCAAGAATTATTGCATATGGCAGGTATCGCTGGTAGAAACATACGCCTTGCGATAGATGGGCTTTTGCAACGTGATACCGCAATGCTAAAAGAGCTAAAACAGCAGGAAAAACTGGTAGATCGCTTGGAAAAAGAAATTGTACGTTATTTAGCTACAATTTCGCAAATGCCGCTTGGTAAAAGTATGTCTATCAGGCATGCCGGGCTGCTGCATGCCGCCAACGATATCGAACGTATCAGCGACCATGCCCGCAACATAGGCCGCAGTGCTAAGCAGCTTGTAGACAGTGAACGCAGTTTGCCCGCCGACGCGCTTAGCGAAATAGAAAATATGTACAAACCCCTTACAGAAATTTATGACACCGCAGTAAAATCTGTAAGAACAAACAACCGTAATCTTGGGATGCAGGTTAAAGACCTGAAATCGCGCATTGACGAAAACGAACGCGCAATGCGTACCCAGCATATGACCCGCATGGTGGACGGCGATATTAACGCCGAAGACGGCATTGTGTTTCAAGAAATACTTGCAAACCTAGAGCGTATTGGCGACCATTCCGTAAATATTTCGCATTTGTCACGTGGAAAATTGTAAAAAAATAACTTTGCGACACAGCTATATATTCAAATTATAACTATCACTTCACAAAGGGTTTCCATAAAAATACCTCGCCTTATTTACCCCTTTATATTGTACTTGCACACGAAACCATAACCTTAACACGGTGGTACAGGTTTCGTGTTAAGGTTATGGTTTTTGAACAAATCATTAAACTATTTTTTTACAGCCGCCATCACAACTAATGCAAAATTAGATGTGTCATGACCTTCACGTTCTCCCCACGCATATATGCCTCTGTCGGCGGATTCCGGGTCATCAAAATCATAGCAAGCAGTGATTTCAACAAGCCCAGTTCTTTCTAAATGCTTCCGCCACCACTTTCCGCTGTGAAATGCCAGTGAGCCTTCATCCTTGTCCCAACGAGTCCATTTATTTTCGTTAATGAGACCATCAAGAACAAATCCAAACTGTCCCCCTGTTCTAACTAACTTACTGTAAGTCTGGGGAAAGTATGTGTCGGATGTTCCAAAATAATGGTATGCGTTAAACGATACTGCCACATCAAAAAAACCTTCCGCATATGGAAGTGAGTGGGCATCTGCTTTGATGGGAAAAACACGATCGGCTACGCCTGCTTCTTCAAAGCGGCGCAAGTTCTCGGTAGCAGAAATCCATAAATCGGTTGCAAAAACTGTGACACCATATTCTTTTGCTAGAAATACAGATGAACAGCCTTTTCCGCAGCCCATATCCAACACCTTCATGCCAGGGCGCAAATCCATGTTTGCACATAATTCTTCTGCGAGATACAAGGGATTCGGCCCCATCCAGTTCTCTACCAGCCAATCGTAATCGTACTTATTAGCTTTTGTGTATTTTGGTATTTCGTTGAAATTTCTCCATTCACTCATATCAAAACCTCCATTGTTATAGGAGGGTTAGAGTATGGTCACCCTCCTTGGTTGTGTTCGACGTTCTAAAATAATTTTATTCATAACGCATCACTCCTTGTCGTTGTAAAATATTTATGTTAACACAAGTTACCTTGTGGGATTGTAGTTTCACATGATATAAAGTTTTCTGAAACGCCTGGCTATTTCCATTATTTCTTATTACTTATCTATTTCCGAATAGCCGCTGACGATATCACAAACTTCGGCCAAAATATCATCAGGCATTACTTCAACAAATTCAGGGTTTCGCTCCAATTTGTTATAGGGCATACAATAGCCACACCACGAGCAAATTGATTGTAACTGGCATTGCTAACTACTAGGGCTGGTCTGCGTCCCTGCTGTTCATGCCCTTTAGTTGGGTTAAAGTCCATTTTTATTATATCGCCTTGTTTCGGAATATAGGCCATTAGAATACCTCTCTACCTACGGGTTCGCCTGTGTCCCATTCTTCGGTTTTATAATCGCCAGTGTAATTTTTTAAGCGTTCTTCTGTTGTTAGTCGTTTGCGTTTGTATTTTGGCTGGAATGGTAGGGCTTCGTCCATTGTCATCTGCCGAAAAAGCATATTAACAACTCAACTTTCGCATCCCTAAAAGCATGAGTAACACACAGTAAAATAGCGGATTTACAGGCTTCTTGGTATAATTGTATTGGCTAAAATACCCACCAAGGAGATGAAATCCGCAAGAGTATTATGAACGAAGAACGAGAAAAAGACAACGTATTTGATGACAGAATCGAGATATTTTACAAACGATTCAATATCGTGCGCATACTACGAAAAATAAACGTAGTGAAGCTATCGGGAATAAAAACGTGTTTGGTAGTGCTTTTTGTGGTTAAATTAGTTTTCAGCCAAAAAAACCTTTTCCGAACACTTGCGAGTGAACGAAACGATGTAGATTTTAAAAAAGATGTGGTTTACAGGCTTTTGGGCAACTCATCGGCAAGGTGGGAAGAACTTGTTCCGCTCGTATCATACGAAGTGATACCCGTTATCGCAGACCTAACCAACGAAGAACGAAGATGTGCGCTAATAATAGACGACACTCCATATTATCGCACGTCATTCTAATTCATGAATAAATATTCAAACAGCAGTCTGAGCCGTTTTGGTTTAGCCTAATAAAAGGTCATTTTCGGTCTAAAAATGGCTTCATTATTCATGAAACGGCATAAATATT
>Ga0131853_10027540_pt1 | contig 10197 bp, 4 predicted proteins | sample TergutLab28metaG_FD_92764 | JGI IMG/M metagenome (GOLD analysis project Ga0131853, IMG submission 92764) | Labiotermes labralis P1 segment gut microbial communities from Petit-Saut dam, French Guiana - Lab288 P1 (version 2) (version 2) | ecosystem: Host-associated > Arthropoda: Insects >... | reverse complement strand
TTAGAGTTGTCAACTTTGGCGAAGATCGGACTGCCGATGACAAAGCCAGGATAGCAAGCGACCTTGTCGAATTTGGCTATTCGACAATACCTCAAGGCCCCGGTGGTTTTGTAGTTGGCAACCGAAGTCAGGTTGTGCGTCTTGCCACCGTTTTTATTGACGAAATAGACGAGCATGGTTTGATAACAACGCGCGAGGAGGTCGATGTGCCGGGTTCTGCAACTACTGTTGTTGCAATTGCCGAGCCTGGCTTTACATTTGTGCATTGGTCAGACCAGCCTCTGCCCCCGATTCCTGAAAATCAAACTGAAAGATCGCTTGTGCCGACTGCAACAAGGACAGTCAACAACATCACTGGCGATATCGACGAAAATGGAAATATTGACGAATTAAATATCTCTGCAATTTTTGAGTTTTTAAAGCGCTCTGATATTAGTGACAGTTATCCGGATCCCACCCCTTGGCCTCCAACTCCGCCACCACCAGAAGAGCCTCCACCAGACGATAGACCCCCCATCGATTTTATCGACGGCTATAGAGATTTCAACGATTGGGTCGAGCAAGTAGTTTTCTTGATTATGGACGACTTGGCAAATGGTCGACCTGTCACACCGGACCAAATGGCATTTTTAGAAGCCTTCTTAGGCGGCCTTAGATGATAGTGACAAGGATTTAGTGACCAAATGCTTTTTGCTAAAGTGCGCTAAACTTTAAAAAGCAGTTAAACCTGTACTGCCAGGCGGCCAACATGACTGTCTGGCAACAGGTTTGTTTTTTTAACCATCAACCAAAAGCCGTCAAAGATTAATTAATAGATTAATATTGACAAATTTAACAAATAATAATATAAATATATACCAATCAAATACCAATTTTAATATCAATAATAAAAAATATATAAATACAAAAAAGTAAAGGAGTTTGGGCAAAAACCAACAAAGAAAATGTTTGTCTGCCCAAAAAAACAACCATTATGGTGACAGAAGAAAGCGTAAAACTCTTTAGCACAAAGTGCAAAGCAATTTTTGAACAGGTCGAGCGCGACTTTATTGGTCAAAAAGAAGTTGTAGAAGGCACAATCATTGCCATGATCTCGGGCGGCAATGTGTTGCTAGAGGGTGTCCCCGGCGTTGGCAAAACCCGTCTTGTCCGTTCACTGGGCCGTGTTTTTGACCTTCCCTTTTCTCGTATTCAGTTTACACCCGACCTTATGCCTGCGGATGTCACTGGTACAAACATCATCGTCAAAGACGACAAGGGCAACTCCCAATTTCAATTCCAAAAAGGCCCGATTTTCTCCAACATTGTTTTGGCAGACGAAATTAACCGTGCCACACCAAAAACACAATCAGCCTTGCTAGAAGCGATGCAAGAGCATACCGTCACAGTTATGGGCGTGTCCAGAAAGCTAGAAGAACCATTCTTCGTTTTGGCTACACAAAACCCCATCGAACAAGACGGTACATATCCTCTGCCAGAAGCGCAAATGGACAGGTTTATGTTTAAACTGATTGTTACATATCCTTCTGTTAGTGACCTTAAAGAAATCGTTAATATGACCCAAAAAACAATGGCCGAGGTTGCCGAAGCCGCTTGTAACGGGTCCGAATTATTGCAAATGCGAAAAGTCGCAAACCAAATCCCCGTTGCCGAAGAGGTAATGGACTATGCGATGACTTTAGCAATGGCAACACACCCTGTGTCAGAATGCCCGACCGAAGCGTCAAAAAGATTTGTCCGCTTTGGTGCAAGCCCAAGGGCAGGACAAGCGTTGATTTCTGCTGCAAAAGTTAAAGCGTTGCTAAACGGCCGCTTTAATGTTTCATTCGCTGACATCAATTCGTTAGCTTACCCTGTTTTAAGACACAGATTAAAACTAAATTTTGAAGCAATCGCCGAAAGAATTACAACAGACGATGTAATCATGGCAATCGTTGACGAATTGTGCAAAAAATTCAAAATCCCTACCGACACAAGGGGTCAGTCAAAAATTGACCAACTTCTTAAGTCAAAAGCCCAAGAAGAAGCTATTGCTCGTGGCGAAGATGTAGAGGTCGAAGGCGAAGCACCAAAAAAGAAAAAAGGTCTTTTTGGTAAAAAAGACGACAATCAATAATCGATAAATTAACTCAATTAGACTTGTCTTGTGACTGCTTCCTGGACAAGTCTAATTAATGCAAATCATCAATTGTCATAATTTTCGTTTTTTTACCAAAAGCATAAGGGATTTATAAATGAAATCATTTTTAAACGACGATTTTTTTGGTCGGCTTGAGACCTTGGCGCTAAACTTAAACCCAAGCCTATCGGGCTTTTTCGGGGGAGTTCACCGCACAAACACCTACGGCCAAACAGTCGAATTTGCCGATTATAGAGAGTACCAGCTGGGCGACGACATCCGTCGAATAGACTGGAACTTATACAGCAGGTTTGAAAAATACTTTATCAAGCTTTTTACAGACGAGCGTCAAATGCACACGCAGGTTTTTATCGACTGCTCTGCATCCATGCAAAAAACAGACCCCAAAAAGCCTATTTTTGCCATCTCTGCCGCTGCTGCTTTGGGCTTTTTGTCTGTACACAACATGGACAAAGCCTCGTTTAAATTGATAAAGGGCGACAGGGCAGAGGATGTTGCAGGCACGATTGTCGGCAAGACTGCGTTTTTTAATGCAATCAACTTGCTTGTAAATACCGACTATGGCGGACAGTGCAATATCTCAGAGGCTGTTATCAATTGCCCAAACACAGGGTCAAACGACGGACTAACTGTCATAATATCTGACTTTATGGACGACCACTGGAAAAAGGCCGTCGACTTTTTATGCTTTAAAAAGCGTCAGGTTTTGCTGTTGCAGATATTGTCACCGGAGGAAATTGACCCAACCTATGACGGCAGGATGGACTTAATAGACGCCGAGGCCGAAGGGACAGATGACCCAAAAAACCTAAGGATAAAAATATCAAAGTCAGAGCAACGCAATTATGACAGGGCTTTAAGGGAAATCAGGGCCGAAATTCAACACTATTGCCGCTCGAGAGGTGCTGACTTTGTGTCGGTATCAACAGCGCAGCCTGTCGAAAAGGTTTTGTTTAACGAGCTTTTAAAGCTTGACTTGATGGTATAGAAACCCCCCCCTATTTAAGTATCGCAATGCTTAAGTGACGGTTTCTATAAGCGGTCTCTATAGCCTAAAAAATTATTTTTTTGATTTTTACCTTTTTTAATCTAAAACTTGACTTTTAACAGTTTTACAAACTGCTATAAAACTTTCCTACACTGTTGCTTTTCTATTTATAATTAGGGCAGGCAACACATTTAACGCAAAGGACGGTATATAAATATATGCAATGGGCTACTGCTCTTGGATTTTTGGGACTAATCGGCGTTTTGGTACTTATCTTAATATACATATTAAAACCCAATTATCAACAAAAATTTATTTCCAGTACATATATCTGGAAAAGAAGCTTAAAATACAAAAAGAAAAAAATCCCCATCAGCAAACTGCGAAATTTATTGGTATTTTTGTGCCAGCTTTTGGCGTTGACTGCCTGTGCTTTAATTTTGGCACAGCCATTTATCGCAAACGCTACAACGGCTGACCACCCCCACCACATCATTGTCATCGAAGAATCTGCAAGCATGACCGCAGTCAATGCCGAAGGTGTAACAAGGTTTGAGCGAGCAGTAGAAGAGGCAAGGATTTTGGGGAGAGAGTGGATAAATCCGCCCTTAATGTCGGGTCGCCCCCCCGGTCAAGTGACAATTATTATTGCTGCAGACACCCCCCGTCCAACAATCAGTGCCACCACAACTTTAGGGCTTGATAGGGCCTTAGACAATCTTATTCTTCCGTCCGCAATCAACACCATGTCACAGGGCAGGGCAAATATCGAGGCGGCGTTTAGCGATGTGTCCTCGCTTTTGGTCAGATCCCCGTCAGCAAGCGTCACATTTTATTCGTCAGCCGAATACGAGGTCGCCCCCGAAAATATAACTATCATACCAATCCGAGATGAGACGGAGTGGAATTTGGCCGTTTTGGATGTCATCCCGTATTTCAATGACCCAAAACACTTGGTCGAGCCGGGCAACAACTATGACGGAATTTATGTATTCGAGGCAGAAATTGCCTCTTACGGCAGAGACACTGCGGCCATAGTCACATTTAGGGTTTTTAACCCAAACTTAAACGAACCAAATATTGAAGCAGGCCTTGACCAAGACTATATGGAAGTTCGCCGAACTGTAAACTTTGTTGACGGCGAGCCGCAAATACTAAGATTTGCTTTTTTTGAGTTAAATATCCAAACCAACGATACCTTGGGCGACGGCATATTTAGAGGCACTGGCGAATTTGTAGAAGATGCGACCTTTAGAAATATCGCCGTAGACTCGTGGACTCATGTAGAGGTCAATGTCCAAGCAGTCGGCCAAGCGGATTCTATGACAGCAGACAACAACTTTGTTGTCTTTGGCGGCACAAAACCAGTTGTCAGAATTCAACACATCTCTTTGCCTAGATTTATAATACGAGAATCGGACAGTGCGGTTATTCTTCACCCAGATCACCCGACAAACCACAACCAATTTACCAGAAATGCTTTAAGGGCAATTGCAACAAGCACCATCGTCACAAGAAATTGGAATGTTATAATAGAAGAAGTCATAATGGATCGTTTTACACCGGGAAATGCCGATATTTATGTCTTTGAGCATATTCTACCCGATGTTTTGCCGCAAAACGGACTTGTTATACTTTCAAATCCCCTTTCTATCGGCTCTCAAACATCAAGGGTAGATCCGGGCAGAACGGGCATGTTGAGCTATAACGGCATGATAGTCAGACCCAACACCGCCGCATTTACAGAAGACTTGGGCTTTAATTTGGCAGGCGGTGTAATTAGGGACTCTATGGCCGACGGAGAACCGTACGGTGCTTTTGTAAGCAACCTTCTTCCGTCCCACCCCATTATGCAGGGCGTATCGTTTGACGGCGGGACTGTCCTTGACAGGGTGCATACATTTTTTGCGTTAGCCCCAGACAGCTGGCCAAGTGATTTTGTGCCCGTAATCGGCGTCGGCGGCAATCCAATCGTCTTAGTCCAAGACAGGCCAGCATCAAGCGAGTACCCACCAAGACAAACAGTCGTGATTACTTCATCGCCTTCACACGCAGGATTTTCAGCCAGTATATCATGGGCCATAATGTTTGGCAATATATTTAACCACTTCTTTCCGTCCACAATCACAAGACACGCATTTAATGTCGGTCAAACTGTCAGTTTAAACTCAAGGGCAAGGGCGCTAGAAGTATTTTACGAAGGCACAAACCCAGAAAATAGACTTTTAGCATTTCCTGCGCCAGACAGTACCTTTCCTGTCACATTTGCACCAAGTAGACCGGGTACATATATCTTAAGACAAGTCCCGATAACCGGCGAGCCTGTCTACGAGCAGTTTTTTGTCAGAGTCGCAAGGGAAGAGAGTGATTTTACCAGAGTAGAGCGTGAATTACCCTTTATGCACGAACCGCCGAATATTGATTTTATCGACTGGGATTTGGTCTTGTATTTTGCACTAGGGCTTGTACTGCTGTTGTTTATAGAAAGAATTTTACACTTCCGCAGTGGTGCTTAAAAGTTTGCCTTTATCTTTTTTAATAAATCATATTGCCGTTTTAATAAAAAAATCTTCTTCACTTGGAGGAAAGTTAATTGCCCGAAAGACTAAGTTTGTCTTGACCCAAACATTTAAAAGACTTAGCTAGACTAATATAAAACAATTTTTTGCCACAATGCAAATTTCGGCTCAATTAAAAATAAAAAGTTATGAATTTAGGTATAAATTTTTTAAATCCGTATTGGTTGCTTTTGATTATTCCTGCTGCTGTCTTTATTATCATTCCATTTTTAAGGATAAACAAAAGATATAGAAAAAACCGAAACAGAATCACCTCGCTTGTACTGTTGTCCATCGTGATGGTACTGTCGATTTTTGTCGTGGCGGGCTTTGGTTTTACATACGAAGTGCCAAACTACGAAAACACGATGATTTTAACAGTCGATTTGTCAAACAGTACAAGGGATAGCCGCCCCCGTATGACCACCTTTGTAGAAAGCGTTTTAGAAGAAAACGCAAGAAGAGGCGGCAGGATGCAAATTGGCATTGTCGGCTTTGGCCGCTCTCAACTTACAATTGCCGAGCCAAGCGCCAATATGGCGGCTGTCCACTCTGCATTTTCCGCAGCGCTAGCACAAGAGGATATTGATGACCAAGTTGATATAAATGCCACCGACTTTGCAGCGGCCCTGTCACACGCACGAAGACTATTGGGCAGCAACACTCAAAACGCAAGGATTGTTGTTTTGACAGACGGGCTAGAAACTGACGGCAATGCACACGGTGCGGTTATTCCGCTTGTCCGTGCAGGCATAAGGGTAGATACGGTATTTTTTGAAATGATTAGCACATTGGATGTCGCTGTCTCCAATGTGATTTTTCCCGAGGGCGGAGTAATATTAAATAGCACATTTTCCTTAGAGGTCGAAATTCAAAGCAATCACTCTGGGCCAATTGAACTTTCTATCACAACCCCAAACCATACTTTAATTGACGATGAAGAAGAGGGTGGGGAAGAAGATGATGATGTTATTTGGATGCAGTTTACGGTCACAAATGCAGGCAGACAGGTCATAATGATCCCCTATACCTTTGACAGATATGGCCTTCATACCCTTACGGTAAACATTAGACCGGTGGGTTGGGATGACGCAGTCAAACAAAACAATGTTTTTCAAGCAGCCTTTTACCTTCAGTCATTTGATTCCATCCTTGTTATTACCCGTGATACAGGTAATGCAATGGAAGGGCGTAATTTTATTACCCAAAGAGACCCAGTGACCGGCCGATTAATCAGGTCAGAAGCCCAGCGAGTCGTCGATGTCATCAATTCTAGTGACGATTTTAGAGATGCAAATGTATCGGTCAAAACAATAAACGAAATTGCCGCCAACACAATCGGTGTCTCGAACATAACAAACAGAAATCACCAAGACGAAATGATTAGATACTTGCGTGGGTATGGTGTCATTATTTTAGCAAATGTCGGCAACCTTGATATTCAAGAGGCCTTTGCAGACACATTCGAGTCAGAGGATTTGGGACAATTTCGGCGATTTTTTTATACACCCATCGGCTTAGATGGTCAGCCACAACAAAGAATAGAAATTTTGCCGCCTGCAGGCTCTAGATACAGTGCAGCCCAATTTATCAGAGAATCCTTTATCGCCACCTTAAATATTTATGTAAACAGATTTGGCGGCGGATTGCTTGCCTTAGGCGGAGACAGGGAAGAAAACGGCATTGCAGTGCCAAATATGTTTAATCAAGAGGACTTGCGTGCATCGTCACTGCAATCACTGCTGCCAGTGTCTGCAATCAACTGGACACCGCCCATGGCTGTTATGCTTGTTATTGACGCTTCCGGGTCAATGGAGATAAGGGACACGGGTGTTGCCAACACTGACGGAACAGGTTATTCACAAGCCACAAGATTGTCTGTAGCACGAAACGGTGCTGCTATGGCCGTAAGGGCACTAGCAAGAATGTCAACCCACCACTATGTTGGAATAGTCCGTTTTGACGGTCATGCCTCGCTGGTTTTGCCGCTTACTTCTTTGCGGCACGAACAAAGAATCATCAATGCCATTTTGGGTATCCAATCGGGCCCGATGACCGAATTTGCAGAAGCTATCAGGATAGCTCAAGGGGAGTTAGAACGCATAGAGGGTGTCGATATCAGGCATATATTTTTCCTAACAGACGGCGATGCCGCAGACCCAACCAATATTGTTAGAGAAGGTTTTGAAGGCAGATTCAGGATTTCGCTTAGCGGTGTTGCTATCGCCGCCCCCGCAAACGGCATAAGGATTGTCGACAACATGGTAAATGCAGCGGGTGGAGGGCATATGGTATCGCCAGGCGTACCCCTAACGCGGATGAAAATTATCACATCGCAGGCCGACTTTGCTGCCTTTGGGGCTTGGGCAGAGGAAGAGCTTACTAGACCAGAATTGGGAGACATACCACCAACCCCGTTTTTACCAAGAATCTTAAGCGAAGCCTCGCCCGAAATGAGAAATCTGACACAATACTTAAATCCATTCCACCCCAATCCTTTTCCGCTTCATGTAGACGATAGGGGCGTCACAAGCTTGTCGGTCAGAACATTTAACAGTATGTTTGGTCACTTTTATGGTACAGTGCCAAGGATTGGCTCCCAAGTGATTTTGGACGATGGCAAATATAATGCACCGCTTTATACAAGGTGGCAGTTTGGTCGAGGAAGGGTCGGGGCGCTTACGACAAATATACTGCAAGAAAGATGGGGCGATAGGGAAGAATGGAATAAAGTAGATGCTGAAACATACGAATGGTTTAACTGTCCAAGGGGACGAAAATTTTTCCTTGACTCTCTTTATGCGCTTGCCCCGCTTACAGATATTGCAACAAGAGATGTCGACATGAATATCACCGAAGACAATTTTACAAGGGTTGTCACAGGCTTTTCTTCATTGCCTCACAGCAACGATGATAGACTTAGAGTGACCGTCACTCCGTTAGACCCCAATAATTCCATCATAAGAAACAATATAAGGCATAATGTTCTTGTCCACAATTTAGACCGAAATTCACCAAGGGTTAGCTTTCAATTGTCTGACCCCGGTGTATATCAGGTTAGGGTTGACCAAATTACCGAAACTGTAGGCGGCATTTGGGTAGTCAGAGAGGGCGGCACTTCGATCAGATACACTGTTTTAAGCCAGTCAGCCGAGTTTGAAGCATTCCCTGACATGGCCGCAGCAAGACAATGGACAGAGTCTTTGGCCGAAGTGGGTTTTGGCAGATCTATTCTTAGGTCAAACCCGGACGAAATTTTTGGCGGTTTTAGCGAGACTATTCCAATGCGTATCGGGCCTGCAGTCACCATAAGCCTTATAGCCATCGCACTTATTTTATTGTTGCTTGATATAGCCGCAAGAAAATTCAAATGGAAATGGCCTTGGGAGGTTATTGCAGCCAAAAAAGCACTTGCAAAAACCAACAAACCAATAATAGTCGGCAAATCCAAATCTTCAAAAGCCAAAAGTAAATAACCTGTCGCTTTAAAAACCTAAATATTCTCATTTTGCAAAATAAATAACGCATAAAAGAGGAAATGATTTGCCTTTTTAAGTCAAAAATACCCAGCCAGTCCATCATTTTTTTAAAATTTTTTGACCAAAGCAATCTAAAAAAATATATGAAAAATACAAAAAATACAAAAATTATAAGGTATTTGGGGCTTGGTGCAATTGTGCTGTTTGTTTTTGCCAGTATCTTTGCTCTTTCCGCCTGTCCTGATGTGTTTGGCAGGACTACTTTGACAACGCCTGGCAATGTAAGGATAGTGCCCCAAACCCGTACCCTAAGATGGGATCCTGTCGATATGTCAACAGGCGGATATAGGGTACTGATTACAGATGTCGACTCCAATGTCTCAAGGGCTGTTTATACAACAGAGTTTTATCAAGAAGAAGAGGAAGTCGGCCACTCTTGGCTAGACCTATTCGACCTTAGTCCTGCTTTAAGTTTTGGTACATACTCGATCACTGTGCAGGCATTAACAATCGACCCAAATTATTTTACAAACTCTGCCAGATCCGAGCCTGTGATTTTTACTGTTGACAACCCAAGGGGCATGATCTTTAGGCTTATCAACAACAATTCCGAGTACGAATTGGCCAACGGTCGACTTGCAGCCCGAGAGGACGAAAATGGGGCAGTCACAATCCCAAACTACCACAACGGCATCCCCATTACCTCGATCGGAGAATCGGCTTTTCATAGTGCCTCTGGCTTAAGACGAATTTATATCGGCGACAATGTCACAAATATTAGCCGCCTTGCCTTCAGTGGCACAACCGATTTGGTACATTTAGGTCTAGGCAAAAATGTCCAAACAATCGGCGAGAGTGCTTTTTCAAACAACTCTGGACTTACAAGCCTTTTTATACCTGCCAGCGTTCGTTTTATCGGTCGCAATGCCTTTTTAAATTTAAGTAATGTCACACAAATAGAGTTTGAAGACACTGCTCAAAACCCAAGTCAATTAGACAGGATTGACGACCTGGCATTCAGAAATGCAATAT